>Ga0209751_10000812_pt1 | contig 32957 bp, 28 predicted proteins | sample RifCSP13_1_FD_184019 | JGI IMG/M metagenome (GOLD analysis project Ga0209751, IMG submission 184019) | Soil microbial communities from Rifle, Colorado - Rifle CSP2_sed 13_1 (SPAdes) (version 2) | ecosystem: Environmental > Terrestrial > Deep subsurface > Rock core/Sediment | place: Rifle...
AACGGTCGGTCCTGACCCAGAAAAACCATCAGTTCCGGTGGCCTGTAACGTCCACTGATTCGCGTTGGCTTGACCACCATCATTGTTGGTCACTGTTTTGACCAAAGTAAGGGTAGGAGCGACATCATCATTGGTGATGGTGCAGGTTTTTTCGTCGCCGTAGGCCAAGCTAACGTTACCGTCCTCACAACCTTCACTAAACGTCACAAGGTAACCGGAGGGGTCGATTTCTAAGAAATCTTCCTCAAAAGATTGACTACCAACTTCTAATGTATACGTAGTCTCCCAAACCCTAAGAACATCATTAATATAAAGATCAAAATTATCTTCGGTTGCAGTACCGCCATTATCGTTAGGAAGCTCTTTGTAGACAGTTAGAGTCGGCAACTGGCCGTTAGTAAAAGTGCAAGTTATATCACCGCCCGCAGTAAGATCAATGGAATTAGGGTTAATCTCGTTGTTCACCCCATCCGAGCAGACTGCACTAATCGGCGCCCAGCCTGTAACCGGATATTCAATTAGAGAATAGTTTCCCGGCAAAAGGTCAGGAAAAGTGTGGGGAGTTTGTTCATCGATCAACGAAGTAGAACCAGCACCACTCAAAGTAAAGTCAAAAGACTGATTTGAACCAGAAGGTATGGTAATTTTATCAACCGTGATTGAGCCGGGGTTAATTTCATTGGTGAAAGTGCAAGTGACATCCTCACCTTCAGGCAAGGGCAGTACAACGCTGTCATTCGATCCAGTTCCAATTGGATCACCATCTTCATCCAAACAGGCAACCGAGGTTGAATAGCTGGAACTGGTAACCTCGCTAAGCGTGTAACTATCTGGAGTAAGATTTCCAAATGTGTAATCCCCACCATCGATAATGTTGCTGGCAGTACCAACCAGGGAACTGTCGGAGGAGAGTTCCAAGTTAAAGTCCCAGGTACTTGAATCATCCGGAACAACATCCTTAACTACCGTTACGGTAGCGGGCGAGACTACCGCGTCAGCCGAAAGAGATTTATCAGTAGCTCCCAAATTACCAAGATCATCGTCCCCGTCATCATTAACATCGGCGTACCAACTTATTAAGCGCATGTGGTATGGGGAACCATGGATGCCTCCCGCGGAATTTCCGATTCCCCAGTCAAGTTTAGAACCAAGATGACCACCCCAAGCCAAAATTGCGGTTGAGTTAGTAGCGGAAAAGGTTATATCGATGGTTGTCTCGGCCGCATCATCCGCCAAATCCCCTTGGGTGTTGTAGGCCATACTTGAAATTGCCCCGTTCCACATGGACATCACCCGCTCACCAGCCGGCAATGCATTAAAACTAGTGGTGGGTTGACCGAAAACCGGAGATCCGGCAGAACTGGGAGCAGGAATTGCAAAAGTACTAGAAGGAGCAGACCCATCGGTAACTCCAACGACCCCATCGGTAGGATCAACGGTTTCGGTCAAGTGCCCAAAGTAACCGTGGTCTTCCAATCTTTGATACTGGGTAAGAAAGTCAATCGCGTGGGCTCCGCTGTGTTTGATGTCGTAACCGATTGTTAAAGTGATAGGCTCACCGATCGGCAAATCCGTCAAAACAGCTCGATAGGATTGAGAGTATCCCTCTATTAAGTGAGAGTTTGAGCCTCCGGCATTACCGTTAAACCAAATCGGAGGAACATTGGGCAAAGCGGCAGAACCGTTACGCATCTGATCGAGATCAACATTTGAACTAAGGTCATCACCATCAGCGTAAACCGGTACGGGGAGATACGAGAAAATCCCAATAACATACTGGGACAGAAGAGTCAGCGAGGTAAAGAGCGAGAATAATTTTTCGCGCGTTTGCGTACGCATTAGCTGTTAACTATACATAATACTAACCCGTCTGTCAACCTCACATCAAACCTTTTGAAAAATACTATGAGGTAGAAAAGGAAATATTTTAAGCAATCCACCTTGATATACTCTACGTATGCCAATGCGCACCTGCGAATTCGTCTCGCCCAAACACCCCGACAAGCTCTGTGATTTCATCGCCGATTCGATTTTGGACGGTTTCTTGGCCGGTGACCCAAAGAGCCGGGTGGCGGTGGAACTCCTCGGCGGCCACGGCCGGGTCTTCGTCAGCGGGGAGGTGACCAGCGCCGCGGACGTGGACGTCGAAGCGCTGGTGAGGAAAACCGTCGGCGAGGACTACCAGATCGTCGTCAACATTTCCAAGCAGAGTCCCGAGATCTCGCGGGGAGTGGACACCGGCGGGGCGGGGGACCAGGGAATAATGATGGGCTACGCCACCAGCGAAACCGAGACCTCTATGCCGTTGGAGTACGAGACCGCCCGCAAACTCTGCCAGGACATATATAAGGAGTATCCCTACGACGGAAAAACTCAAGTAACCATAGAGAGTAACGGAAGTAACAAGAGTAACCAAAGTGACTACCGAGTGACAACCGTGGTAGCGAGCTTTCAAAATACCAAAACCAAAGAACTGGAAGAGCTCGTTCGTTCCCTGATCAAGAGCGACTTATACCTTATTAATCCGGCGGGGGAATGGAACCTCGGCGGTTTTGATGCGGATTCGGGATTATCCGGGCGGAAGATCGTCATCGACAACTACGGCCCCGAGATCGGCGTGGGCGGGGGATCGTTCTCCGGCAAGGACCCGACCAAGGTCGACCGAAGCGCCGCCTACATGTGCCGGCGGATCGCCGTCGACCTCCTCAAGAAACACAAAGCTAAGAAGGTGAAGACCAAGCTGGCCTACGCCATCGGGGTGAAGGACCCAGTGATGGCGGTCGCCGAGATCGACGGTCAAGAAACCCCGATCGAGGGCTACGACGTCACGCCCCGCGGAATTATTGAGTTGCTGAAACTCGACCAACCCATCTACGCCGAAACCGCTCGCTGGGGACATTTTGGGCGAAACTTTTCTTGGAGTTGATGACCAAAATGCTAGGTTCGCTTTAGCGAGCCGTCCAATACGGTCGCGGGTTTTCCTGGGGCTAGGTGCTAAAATTTTCCCAGCATGGACGGCCGCCTGCGGCGACCTAGCATTTTCGCATTACTCAAATGGACGGCCCGGCTGTGCCGGACCTAGCATTGTTCGCTTCGCTCACAATGTCATTATCCGTCGGCATCGTTGGTTTACCCAACGTTGGAAAATCAACTCTTTTTAATGCGCTCTTGAAAAAGCAGGTCGCCTACGTCGCCAACTTCCCCTTCGCCACCATCGAGCCCAATGTGGGGATTGTCCCGGTCCCGGACCCCCGCCTCGACCAGCTCGCGCTCATAATCAAAGAGAGCGAGAGGATGGAAGATCTGCCGCCGAAAGTCCCCGCCACAGTTGAATTTTTGGACATCGCCGGCCTCATCGCCGGCGCCCACAAGGGAGAAGGGCTGGGAAACAAGTTCCTCGCCCACATCCGGGAAACGAACGTGGTCTGCCACGTCCTACGCGTCTTCACCGACCCCGAAATAATTCGGGAAGGAAGCGCCGATCCCCGCAGCGATTTCGAAACGGTGGAGACGGAGCTGAAGCTGGCCGATCTTCAAACGTTAGAGAAGCAGGCCGAACCAAAAGGAACAACCTCCAAAGAGGACGCAATCCGCTGGCGGGCCGTTTCCAAGCTGAAAGAAGCTCTTCGAAAAGGAACCGCCGCCCGAGAGGTCCCCCTCGACGAAGGAGAACAGGAAGCCGCCCGGGCCCTCTCTCTGCTCACCGCCAAACCGATCCTGGTGGCACTCAACGTGGACGAGGCCGATCTCAAAAAAACCGAAGAGTCGGAGGAGAGATATTCCCAGGAGCTGGGAGTAGCACGAAATCAGGTCGTCACCATCTGCGCCAAGACCGAGGCCGAGCTGGCCGATCTCTCCCCGGAGGAACAGGCGGCTTACCTTAAGGAACTGGGAGTAGGGGAATCGGGGTTGGAGAAACTCATCCAACGAGCCTACGCCACCCTGGGGCTGATCAACTTCCTCACCGCCGGCACCATCGAGGTCCGAGCCTGGACGATCCAAAAGGGGACAGCCGCCCAACAGGCCGCCGGGGTCATCCACAGCGACTTCGAGAAGAGCTTCATCAAGGCGGACGTCGTTGACTTCGAAACCTTTGTGGAAGTGGGCGGTTGGCAGGCGGCGCGGGAGCAGGGAAAAGTCCGGTCGGAGGGCAAGGAGTATCTCGTCCAAGACGGAGAAGTGGTCGAGTTCAAGATCGGCGCCTCCTAGAGGTTTGACAGCCAACGCCGGCACCCCTATCATAGGAGCAGAGGAAGGAGGAAGACGTGGGCTACGTTTACTTCGTCAGCTACGTGATCATGAGAGGGACCCTGGACGGAGGAAGGAACGACACCTTCGGGAACACGCGGTTGGTGCTCCCGCGGAAGATCAGCTCGATCACTCAGATCATCCAGGCCGAGAGATCGATCAGTCGGAGGAGGGAAGCGGTGATCCTCTTCTATCAGTACCTGGGGAAGGATACCAAGAAAAGAAAGAAACGATCTCTCAACTAGAACCACACGCCGATGGACCAAAATCCCATCGGCTTTTCATTTGAGAAAAGCGAAAATGCTAGGTCGCCGCAGGCGGCCGTCGATTTGCTTTCTTCTCTCAAAAACGAGTAAAAATAGGGCGGGCGAGGTTTTCCTCTGCGGATCTCCTCGCCCTGAAAAGTTCAGAGATGTTTTCTCCCGTAAAATCGCTTCCCAAACGTCTCGAATTTTGATAGAATAAATAGGTTTGGTTTGCTCTGCCCCTAGCCACTAAACCCTAGTTTCCCTAATCGAGAAATGGACGGCTCGCTAACGCGAACCTAGCATTTTCGCTTTGCTCAAATGAAAGAAGAAAAAACACCCGAAATTCCCGAATTGCCCCAAGGAAAAATCCTCACCGTCCCCGTCACGGGGGAGATGGAAAAAGCCTATTTGGATTATGCGATGAGCGTCATCGTCGCCCGGGCCCTGCCGGACGTCCGCGATGGGCTGAAGCCGGTCCAGCGCCGCATCATCTATGCGATGCACGAGCAGGGAATGAGCCCGACCACCAAATTCTCCAAATGCGCCGCGGTGGTTGGGGAAGTGATGAAAAAATTCCATCCCCACGGAGACATCTCCATCTATGATGCGCTCGTGAGAATGGCGCAGAATTTCTCGATGCGCTACCCCCTGGTCGACGGCCAGGGCAACTTCGGTTCGATCGACGGTGATTCGCCGGCGGCGATGCGATATACCGAGTGCCGCCTCGCTCCCTTGACCGATGAACTCTTGGCGGACATTGGAAAGGAAACCGTTCTCTTCGGGCAAAACTATGACGCGACTACGACCGAACCGAACGTTCTTCCCGCGGCAGTGCCGAACCTCCTCCTGAACGGTTCTTCCGGGATCGCGGTCGGAATGGCCACGAACATCCCCCCCCACAATCTGGGAGAGATTTTGGACGCCCTCGTGGCGATGGTGCAAGCGGCGAAAGTCTCCGGAGAAGTTGACCAGCACCAGGCCGACTACAGTCTTACGGTCGAGGACCTGATGCAGTTCGTTCCCGGCCCGGATTTTCCGACGGCCGCCTTGGTTTACGGGCAGGACGAGATCGCCCGGGGCTACGCCACCGGCAAGGGGAGTGCCGTGATGCGCGCCAAAACCGAGATCACCGAGGAAGAAGGCCGGAATCGGATCATCGCCACCGAGCTGCCTTATCAAGTTAACAAGGCGACCCTCCTCGAAAGGATTGCCCAACTCGTAAAAGACGGGAAAGTAAAGGGGATCGGCGGCCTGCGGGACGAATCCGACCGCGACGGAATTAGGGTCGTCGTTGATCTCAAGAAGGAAGCTCGACCCCAGGCGGTCCTGAACTATCTCTTCAAGCACACCGAACTCCAAACCACCTTCCACATGAACATGGTCGCGCTTGTTGATGGGCAGCCGCAGACCCTGACGCTCAAAACCATCCTCGAAGAGTTTCTCAAACACCGCTACCAGGTCGTCCTCAAAAGGATAAGATTCTTACTCGGACAAGCCAAGCAACGTGAGCACATTCTGCAGGGATTAAAGATCGCCCTGGACCACCTCGACGAGGTAATCGCGACCATCAAGAAATCCGCCGACACCGACGACGCTCGGACCAACTTGATGAAAAAGTTCGGCCTCACCGAAATCCAATCTCAGGCCATCCTGGACATGCCGCTCAAACGCCTTTCCGCCCTGGAGCGCGAGAAGATCGAGCAGGAGCTGAAGGATATCCTGGAAGAGATCAAACGCCTGGACCTGATAATTTCCAAACCGCAAAATATCTACCGGGAAGTCGAGAAAGAGCTCCAGGAAGTTAAAGAAACCTACGGTGATGAGCGCCGCACCAAAATCTTCAAGAAACGGATTGGGGAATTCAGCGAAGAGGAGTTGATCCCGGAAGAAGACGTCATTATCACGCTGACGGAGGATGGATACATCAAGCGCCTGCGGGAAGAGACCTACAAACGGCAGGGCCGGGGAGGAAAGGGCGTGGTCGGAATGAAGACCAAAGAGGAGGATACGGTGGAACAGATCCTCCCTACCTCGACCCACGACGAGGTTCTCTTCTTCACCAACAAGGGGCGAGTCTATAAGCAGAAGGCTTACGAATTGCCCGAGGCAACTCGCCAATCAAAGGGCACGGCGATAGTCAACATTCTCGACCTGGAATCGGAGGAAAAAGTCGTGATCATGCTCCGCATTCCCAAGAAAGACCTCAGACCAATCCATCTTTTCATGGCCACCGACCACGGCACTGTCAAGAAGACGGCGCTGACCGATTTTGAAAACATCCGCCGGACGGGGATCATGGCGATCCGCCTTAAGCCCCAGGAGAATCTCATCTGGGTCAAACCGACCTCCGGTGAGAACGATATCGCCCTGGTGACCAGAATGGGCCAGTCCATCCGCTTCAAAGAGGCGGACGTCCGCTCCATGGGCCGAGCGGCGGCCGGCGTCCGCGGCATCAGAATCGGCAAAGGCGATGAAGTGATTGCGACCGAAGTGGTTGTCAATCCGAAGGACTACCTCCTCACGCTCTCCGAACGCGGGGTCGGCAAGCGCACCCGTCTCGCCGAGTACAAGACCCAGGGCCGGGGCGGTTCCGGTATCCTCACTCACCGCGTCACCGCCAAAACCGGTAAACTGGTCAGCGCCCGGATCGTCGAGGAAGCCAAACAGAACGACATGCTTCTTACCTCCCGCCGCGGCCAGGTGATTCGGCTTTCGCTCAAACAGGTGCCGATCCTGGGCCGAGCCACCCAAGGGGTTTATCTGATGCGCTTGAACGAAGGGGATTCCGTCTCGGCGGTTGCTTTCATGGAAGAGGGAGAGGAACCGGATGTGTTGCCTCCGAAAGAGGGAGAGGAAGAAGAAAAGCAGGAGTAAAGGACTCTACAGTTGCAGGCGGCGCAGCAGCTGAGCGTTCGCCGAAACAATCACGGTCGAAGCCGACATCAGGACCGCCGCCACCGCCGGCGCCAGGACAATCCCGAAAGGGGAGAAGAGGCCGGCCGCCGCCGGGATCGCAAAAACGTTGTACCCCGTTGCCCAAACCAGATTTTCAATCATCTTTCGGTAGTTCGCTCGCGCCAGCTTGATGATCTTAACGATATCCCGTGGGTCGTTCTTGATCAGGACGATCCCGGCCGATTCGATCGCAACGTCGGTGCCGGCCCCGATCGCCACCCCCACGTCCGCCGCCGTTAGCGCCGGAGCATCGTTGATCCCGTCGCCAACCATCATCACCCGGCTCCCATCGGCCCGCAGTTTCTGGACCATCTCCGATTTGTGTTCCGGCAGAACCTCAGCAAAGTACTCCTTTAGCGCCAGCTCCTTCGCCACCCACTCCGCCACCGGTTTGGCATCCCCGGTGACCATCGCCACCCTGATCCCCATCTTCTGCAGGGCTGGGACGGCCTGCCGAGATTCCGGCCGAATCAGGTCCGCCACCCCGAAGGCAGCCGTGATCTTCTTGCCGACCAGCAGGTAGACCACCGTTTTCCCCTGCCGGGAGAGCTTATCCACCGCCGGCTTGATCGTGTCGGGAACCCTGGCCTTCATCTCTTCGATCAGACGAGGGCCGCCCGCGTAGACCACCTGGTCGCCGATCCTACCCTGGATCCCGCGACCTGGGATCGCTTTCGTCTCCGCCACGTCGAGCAGCTTCAGTTTGCGGTTCTGGGCCTCCTTCATGATCCCCTCACCGATGGCGTGCTCCGAAGATGTTTCGAGCGATGCTCCCCACTGCAGCGCTTTTTCCTCCCCCCACCCGGGAATGGACAGAACATCCGTCACTCCCAGCTGGCCGGAGGTGAGGGTTCCGGTTTTATCAAAGAGGACTACATCCACCTTTCGGGCTAATTCCAGCGCGAGTTTCTCCCTAATTAGCAGACCGGAACGGGCCGAGAGAGTCGTTGAGATGGACGTCACGAGAGGGATCGCCAACCCCAGGGCGTGGGGACAGGCGATTACCAGGACCGCCACCGCCCGCTCCAGCGCAAAGGCCGGGCCCTCACCGGCCAGCAGCCAAACCACTACCGTCAGAGCTCCGGTCGAAACCGCCACAACTGTCAGGTAGAAGGCGGCCCGGTCCGCCAGCTCCTGGATCCGGGAGCGGGAGGCCTGGGCCTGGGCGACCAGCCGCATAATTCCCGCCAGGGCCGTCTTCTCACCGATCCTGGTGACCCGCACCTTGAGAGCACCGGTCCCGTTCAAAGTCCCGGCAACCACTAAGCTACCAACCTTCTTTTCCACCGGAAGCGACTCCCCGGTGATCATCGATTCGTTGACGCTCGTTTCTCCTTCGACAACCTCACCGTCAGCCGGAATCTTCGCTCCGGGCCGAACGAGCACGACGTCATCCACCGCCAGCTGGGACAGGGGGACGGTTTCGGCGAGCTCACCGACCATCTTTTCGGCCGTGTCCGGGAGAAGCCTCGCCAGTTCCTTCAACGCTCCGGAAGCGGAAGAGACCGCTCGCATCTCGATCCAGTGCCCTAGAAGCATGATCGTGACCAGAGTAGTCAACTCCCAAAAGAGCGGCTCGCCGAGCGGCAGAAAGAGGGTGGCGATGCTGTAGAGATAGGCGACCGAGATCGCCAGGGCGATCAGGGTCATCATTCCCGGGAGCCGCGCTTTTAGTTCCTTACCGGCGCTCTTCAGAAAGACTAGTCCGCCATAGAAGAAAACGATCGTCGAGAAGAGCGGAGAAACCAGGTCGGAGTAGGGGAATGACGGCGCGGTGAATCCAAAAACCCGCTGGACCAGAGCGGAGTAGAGGACCACCGGAGCTGTCAAGATGAGAGAGAGCCAGAAACGGTCTCGAAACATGTTGACCGAATGATTGGCATGGCGATCAACGGCGGGGTGTTCCCCAGCCGGGTGATTGGTTGATTGGCTGATCGGTTGATTGGGAACGTGGTGCTCGCAGTAATAATGAATCACCCCCTGGGCGTCTTTGACGGCTGCGGTGGCCAGCATGCCGCAGAGCTCGCACTTAGTACCGGGCGGAATAGGAATAGTTTCGGGAGCAGGAATTGGATTTCCGGTTTCGTGCTGGTGTTTTTCCATCTGGTTAGAATACCCCCCTGGGGTATATGATAACAAAGGAATCAAGTCAGGCGCTGTTCGAGCGGTTTGCTCTCGAAGGAGACTGAGTTCACCGCCCGCTGGACCACCTCCGACAGAGAGGGGTGGATGTGGATCGAATTCTTGATGGCGTCCAGGTCGCCGCCGGCCGCCGCCAGCGCCACCACCAGCTCGTGGATGAGAATGGAGGCATCGGTTCCCAGGATGTGGGCCCCCAGGATCCGGCGGGTCTTGGGATCGGCAAGGATCTTCACAAACCCGTCTTCGTCCTGGAGCGCCTTGCCCATACCGGTTTTGATGTAGGGATATCTGCCAACCGTGTACTCGATCTTCTTATCTTTCAAGTCCTGCTCCCGCGCTCCCACCCCCGCCACCTGGGGAGAGGAGTAGATGGCGTGGGGCATGACCCGGTAGTCCACCGCGGTTTTTTTGTCATCCAGGGCGTTCAGGATCACGTGTTTCGCTTCCCAATTCGCGCCGTGCTTGAAGGGCGCCTTTCCGACGATATCCCCCAACGCCCAGACACCGGGAACGGATGTTTCCAGGTACTCGTTCACCTCCAGATAGCCCTTTTCCGATAGTTTAAAGCCGGCCTTGTCGCACTCGAGCGTGTCAGTGTTGGGAACCCGGCCCGCCGCCACGAACAAGACATCTCCCTTGATCTCCTGGGACTGACCGGAGACCTCCACCGTCACCGTGACTTCTCCCTCTTTTCCGGGGGGAGGACCCGCCACCTGTTTTATCGTTGCATTCTTAACCACGCGGTAGTGAGAGGAAAAGACCTCCGTGAACTTGGCCGCGATCTCTTCATCCTCATTGGAAATCAGGAGCTCGCCGCGGTCGATCACGGTGATCTCGCTCCCCAGGCTTCCAAAAAAACTGGCCATCTCGCAGGAGATGTAGCCGCCGCCGATGAAGACTACGCGGGCGGGAAGTTGGGGGAGGCGGAAGATGGTATCGGAGGAGTGGAAGGCGGTCTTGTCCAGACCGGGGATCGGGGGAATGGTGGGGCGGGTCCCGGCGGCGATGACGATCTTCTCACCCTCGATCTCCTCGTCGCCGACCGTCAGCCTCTTTGGTCCGGTAAAATGGGCAAACTTTTTGAAGAGAGTGTACTTGGGATTGGCTCGAACCGCCTCCTCGATGCCGGCGGCTTCTTCATCCACGAATTCCATCGTCCGGGCGATGATCCCCGGAAAATCCACTCCCTTGATATCGGCCTGGATGTTGAAGGCCCCCGCCCGCCGAACCGTTTCCGCCACCTCGGCGGTTTCGATCAACATCTTGGAGGGGATACAGCCGCGGTTCAGACAGGTCCCGCCCAACGGCCCGGGTTCGATCAAGGCCACCGAGAGGCCCTGCCGAGCGGCGTGGGAAGCGACGTTCAATCCCGAACCGGCCCCGATCACGATCAGATCAAATTTGCGCATACAAACCATGTTAGCAATTCTTACCCCGTGCTATCATGGAGCGGTAAAAATTCATCCGGAGAAAGGGAGAAGGCCGACATGAAAGATCAGTTGGGAGTTCTGGATTCGACCCGCTATTTTCTAAGAATGGGGGTGGTCGAGATCGATCACAGCTCCGTTTCGGCGGCAGCCAAAACGATCCCGCTCGAAGACGTGAATCACTTCGCCAAGCCGCTCTTCTTCCTTGAGGGCTGGACGTGGGAAGAGAAAGTAGCGATCACGCTGATCCGCAACGCCGTCAACTTCTCCTTCTGGCCGGACCCCGGCGAAACCCGCTGGACAGTGCGCGGACCGGGGGACAAGATCCTGGACGGCTCCACCGCCGCCTACTTCCGCATCGAGAAAGCAGTCCGCCTGGGGCTCATCAACCCCTTCTACTTTCCGTTCCTCTGTCGGCTCGACAAGGACGAACTGTCCCAGATCTTTTTAGGGTACGGAGGCAGCGAGATCCCGATGTTGGAAGACCGCCTCCGGTGCCTGGAAGAGTTGGGGAAGGGAGTCCCGATCCGGGGACCGGACGGGATCAGGGACCTTCTGGACAAGAATGGCCGGTCGGCGCTGGGACTCGTCCGTTACCTGGTGTCGTGTGTTCCAAACTTCGACGACACCGTGGACACTTGGGGAGACGGGGAGACTACAAAGTTCTACAAGCGGGCTCAGCTCGCCGCAATGGAGATCCAACGGGTCCTGTTGGACGAGCATCGGGAAGGGTTCGCGGACATCGGCGAACTCACCGCTCTATCCGATTACCGGCTTCCGCAGCTCTTCCGGGATTTGGGGATATTGGTCTACCAGAGGGGACTCGCCCAGATCGTCGACGAAGAAACGGATCTCCCTCGAGATTCCATTGGTGAGGTTTGCATCCGCGCCACTACCGTCTGGGGCGCCGAGTACCTGCGGCTGGAGCTGGAGAGGCAACTGAAGCAGCCGGTCACCGCCGCCCAGCTCGACTACGTTCTGTGGAAGAAAGCGCGCGAGCTGAAGGATTCGATGCGCCCCCACCACCGGACCCGCACGACCGCATACTGAGGAAAGCACTAGGAAATGAAGAAACCCCCGAACAGTTCAACTGTGCGGGGGTTACTTTTTTACCACAACCCAAAGAAGTAGAGCACGTTCGTGGTGGCCGCGGCAAGGGACACGGCGCTGAGAGCGGCCACGATCGCCAACCAGAGAGGACGGGGGAAGCAATCAAACCAGAGAAACCAGAGAACCCCACCGATCACCACCGTGGCGATAGTTTGAATCAGCATCATCGCCTGAAGGTGGGGAAGGTAGACCACGGTGACTTGATAGAAGGGATTCAACTCCACGGCGTAGTACTCTCCCCCCGAGGCCCAGAGAAAGGTCGAGACATCCAAGATCCGGGAGAACAGGAAGAGGGCGACGGTACCGGGAATCCAGAGTTTCGGGATCCTGTCCAACCGGTAGAGAAACAAAAGCGCGGTGGCGGAGACGAACGCCAGTCCCAACGTAAAGAGCTCGGGAACGTTCCTGAGCAGGACATCCCAAGGAAGGTTCGGCATCGTTTCTCTCCTTTCCGCTGAGTTTCCTTATTCTACTTTATTTATTCCCGCGGTGGAATTTGCGATGGACTTCCTTGAGTTGGGGATTGGTGATGTGAGTGTAGATCTGGGTGGTGGAGATGTTAGCATGGCCCAGCAGTTCCTGGACGGACCGGATATCGGCGCCTCGGCGCAGGAGGTCGGTCGCAAAGGTGTGCCGCAGGGTATGAGGAGACGGGTCGGCCGCAATTCCCGCCGCCAATGCGTATTTCTTGACCAACTTCTGGATGCTCCGCACCGTCAACCGAGCGTCCCAGCCTTCCGGATCAATCGGGTTTCCCCCCTTGAAACGAATGAAAAGGGGCTTGTATTCGTCCTGCCGGTTGTTGAAATAGTTTGTGAGAGACGCTGCGGCGGAATCGGAAACAAAAACCACCCGAATTTTTCTCCCTTTACCCATTACCGAGATCTCCCGGGTCTTGAGATTCACATCCTTTACATCTAGTCCTACCAGTTCCGAAACCCGCAAACCGGTGGAAAAAAGAAGCTCCAGGATCGCTTTGTCCCGTCGGCCCTGTTGGGATTTCGGATCAGGAGCATCCAGAAATCTCTCCAAAGTGGATTCGTCCATCACCTTTATCTTTCGGTCACCTTCTTCGATCAGCTCGATCCGGTCCGACGGCATCACTTCCAGCTCTTCTTGCTGAGCAAGGTAGCGCAGAAAGGAACGGACCGCAATTAGATGGTGGTTCTGGGAACTTTTCTCAAGCGGATTTCCATTCTTGTCCTGATAGCGATTAAGGAATAGTTTGTAGCGCCGAACTAATTGAGGCGTAATCGAAGTAGGGGAGTCGGCCTTCGCAAAATCGAGGAATCTTCTTAAAGAGAAAGCGTAGTTCTCGACGGTGTGGGGCGAACGGCCCTTCTCAATCTCTAAATATTCTAAGAATCTTTGCAGGTACTCTTTCATCGGTTTTGGGTAGATGGGGGAGTAAGCCGTTTTGCAATCTCTTGAAATGTGATTGTTCGCACTTTGTTGATTATATGAACCACAGTTTCAATTTACCGGACTCCCCTTCCTGATGTCAATAGGACGGCCGCTTGGGCGACCTAGCTATTGATAGCGATTCTCCGAATCGCGTCCAATAGGACGCCCTCCGGGTCCTACACGGGAGAGGCGCCTATTTGTTCACCGAAGGTGAAACAAGTTCCCCACAAAATGTCATACAAAAAATTCAAATAGACAAAGGGGGATTCGAAAATCAAAATCGAATTCGGAAACGGCCCCCAGCAAGCCTTCTATCTATACAAGATTCTCGCCGAGACGACCATTACGTCGTCTTGCGACCAATTTTGTTAAGCAATTCTAGGCGCTTGTGGGAAGAGGCCGGGCGAGACCGGCGCGGCATTTACCCACTTTTACTTTCGATCAAACAATCTAACAATCAACACAAATTAAAGTATTAATTTAAAATCTACTCTCGCACTCTAGTCTATCGCAAATATTAATATAATTATAGGTCTAAGGTGACTATGGGTTAGCAGGCACTCCCCTCCTCTGCAAACATCTCTATTTAATCACCGCGGCGAGGATCAAAACCGCCAGAGAAACAAGAATATATTCCAAGACGATGGCGTATTTGAGATGCTTTCCAAAATAGGCCCGGGAAACCCCCAGGGCGGAATAAAAGAAGGTCGCCTCGGAGATCCCGCGAAGGTGCGCTTTCCAGGGGAAAAAGGAGAAGGCCAGGGAGACCTGAACCGCCGCCAGCGCCAGCAGAGCCGCCACCGCAAAGAACCGCCTCTCCAGTAGATCCCTGGTGGTCAGGAACCAAAAAGCGTCCGCTGCCAGGACGAATACCAACCCAAAGAGCAGGCCACTGCTCAGGACCACTCCCAGATCGAGCTTGTAGAGCGCGGTCATCAGCAGGAAGGCGGAACCAAAAGCGAAGATGAAAACGACCGGCTGGGCGGCTTTCTCCAGCGGGATGCCCTCCTTCCGGATCCGGCTTACCTTAAAAACATTCAGAGCCAGCAGCAGGATATAGATCCCCAAAGAGAAGGCGACCCAACCGACGATCTTGGCCGCGGGGTGGAAATTCGGAAAGAGGTACTGGTCGAGAGCCGCTCCCATTGAAAAGAAGAGAGGAAGAACCGGAAAGGTAATCGCCTCGACGCCGCCCAGTCTCCCCAGAGCGAGAGGCAGGAGCAGGAGAGAAATAAGCGGAAGAGCAAAAACCGGCAGAAGACTCTCCTGGGAAGAGAGGAGCGCCAGAACAGCGGTGAGGAGAACAGAGACAAGGAAAAATCGGACTCGTTTGTTTCGCAGGAAGGTTAGCATCTCAGGAGGCCGCCTTAATTTTCCCTCTCTCCAGATGGCAGATGGCGATCGCCAGCGCATCAGCGGAATGAACCGGGGTGGGATGCTCTTTAAGGCGGAGCATCTTCTTTATCGACTGTTGAACAAGTTTTTTATCCGCTCGGCCGTGACCGGCCACAATCAGTTTTGCCTCCAAAGAATTGTATTCGTAGACCGGCAGGTCCCGCTCCCCCGCCAGAAGGAGGATCACTCCGTAGGCCTGGGCCACCGAGATGGCCGAGGCAACATTGACGTTGAAAACCACTCGTTCAATGACGATCTCCTCCACCGCGTGGGCATCCACTAGTTCCTCCACTCCCCGCTTGATCGTGACCAAACGCTTGGAGAGAGGCTCGGAGGACGGCGTCTTTATCATCCCGTGAGCGATGTATTCTAGACCGGATTTCTTATCCTTCGATTTGGGGTTTTTAATCTTTCTGATAATCCCCCACCCCATCTCAGCGGTGCCGGGATCAATGCCTAAGGTAATCATAAAGATGAATTATCAATTATCATTTTCTCAATTATCAAATACTTGTTAATTGGTGAATTAGCTCGTCTGGGATATCGAAGTTGCTGTAGACATCCTGGACGTCGTCCTGCTCATCCAGGGCTTCCGCCAGGGCCAGCACCTTTTTCGCCGTTTCAGGATCGGAAACCGGGACCGTAAAGGTCGGGTTCTCCGGATCGATGAAGACATAGGCGGCCGAGCCGGCCTCCCCCATTTTGCCACCGTGGTTCTCAAAGATGCGCCGGATCTCGGGGAGGGTCCGGTTCTTGTTGTCGGTCAGGATCCTGACCATGAAGGCCGTCCCCATCGGACCATACCCCTCGTAGACCGCTTCCTCCAATGCCTGGGCCGAGGAGGCCGAAGCGGCGGCCCGCTCGATATTCTCTTTCGGCATGTTGTAGGAGTGGGCTTTCTCGATGGCTGACCTCAGGGTCGGATTGCTATCGGGATCGGAACCGCCTCGCCGCGCTGCCGTGGAGATCTCTCTCGCCAACTTGGAGAAGACCTTGCCGCGCTTAACATCGGCAACCCCTTTGGCGCGCTTGATTGTCGCCCACTTCGAGTGACCTGACATTATTCAATAATCCTTTCTTGATCGCGACACTCGAATTGCAACCGAGCGAAGCGAGGACAGCACTTTTTGCAACCTGAGCACAGCGAAGGCCAGTATTTCGAATGACCGCTCATTTCAGGAAAATGATAACAGATAAACAAAAAAAACCGTCAGGTTTTTTAGGCCTGACGGTTGTTCTTCTCAAACACTTCCCAAGATCGGATGACAAGGTTGGCTGCCATTCGGATTTCGGTAGGAACATCTCCGTAGCGCCAACGATACCACCCGGCGATGGCCTCCAACCGATAGCGGTACCAGTCTCGGCAGGACCGGCAGATGCAGGTCACGTGCTTTCCGTGCCGAAGGCGACTGAACCAGCCCATCGCGATGTAGTCGATCTCCTCGAAACCGCGCTCGAGCTCCTCCGCCGAAACCCCGAGGATCTCCGCGGGAATGCTGGCCGGAACGGCCGCCGGTGGGAGTGCCGGTTGCTCCGGAGACTCCTCCGCCACCTCGATTTCGGGATCGGGCGGGGTTTGGCGCAGCTCTAGGAAAAAAATCGTGTGCTGCGCCTCTTCCCGACTTCTGGAAAAGGTGTGGTATCCCGCATCCTCGGCCAACCTGTCAAACATGACCAGGTGTTCACCGTCAGGCAGGAGCGCGATTATCCCCCAGACATTACTCGGCTCTCCTCGAAACTCGAGTTCATGAAAGAGGGCGGAATCCTGGACTTCTTTCCACTGAACGAGCGGAAAGGATTGATAGTCTGGGAGTTCCGGAGAATCACCCTCTTCCCATTCCCCTCTGTCCTCGACGGACTTCTTCATCCTGGAGAGGGACTTCAGATTGGTGAGGATCGTCTGGCACATCACCGGATTCGGAACGACCACCAGATCGGGCGGGTCACTCATCAAAATCCAGAACTCCCTCCCGTCGGCCAACCGAGCCTTGATCCCCCACTTTTTCTTGAACGGATCTTCCCGGAATTCAGAAACGGAAATGGCGGCGTCTTCCGGTACTTTGTCCCAGTGCAAGACTTCCATCGGATACTCTCCTCTCTTTAGTTTTTAGGTTAGGCTAATTCTGCCACAAATTTACCGAAAAATCAATGCTATGGGTTATTAAGGGAGGGGGGTTACCGAAGATCTTCTTCGTCCATTGGTTTCGCGGGTTTTCCACCGGAGGCGCCTGCCTGCGCAGGCAGGGATTTCGCGGCGCTCAACTTTGCTGGCTCTTCTTTCTTGACCTCTTTCACGGGAGCCTTTTCCACCTTAGCAGGTTCTTTCTTCGGAGCTGCTTTTTTAGCAAGAACTTCTTTCTTCTCTTCCGGCTTCACGGGCTTCCCCATAGAGATTTTTTTGTTATGGGCAATCTCCTCGGGAGTCCACACATCTCGGATTACACGAGCGGGCTTCTCCGTTGGTTTTTCCATCGGCCGAATCTCTTCTTTAGCTTTTTCGGGATGTTCGGTAGAGATTCTTTTGTTATGGGCAATCTCCTCGGGAGTCCACACATCTCGGATTACACGAGCGGGCTTCTCGGGTTCGGAAACACCGCTGCCCGGCTTCCGGCCGATAATCTCCACTAATCCCGCAAAAGGAACGTTCCGCTGCCCTTTCGGAAGAATAATTTTGAGCTTGTCGCCCTCTTCCCCACCCCAGTAGCGGACCGCTCCCTGGATGAGCCGATAGGAACTATCCTTGGAGAGAGCCTCGAAGTGGCCATCCTTTACCGCCAGCTGAGCTTCCTGCTCCTCGCGTTCCATCTCCTCCAAAAGCTTAAAGCGCCGGCCCTCCGGGCCCTCCACCATCTTTAGTTTGTCACCGTAGACCAGCTTGGTTTTCGCGGAATAGTTGTCGGGAACGGGATATTTTTTACCGGCTTCGGTGACCATAAACATCCCGTCGTACTTGCCGACCAAACCGGGCATTTCGGGAGTACCGCTGCGGTGTTCTATTTCAGAAATGAGTTGTTTGGCTAAATTGAGAGAAGAGGACGCGGCGTTCAGCGCCTGGTTCAAAAGCTGGATTTTATCTTTCCCCCCGTGCCTCTCTTCCATTGAAAAGATTCTATCACCCTTCCTCGTCGTCCTGCATCGCCGGTGGCGCGGTTGGCTCCTCCGCACCGGCGGCGACCGAAGGTTCGACCACGGTCTCACCCTTCTCCTCGGCAATCGCCATCCCCAGACTGAACACCCGCTCCGACCAACGCTTAATCTTATCCTCAATCTCCGCCGCATCGCGCCCGTAGATCTCGCGAGAGTGCTCCACCGCAGCCTGGCCCTGATAGGTTTGGCCTTCGGGAGGAGCCAGGGATATCGCCGAAAACGGCTTGGAGGTCATTCCGTCCACCAGCAGCTTGAGATAGATATGGTATTTATCAAGAGAGATCAGATCTTCCGAAGTGAAGTAGGGCAAGAATTCTTTCTCCAAAATGGCGGCGTCCGGCGCTCCCACCGAAAACAGCACCATCGTACCAATGTTTCCAAAAACCGCATCCTGCATGCTCTCCGGCAGTTGGGCCGTGTACTGATGGGTGAGGTGGAGATTAAGGCGATACTTCCGGGCCTCAGAAAGGATCGAGGCAAAGGAGCCGGAAGCAAAGTTCTGAAACTCGTCCGCGTAGAGGTAGAAATCGCGCCGTTCGGCTTCGGGAATGTTTACCCGCTGCATCGCGGCAAAATTGATCCGAGAAATCATCAGCGAACCCAGGAGATTGGCATTGTCTTCCCCGATCTTTCCTTTAGAAAGATTGATCAGAAGAATCTTGCCCTCATTCATGATCTCATCGAGGTTCAGCGAGGAGGTGCGTTGACCGACGATATTGCGGATCGTCGAGGACGACAAAAAGCGGCCGACTTTGTTTTGGATCGGGGCCACCGCTTCGGTGTGGAGGCGGGGGTTGGTCATCATCTGGGTGTATTCCTTCTCCCAAAACTCCCGCAGCACCGGGTCTTTCATTTTGTAGACAATGTACTTCTGGTAGTTCTTGTCGGAGAGAAGCCGGGTAATTCCAAGGAGGGTCGTCCCGGGAACCTCTAAGAGAGTCAGGATCGCGTTGTTCAAGAGATACTCCAACCGCGGTCCCCAGGAAACATCAATGAAGTGTTTCTTAAAGGCATCCAGGAGACCGGAAGCGAGCAAGTTCTTTTGGGAAGTGTCCTGCAGTTCCAGAAGATTGAGACCGATCGGGCGCTCGGTATCGGAGGGATCAAAATAAACAACGTCGTTCACTCTTTCCGCCGGTACAAAATCGAGCAGCTCTTTAACCAAGTCACCGTGCGGATCCAGGACCGCCACTCCTTCCCCGTTCTGCATATCCTGCACAATCATGTTCTTAAATACCGTGGTCTTACCGGTACCGGTTTTTCCGACCAGATACATATGCTGCCGCCGATCTAGGCGCTTAATTCCAAATTTCGCAAAACGCTCCCGGAAAGTCGTCTGCGCAAAATAAGTGCAGTCGGAAGTGGGAAGATTCGCGGGCGGTTCCCCCTTTTTGTAAGTCGCCCAAGCAATGGCGGGAGTCTGCACGGAAACATTCGGCAGGTGGAAGATCGAAGCAAGCTCCGCGGTGTCCAAGACATAGGTTTTATCAGGAAATTCGCGCCGGATTATTTTGTCTTTGAAATCTCCGATTCCTTCGGCGGGGGCAACCTGGATAAAAGAGTTCAAACTGGCCGAAGAGAACTGCCGGAAGGAAGCGGCAGCTCCCCGCAAAAGCTCGGCGCAGTTCTCAGGCTCCAGGGCCGCCGTAAAAACTCTCACGGTCGTTTCAAAACCCACTCGGGTCAGCTTGTCCTCAATCATCTTCAAATCCAGTTCCTGCCCGGCCGAGAGCCGAGGCATATCTTGTTTGGGAGGAAGCGGTTTGGAGGGGGGCGTCAACAGGGAGGGATTGAGAAGCTGCTTGATAGCATAGGGAATCATTCCTCCCAATTCCTCGGTGACCCCGGTGCCGATCTCAGAAATACCCAAACCCATTTTCTTGGTTCCCGTCCGCACGTCATTGACGTATTTGTGGCCCGCGGCCTGCCAAACATCCGGAACGGGGCGGACCAGGATCTGGAGCCAGATCCGCTCTCCCTCTTTCACCTCGCTCATCGAGCCGGTCACCGCCGCCAGCGGGTCGACTTCGAAATCCCGGAAAGTCTTCGTGGGGAAGAAAGAATCCTTGGAGAGGATCAGACTGCCGCCGCAGGTGGAGAGACCGGAAAGATCGGTCTGCATGTAATCGTGCTCCATCAACCGGAGCTCCGCGGAAGGATACTGGGCGTAGATCTGTCCTTCGACAAATTCCTGCAGATGCTTCGGGCAGCGCACGTAGAAGTGGATGCCGGAAGAATCGGCGGCAATCTCAAAGGAGATGTGCTCCTGATGGGTGGGGTCGGCACGCAGCAGCCCGTGCAAGGAAGCAAACATTTGTTCCGAGGCCAGCGGCAGAAGCTCGTTCGCCTTCGGAACCCGAATCTCCATCAAGACAGTTTCCTCAAACTTGCGGGGGGACGAAGAGGCACGACCGGACCGGGCCGAACGGACGGCCCCCATTACGGAAAGACCAAACAAACCAAAAACCAACGGTAGTAGTGTAATCACCGCTTTAAACGAGAAACTTAATTTCCAACACCTTAAGCATACCTAATTCTACATCAGGGGTGCAATACCTTTATAGGTTGAAACTAGATGGGCCTGGGCTAAATTTGGCCCAGGCCCGAAGAAAGGAGAGAGACTACCAGTAGTTTAACAGTTAATAGTTTATAGTCAATAGTTGGAAAAAGATGGGAGCCCCGTTGACCGAAGTCATTGGGGCTCGTTTCGTGTTGGGACGGCTATCGGGTGTAGCGGTAGAGTCGGGAGGTGACCTTGGGATCCATCTGCGAAGGTTGGGAGACCTGCGACAGACGGGCCTGGGTGTCCTTCTGCTCTCCGGCGTACAGCGAAAGCCGTTCCTTGACCTGGAGATCAAGAGCTGATTTCTTCATCACATTCCTCTCTGATCTAGGATAGTTTAAATATACCAGACTATAGGATAAAAGTCAAGCCCAGGCCGACCTACCCCAATCCAGATAAACAGCGGATTTTTTCTCCCCGCCAAATAAGCTAAAATGGTTCCGTGGACGGCTCAGCTTCGTTGAACCTAGCATTTTTAAAGAAACAAAAATGAAAGCAGTAATCTTTGACCTCGATGGGACCCTGATCAACAACGAGTGGATCTACGACCAGGCTTACTGTGTGGTCCTGAAAAGTTTGAACATTTCCTGCGACCAGCTCAATCACATCCCCGGAATCGGGCTTCAGGAAAACTGGGAAAGAATGGTTAATGATCTGGGCATCAAAAAAACCTCCGCCGAACTCGCCGCCCAGACTCGAGATGCCTACCTGCAAAATATCAACAAAGTCAAACTGAGGGATGGGGCCCGGGAGTTAATCTTCGATCTCAAAAGAAAACACACCCTGGCCATCCTCGGTACCTCCACCGGCAAAGAAACAGCAACCCAAGTCCTCCAGCAGATCGGGGCCGAAAAATTATTTGATTTCACCGTTTTCGGGGACGAAGTGGAGAACAAGAAACCGGCTCCCGATATCTTTCTTAAAGCGATGGACAAAGCGGGAATTCTGCCTCGGGAGACCATTGTGATCGAGGACTCGGCGGCCGGCGTCGAGGCCGGCAAGGCGGCCGGAGCCAAAGTGATTGCCATCAAGACGGATTGGTACACCCGCGACCAGCTCTTTCGGGCCGATTTTATCGCCGATGATTTCGCCCACATCCTCGACCTTATCAAAAACGAGAAGACGCTCGATCACTCAACCGGGTAGTGATGGAACAAAGATCCTGAGCAGAGCGAGATCACTTTATCTCCGAACACCGTGAGGAGACAAAGCTACCGAGCCGAAGGTGAGGTGGCTTTACAACCTCCCCACCTTGTATATATAATAAACAGAGTTAGGGACCTGCGAGAGTGCTGACCCCGTTAGTTGGACCGCCTCTCTGTGTGCTCCCTTCGAGAGGTGGTGAAAATCACTTGAGTCAAAAATTATACGTTGGCAATCTTCCCTGGGCAACCACGGGTGATGATCTTAATAAGATGTTCGCCGAGGTTGGCAAGGTGGAGGATGCCGTAATCATCAGCTACAAAGACACCGGCCGCTCCAAGGGTTTCGGTTTCGTGACGATGAAAGACGACGACGCCGCCGAAGAAGCAGTTAAGAAATTCAACGGCTTCGAGTTGGAGGGACGTGCCCTGATCGTCGACAAAGCCCGCCCAATGCGCGAAGAAGGTGAAGGTGGTGGAGAATCTCCCGCTGGCGGTGAAACTCCGGCTGAAGGAGAAGCTCCTGCTACCGGTGAAGCCCCCGCCGCTGAGGAAACTCCGGCTGCTGAAGAAACTCCCGCTGCTTAAGCGGGACGTTTTAAAGCTGTTATAGTTCTAATATGCGAAAGGCCCTGTCTCTTTCTAGTCCATCTAGAAAGCTAGCGATTTTCGATCGCGTCCTTTGCTTTCTGATTATCCCCCTATTTATTCTCTTCCTGGGTAGTTTGCGCTTGTGGGCGCAAGAGTTGGTTTGGAAAGAAGAGGGGGTTATCTTCTCCGATCCCACCATCCATAATGTTGAAGTCACTCCCCTCCCCGATGGGAGGTTCCGGATGTATTTTCATCAAGGAGACCAGATGAAGAGTGCGATTTCGACCGACGCCCGCACTTTCCAGATCGAAAGCGGCGTTCGCTTAACCGGGTCGATGCCGGCAATCGTTAAGCTCCCCGATGGAAAGTGGCGGATGTTTTATCAGGTCGTTGAAAACGGCAAGGGAATATTCAAGAGTGCACTCTCATCTGATGGATTAACTTGGGCGGTCGAAAAAGGAATCCGTCTCTCTCCCGGCGGTGAGTTTGACCCTGACAATATCGTCCATCCCACCGTAATCGCCCTGCCCCAAGGCGGTTACCGGATGTACTACGACGGGGAAGTTCGCCGCACCGAACAGGAATTCACCTGGAGGATCCTCTCGGCCACTTCGACCGACGGATTGACCTGGACGAAAGATCCGGGCGTCCGGATCAACGTCAACGAAGGCCCGCTGGACGCGGATCTGGTCTGGAGCTCCCATGCCGAATACTACAACCTCACCAACACCTACCAGCTATATTTTTCCGCCCAGACTCCGGCCGATAATTTGATCGACGGCATCTACTCCGCCACTTCCGAAGACGGACTTCTTTTCACTGTCTCTGGTAAACCGGAACTCACTCCCACAAAGGAGAGCGGCGAATCAGGCACCGGGGGGCAGAAGGGGTCTTATCAAGATCCCTTTGTCTTGGAATTAACTGAGGAAAAAATAATGTACTACTGGATCAATGGCTCAGGAATATATTCCGCCCGGCTCGGGGAAGAATCACCCACACCGGAGCCCCAGTCGTTCTGGGAGACGCTGCAGCAGAAACCGGCGGAGCTCTGGGAAAAAATCAAAAACATTGGGCTCCCGGAAAATTTCGAACTCTATATTATTCCGACCATTCTGTTGATCACTGGAGCCGGGGCGGTAATCTACCTCTGGCGCTCGCGTCTTCGCCGCTAATTGATCCCCACCGCGTTTTCCGATCCCAGGATCAAGGTAATGTTGGCCCGAGCTTCCGCCCCCTCCCTTGGGGGCCGGCTATCGGAAACCCCAAAGATCCGCGCCAACCGGGAAGCTGTGTAGCTACCGGTCTCCATCAGCAGATACCCCTTTACCAAATCCTGCCGTTCGAAATTGGCCACCCGAATCACTTCTCCCCCGATGTTCTTAACAATCCTCGCCGCCTCCGAAGCCAAACCTCCCTCCCGAGTGCCGTTTAGTACCTGAACCTTGAGGTGCTCGGTTGCCAGAAGGTCGTCCCTGAAATAGGTGGAAATTTTTCGATCCAATCCGGTGGGATCGTCGAGAAATTCCGGCGACAGAGACAGGTCGGCAATTCGATCGGAACGGACGTGCAGCAGATACCAGACCAGCCGAATAATCCCCGGGACATCCAAACTGATCTTGGTGGAGGATTGACGAACCGCCAGGAGCTGGGGAAGCTTGAGGATATTTGAAAGGACCAGCGCCTCTTTCACCCCGGAAACTCCCGGAAAAATGGACTGGAGCTCCTGCAAACCGGAGCGGTCAATCACAATGTAGCCGTCAATCGGAATCCCTAAGAGCTGCTGGACCTTCTGCGCCACCATCCCCACCCCGCCTTCCGCAGTGTTAATCTCTCCCAAACCGTAGAGTTCCTCCAGATTCTGGTAAGAAGTGGGGATTTTGATGGTCGTGAACAGGCCCTGGGTCGGATTGAATGACAGCACACTGAGACTGAAGGTCTGGGGAGATTTGACGGCAATGTCCGATACTTCAAGATAAAGCAGGCTCAATGGCATCTCCCCATCCCAAGAAGAACTGTTCTGGAAGTAGGAACCAGCGGCGGAATCGAGCGGGGAAAAGAAGATCTTCACAAAACTGTAAGCCCCGTTGACCAGCAGCACTCCCAACAAAATTAGCAGAGCCAACCCGAATTGGCGAATTCTCTTCCGGAATTTGGAGTGGCGTTGGAAAATCCTCCAAGAAGAGGAACGACGGGTACCTTTCCTTCGGATACTCCGATAACGTCTGGGCATGGCGAGCTTTTTTATAGCCCCTCGACTACGCTCGGGACACCCTGAGCGAAGCCGAACGGGTGGCAAGGGCTCTAATCTATTGTACCGAAAAATGGCAGTGGTATTCCAGAGAAACAAAGTTTTTTGCTGGTGCAAAAAAAGCCGACCTTTTTCCAAAGATCGGCAGGGTTCTCTTACTGCTCTTTCCTAGAAGGAAATCACTCCGGACCCGAGCCCGAGAAGGAGCATCAGAGTCGCCACGAACTGCACCCAGAGAAGGAGGTAGGGACGCTGCCAGACCGAGCGCTGGTCTTCGGCCGCCATTCCCCGCCATCCCTTGACAAACACAGCGATGGTCCAGACCGCCAGGACCAGAGCCGCCAAGAGCGCCCCATCCCGCCCTAGCAGGGCGACGGTAGCAAAGGCCGCGGCGGTAAACGCCACATCCAACGGCCGGTCCCACTCCCGGTTCTCTACTATGAGCACCCGAAAGAAAAGGATCAAAACGTAGAGCCCTCCGGAGACGATCGCCATCGCCGAGATCCGAGCGTCCAGTGACTTCCCCCAGACACCGAAGACCGAGAAGACCCCCAGAAAAAGCGCCACCGTCAGAAGAGTGGCCACTACCTGACCGAGAACGAGTCGACGCATTTCTGCTCTCCTTTTCGAGGTTTGGCAAGAACTATAACACAGGTTGGAAGCGAATAAAAGGTACTATTCAAACATAGTATACTATGAGGAATGGTTGAGTGGCTTTAGAAAGGAAAGTACCTTCTTCAAATCGTCCGGTAGATCGGCCTCGAAGCGCATCCGCGCCCCGGAGACGGGATGAGTAAAGGTGAGAGAGGCCGCATGGAGAAAAAGCCGCGGGCAGAATTCCAGGTCCGCCTTTAACCGCTTTTCCGAAAGATAGAGAGGATCACTTACAACCGGGTGTTGAATGTGGGAGAAATGCACTCGAATTTGATGGGTCCGGCCGGTGAGTGGGTGAACTTTAATGAATGAGCAAATTTCTTCCCCATTCTTTATAATTTCCTCTCGCCGATAAGAGGTCGTGGATTCGCGGCCGCCGGCCACCACCGCAAACCTTCTCCGAAAACGCGGGTGGCGGTCGATCGGCTCGCTGATCTCTCCTTTCAGATCAGTCTTCCCGTGAACCAACGCTAGATATTCCTTATCCACCGCCCGCTCCTTAAATTGAGCCTGCAGTTTCTCGAATGCTTCTTGCGTTTTTGCCACCACCAGAATCCCGGAGGTTTCCTTATCGAGACGGTGAACGATACCAGCCCGGCCGCCGATCCCCTCCTCCGATTTTCTGATACCGAGGTACTTCTCCAATTCGTCCTGGAGAGTGGTTTCGTTTACAGTGGTTTCGGCCCGGTTGACGGTTTGACCGGCGGGTTTAGAGAGGACTAAAAGATCCGCATCCTCAAAAATCGCATCAAGCACCTTCTTTGAGGGAGAGTTTTTTCTCGCAATCCAAACCGTAACGCGCCTGGGGATAGACCTTTAAACGGGAACGCTCAATCGGCTGGCCGCAGTTCTCGCAGATCCCGTATTTACCGATCTTCATTTTTGAAAGCGCTAGGCGCGTCTCCATCAGGAGCTTCTCCAAAATTCCCTGCTCGACCGCGATGCGTTCCTGGCTCAAACCTTCGGTCGCCTGCTCAACAAATTCGGCGGAAGGAAGGGAACCGACTTCGGGACGGGATACCAAACTCTCTTTACCCAACCGCTCTTTTTCTTGAGCCAACCGATTCTCCTGAGCGGTAAGGTCTTTCCGAGCCTTATCCAACAAACGGGCGGGAACAAGTTTGCCAGCTTTATTCTTGTTAACCATCACTCCTTTTTAACTTAAACTGAACCGTAATTGCAATCAATCCAATGATTCCCGCTCCCAACAACGCCAACGAAAGAAAACCGCTGGAAAGGTAGAGCAGAACTCCCTCCAAGATGAGATAGAGGAAGAAGGTGGTTCCGGGCGAGGTTCTTTGATGGAGAAAGTAAAGCAGGAGTGCTCGACCCCCGGTCCCGGCCGCAAAAAGAAAAGACTGGGTTCGGAGAAGGCCAAATCCGAGAAAAACTGTTGCCTCCGAAAAGCTAAGCGCCAGAGCCGCTAACCCCAAGATCCGGAGGAAAGACCAGCGCTTGAAGGACGAGAAAATCAGCAGAGCCGTGGCTCCGGCCAGAATTGCTCCCACCCAGAAAAAATCGGCAGGCATCTCGACAAAGAGCGGAGGCAGTTTTCCTCCTGCCAGAGCACCCAGAGAAGAAACTAGGACCAGATCAAACAGGTCATCTGAGGAAAAACCCTCCTTCCTCCCCCACCGCCAGAATAGGAAAACTCCCAAGAGGTAGGAAAGCGCCAAAATAATTCCGGAAGTCGAGATCGAAAAATACATTCTATTATTTAATCACGACTTTGGCCCGAACCCAAAAAGCTGCGCCGATCACAATGACCGCAATCATAATAATTGGGATGAGCGGGCTGGCCAGATCGGCGACCGGGCCGAACACCAACGCCGCCAACGGCGTGAGAACAGAGGAGATGGTTCCCATCGCCGCAAAGGTCCGGCCCATATGCGGACCGGGGGTGATCCGCTGCAGAGAAGTAACGATGGGGATCGTAATTCCGGAAGCACTGAGGCCCATCAGAAAGGTCAGCGAGGCGATCGCGATCGAGAAGAATGGGACCTGCTCGAAGGCCCGCGGCGTGGTGACATGGTTGCCGAGATAGACCCGCAGGGAGGGAGCGGCGGACATTAGCAGGAGCAGGACCCCGATCCCCAGAATGCCCAGCCAAACGGGGATGAATTTACCGCGGCGGCCTAAGATGGCCGCTCCCAAGAACAACCCGATCCCCAGCGGCAGGACCGCGACAAAACTCAAATCCCGTGCGTCAATTTTTAGAACCTGCTCGGCAAACCCCGGGGCAATTGAACCGGCACCGGCCCCCACCGCGAGAACCACCGAAGCAATCACCAGGGTTTTAGTAACATTCGGATTCTTAACCAGATAGTGAAACTGTTCCAAAAGTTTGATCTTGATTAATCCCAAGAATTCCCGAAACGGAACGGTCCGCTTCTCCTGGTCGAGCGGGGGGAGAAATAAGGTCGCCAAGGCTCCCAGAGTTACCAGCACCGCCGCAGTGATGAAGGGGGCCGGAAAACCAATAAACCGCAGCATCACCCCACTCAGAAAGTAACCCAAAAAATTGGCCACGTGCGTCACCAGCGACATATAAGAATTAGCTTTGATCAAGTCCCGGCTGGAAACGATCTGCGGCAGAGCCGAATTTTGGGACGGAGAGAAAAACTCATCCAGTCCCTGGGCAAAAAAGGAAACCAAAAGAATCCCCGCGAAGCTCTTGGGAAACAGCAGAAACGCCAACGCCGTTGCTCCCCACGCGATGTTGGTGAAGAACATGATCCGTCGTCGGTCGTAGATATCGGCCGCGACCCCCGAAACGAAGGAGGCCAGCAGCGAGGCCACTAGGAAAACAGCCATCCACACCGAGACGGCGATGTTCAACCCGGTGAGGCGAAAGATCCAAACGATCAGGGCGAAGGTGGTGATGTGGTAGGCAATGCGGGTAAAGGCCCGGTTAATGAATAGCAGCCAAAAATTACGGTTCAGCATGCTTCTAGATTAACAAAGAATGGGGAAGACGCAGAGTATTGTTTTCGAGGAACATCCCGCAGGTGCAACGGCGGCGAGGGAGAAGCGACCTGTTAAAAAAAGCCCCGAATCAGATTAGGATTCGGGGCGTGATGTTCTCCACCGGACCGTAGAGCGCGAGAACGGCTCGTTGGGGAGTGAGGTAGTTGCGGACAAGGTGAACCAGATCGGGGCGGCGAGTTCGGCGAGCCTGTCTAACCCAGTCGGCGGGGTTATCCACCCGGCCGAAACGAAGGTACTCCTCGGCTAGAAATTCGCTGATGGTAGCCGGCTGCTCGAGCGCGATCTCCCTCCTCAAAAAGAGGATCTCCTTGGCTCGCTGGAATTCGTCCCGCGACATTCCGTCCCGGGCTATTTTTTGGATCTCATCCATCACCACGTTCAGGATCAGCTCCACGTCTTCCCGAGCGCAGGACCATCGCACCGCCAGTGCGGCGGAGTCGTAGAAGTATTCGGTCTTGGAGGAAATCCCGTAAACTAGCCCCAGATCGTTTCGCACCCGATCAAAAAGGACCGCGGAAAAGAGATCCGGATCCCCAAACCAGGTGCTAAAAGCGTCGAGGGCCAGCCGTTCCGCCGCTTTCAATCGGGGCAGAGGAAATCCGAGGAGGCAGTGGACGAGTTCGAACGGGCAGTCTTGCTTGACTACGGTGAAGCCGTTCCGGTTCGGCAGAGGTTGGTGATCAATCTTGAAGGCGCTGCCTTCCGGGAGCTGTCCCATTGTGCGCTCCAGAATTTCGAGAAGCCGCGGCATAGGAACATCATCACCCAACACCGACAGGACCGTGTTCTTCCCGCACTGGATCCGCGAACGGAAGGATCGGAACTGCTCCAGCGTTTGGTTCGGAAGATTCTGCTGCCAAAGAATAGTGTCGGAACTACCTAGGGGGTGTCCGCGCCAGGCCTCACCCATAAAGAGATCGTCGAGAACGCTCCTGGGGTCGGTCGCGAGTTCAACGTATTCGATCTCGACCACGGCCCGCTCTTTTTCAAATTCCATGGCGGAAACCGAAGAGATCCAAACCTGTCCCAACAGCTCCACCCCCTTCAACAGGTTTCTATTCGGGAAAGAGAAGTAGTAGCTGATGTCCTCCAGATCTGTTTCGGCGTTTGCTAAGCCGTCACCCAGCAGCTCCATCTTCCGGAGCAAATCCGGATTCCGGACGCAAAGATGCTCAAAGAAGTGGGAGATTCCAAACTCTTCGAACTGCTCGAAGCGCGGGCCGCCCCGGGTCGAAAGCGTCAGGTAAACAGAATGGGTCGGGTCCGGATACCAGACCACTCGCAGGCCGTTGGCCAGGGTGTAGGCCTTAACGGAAAGCATCTCTCCTCCTTTCAAGAGGTATTCGATTAATGGAAGTTTATCAGTCGGTTAGGAAAGCGCAAGGAGGCGGCGAAAGCGGTCGGAGTCCGAGAAGGGGCCGATGAGCGCGAGGTTGAGGCCGTTGGTCACGAATATTTCTTGGGCTACTTTTTGAACATCCGCCGCCGTCACCGCATCAATTTTTTTGAGCTTTTCCTCCGGTGTTTCGATCTTCCCCTCCAAGACCTCCTGGCCGAGGAAGTAGGAGCAAGCCCCGTTGGTCGACTCCAATCCCAGAACCAGATGTCCTCTTAGCATCTCTTTAGCCTTTCGCAGCTCGGGCACCGGAATGGGCAAATCCTTAATTTTTTTCAGTTCCGCCAGAACCGCGGTGACTGCGTCATTCACCTTTTGGTTGTTAACGCCGGCAACTATTTGCAGAGAACCGGTGTCGGAGAAATCTTGCCAACCGGCCTCAACGTAATAAGCCAATCCCTGCTTCTCGCGTATCTCCTGGAACAAGCGAGAGCTCATTCCCCCACCCAGCGCGGAGATTAGGATCTCCAGGGCTTCCCGTTTCGGGTGGGAGCGGCGGTAGGCGCGCAATCCCAGCACAAAATGAGTCTGGTCGGTTTTCCGCTCTTCGATCATAATCTGCGGTTCCTTCTGCGCGGACGCGAACCTAGGAAGCTTCTTTACCTCCCCCGGCTCCCGCTCTCCCAAGACCTCCCGCACCTCTGCTAACGCTTCCTTCTCGTTAATCCTACCCGCTACCGTCACGACCAAATTGTGGGGCCGGTACCACTCCTCCAGATACGCTAGAAAATCCTCTCGTTTCAGAGAGCTCAGCGTTTCTTCTGTCCCGATCAAATCTCGCCCGAGCGGGGTATCGCCAAACACCAGCCGATCGTAAAGGATGCTTTGGACCCAGGTCCGCGGTTCGTCCCGGTACATTCGCAGCTCCTCGGTGATAACCCGGGACTCCTTTTCGATCTCTTTGGGATCAAACTTTGAATTAAAAACCATATCGGTGAGAACGTCCAGGACTTTGGACAGATTCTTCGCTTCGGCCTTGACGTAGTAGGCCGTGATCTCCTTGTCGGTGAAGGCGTTGAAGTGCGCTCCCAGCGACTCCAGTTCGGATGATATTTCAAAAGAGGTGGGCCGCTTGGTGGTCCCATCGAAGAGCATGTGCTCGGTGAAGTGGGCGATCCCCTGCGTCCGGGTGTTCTCATACCGACCGCCGGCGCCCACCCCGATCATCGCCGTCACCGAACCGAGGTGCGGCATCGGCACTGTGATGAGGCGCACACCATTCTTGAGGATGTCCTTTTGATAGTCCACGTCTTCTTAACTTTAGCAAAGCCGAAACCAAAACTCGCTTGCGGATTTGACTCGAGCTTCCCTGTACCCTATAATATTAGGCGCACACCAAAACCGAAATGCACAAGGAGGTGCAAAGGTGTCGGATCGTCGGATCAACCTCAGCCTGAGCCCCGGATGGATCCTGGCCGTTCTTGGTTTGATCATCGCCGGGATTGTCCTCTGGGCGGCGGCCCCCTGGGGGTTCGTCCACTGGATTTTCTTCGATATGCTCTGGATGCACCCGACCGGATGGGTCCTGATCATCATCGCGATCTTGATCGCGGTCGGGGTCGGAATGAAAGACAAGAGCGGCTACGACGGACCGGGAACAATCACCTGGGTCGTCGTAATCCTGCTACTCACCGGTCTGGTCGGCTACGGCCTGCTCTCCGGCGCGGTGGCGAAGAAGTATTTGGTCCAGGGCCTCCGACCGACGGCGCTAGAGACTCTGCCGGAGACCACGGGAGTGCGGTACCTGCCGATGCCGGTCGCCGAACGATTCGGCGCCAACCAGATCCAGGACCCCGCCCACCACCTGGGCGATATGGATCCGCTGGATACCGGCGGTGAGATCGACTGGGTCGCTCCCCGAATCCCGACCGGATTCTGGAACACGTTCAACGGGCAGACCGACGGGTTCGTGGTCATCACCCCCGACGGCGAGTCGGAAACGATCCACCAACCCATGCGCTACGGCGAGGGGATGGGGATCACCGACAACATCACCTGGCAACTGTGGCGGATGCGATACAACGTCGAACTGCCGGAGTTCTACTACATCCGGCTGGAAGACGAGGTTGTCACGGTCGGGCCCTACATCTCCTACCGCTACGAGTTCCCGGTGCGGGTCCCCTACTGGGGTGGCGTCTTCGTGACCCACGCCGACGGGAGGATCGAGGATCTCTCGCCCGAGTCGGCCATCGCCGACCCCCGATTCGAAGGACAGCGACTCTATCCAGAGGAGCTGGCGCTTCGGATCGCCAAGGCCTGGGCCTATCGCGGGGGCATCTCCAACGCCTGGTTCACCCACCGCGACCAAACCGAGATCCCTCACATCGACGGCGAGAACAACCAGATGCCGTACCTGATCCCTACCGACCAGGGTCCGATGTGGTTCATCGGCATGGAGCCCAACGGGCCGGCCTACAGCATCTTCAAGGTGCTGTTCGTCAACGCCCACGACGGGTCACTCCAGCTCTACGAGCTGCCGGCCGAATCGGGAATGATCAGCCCCAACCGCGCCGGCGGGTACGTCCGCGCTGCCTTCCCCACCTACCAGTGGTACAAGAGCGGCGAAGAGAGCTCCTCGGGTAACCTGCTGGTGATCGAACCGCGACCGCTCATCAGGGACGGGGTACTCTACTGGCAGATGTCGATCACCAATGTCGACTACGCCGGCGTGACGCAGACTGCGCTGGTGAACGCCGAGAACAACGGCGTGGTCTACTTCGAAACCCTCGAAGAGATCCAGCGGTTCTTGGAAGGGACTTACGCGGGCCGGTCGACGGCGGGCGTAAACCAACCGGTAACCGGTGGGGCCGATCAAAACCCCTCCACCTCTTCTCCGCTCGATTTGGAGAGGATGACCGAGGAAGAGCTGTGGAACCTGCTTCGCAGTATCACCGCGGAGTTGGAATCACGCTAACATCCAAATGGCCAAGAGCCCAAAAACTCTTGGCCTTTTTAATACCATTTTATCTGAAGGGATTTGGTTTAATATCTATGAACTAGAGTGTTATTGATTAGCCCTCCCGGCGTACTCGCCGGTTTCGGTGCTGACCTGCACGATCTCCCCCGGTTTCATGAAGAGCGGGACCTGAATTTTGAAACCGGTCTCCAAGACCGCTTCCTTAGTTCCGCCCTGTTTGGTATCCCCCTTCTCTCCGGGCGGGGTTTCAACCACCTTGAGCTCAACCTTGAGAGGGATTTCGACCCCAATCGGCTGACCCTGGAACATAACGAGATTGGCTTCCGAACCCTCCCGCAAGAATTTCACCACATCCTGCGCCAGGGAACGCCCAATGGATATC
>Ga0209751_10000815_pt1 | contig 32878 bp, 32 predicted proteins | sample RifCSP13_1_FD_184019 | JGI IMG/M metagenome (GOLD analysis project Ga0209751, IMG submission 184019) | Soil microbial communities from Rifle, Colorado - Rifle CSP2_sed 13_1 (SPAdes) (version 2) | ecosystem: Environmental > Terrestrial > Deep subsurface > Rock core/Sediment | place: Rifle...
AAGTTCGTGGTGCCGTTGACGATGCCCGAGACGCTCGACCAGCGGTTCGCGGCCAGGTCCGAGGCGAGCGGCCCGAGGACGGGGATGCCGCCCGCGACGGCCGCCTCGAAGCGCAGCGACGATCCCGTCCGCCGCGCCTCCGCCTCCAGCTCCGCGCCACGAAGCGCGAGCAGCGCCTTGTTGGCGGTGACCACCGAGCGACCGCCGGCCAGCGCGGCGGCGATGAGCTCCCCGGCCGGCTCGAGACCGCCGATCAGCTCGACCACCACGTCCACACCGGGGTCCACGGCGACGGCGGCCAGGTCGTCCGTGCGCACGATGGCCCGCGGCAGCGTCACCGCGCGTGGCCGGTCCGGGTCGCGCACCCCGACGGCGACGAGGTGGATCGGCCGGCCGCCGGCGGCACGGGCGAGGTCGGGGCCATGCTCCAGCAGGCCGCGCGCGACGGCGCCGCCGACCGTGCCGAGGCCGAGCAGAGCGACGCGGAGGGGGGTGCGGGCCGGGGTTCGGAGCGTCACGCGCGGATTGTATGACCCCGTCGCTGCCAGGCTCGCCCGGCCGGGCACAAACCGTTGACGGCGGAGCCAGGCTGCCGCCCGTTCGACGACCGGGCCAAAACGAAGCGACCGCCGCAAACGCGACGGCCGCTTGGGTGCTGCCCGGGCCGTGACGGCCCGCTCCGCCTAGTTCCAGCGCTTGCCGGCCTCGAGGACGAGGGCCGAGCTGGCGATGGCAGACATGACGAGGAGGAAGCGGAACACCAGGTATCTGGAGTGCTGCTTCATCTTCAGTACCACCGTGTCCCAGCCGTGACGGTCAGCGCCATCGACGCCACCGCCGACAGGAACAACATGAAGCGCGCCAGGTTCGCCTTCATCTGATTTCGAGCCTCCCTAGGGGGGGTCCCTGCGATGCCCTCCCCGGCAACCGGGCTACCTCCGGCGGAACGGAGGCCCCTGGCTTTGCGTCCCCGCCTCGCGACGGGTTTGCCCTGGACGGTCTGGCGATCGGGTGGTGAACTTCACCGCCGAGGCCGACTCTATGAACGGCCCGGCACGCCGGCCATGGGTCGTGAGTACCGTGTGTCAAGACATTCGGGGGAGTTTCCGCAACGCACCATCGGCGCGGACGAGGGCTTCGACGGCGAAGGGCTCGCCGGCCTACAGGTCCACGACCGGCCGATACCGGAGGATGGGCTCGCCATTCGCGGGCGCACGCGGCGGATCGTCAGGCATAACGTGCCGTTCCACGGCGGCTGCCTGCATCGCCGGCTCGAAGACCGCGAACTGGGCCTTGCCGCGGGCCTTCGCCGTGTACATCGCCACGTCGGCATTGCGGAGCAACTCGTCAGGCCGCTCGGACCGGTCGTTGGTCGACGCTATCCCGATGCTCGCGCCCATGGTCACATCCCGACCCTCGACACTGAAGGGAGCCTGGAGCGTGTCCACGAGGCGCCGGGCGATGAGCAGGGCACGTCCAAGGTCGGGCGCGTCGTCAAGGAGGACGGCAAACTCGTCACCTCCCAGCCGCGCCGGCAGGTCTCCGGTTCTCAGACACTTGCGGATCCGTTCGGCGACCGCGACCAGGACGTCGTCACCTGCAGCGTGGCCAAGCGTGTCGTTGACCAGCTTGAAGTCATCGAGGTCGACGAAGAGGACGGCCGGGACGCGGTCGCCTTCCTTGGCCACGTCGAGCCGCCGCTCAAGATCCTCGACCAACATCCTTCGGTTGGCCAGGTTCGTGAGCGGGTCGTGGTAGGCCTGGTAGCGCAGTTGGTCCCGCAGCTCCGAGACCCGGGCGAGCGAGGCTTCCAGTCGCCCGTTCTCGAGAGCGACGGCGGCCTGGCGGGAGACGGCCTCGAGCAGGTCGAGGTCGTCGGTGTCGAAGGTGCTGACGGCTCCACGGCGGTTGGCCACGAGGATCGCCCCGCTGACGTGCGAATCTCCATGGAGCGGGGCTGCGATCAGGTCCACCAGCCCGAATGCCTCGGCGGAGCTCTCCTGCCCCTGACCCCGCGAGCGCGGGAGAAGGAGCGATCGACCATCGGAGGCGAGGCGAGCACGCAGCTCCGCGCGAGGGTCCTCTGCGATCGGGTGCATCGGCTCGACACTCTCGCCCGGGCCGACGGTCATGGCCAGCGCTTCGGCCGACTCGTTCCGCGGCAGGATCACGATCTCGGCAACGTCCGCCCGGAACATCCGGCGCAGATGCTCGAGGAGCGCCAGCATCACCGCCTCGAGGTCGGTCGAGCCCTCGAGGATCCGGCTCGCCTCGTAGAGCCACTCGAGCCTCTCGTGCTTCTGCCGCTCCCGGATGTATGCGCGGTAGGCGAGGAGCAGGGTGGCGACCGGGACAGCCAGAAGCCAGATGGCTCGTGGGTCGCTCCAGATGATCGTCACGCCCACGAGCGCGAGGCTCGTGTTCGTGAGCGGCACGATCGTTCCAAGCCCGACGATCTGCTTCAGCTGCGCGGGCTGCGGGCGGCCTTCCACGAGCGAGACGACCGTGGCGACGGCCACGACGCCGACGATGCTGGCCAGCATCGTCGCCGCGAAGGCCGCAACCCAATGGCTCGGCTCCAGGCTCGCGCCGCCGCCACTGAGACCATTGAACACCGCGACCGCGAGGCTCGCCTGCAAGGCGCAGAGGGCCAGATTGAAGGCCAACTTCATGGGCGCCTGTCGGCGGTACAGACCGAGCGCGACGGCAGCTCCCACGAGCTGCGCCACGACGATGCCGGCCGGTGCGACGAAGAAGAGTCCCAGGACCACCGGGATCTCGTTCAGCGAGAACGACTCGGCCTCGCCGCGGAAGTGGACGTGGATGACGAAGACCTCAGCCAGGAAGACGAGCCCGGCCAGCAACCACCATGGCATCGCCACGGGAGAGCTACTCGGCGCTACCGGACTGACCCAGGCCACGAATGCCCAGGCGGCGATCAACGCAAGGACGGCGTTGAACGTCCAGATCCGGGATTCGGGGCCGAAGGGGGGCCAGTCACGTGGGCGTGGCCGATTGATGAGGCGCATGGCAGGGCTCAGTCAGCCGCCGGTTTGCGGCGGCTCGCCAGCAGCGGGGACGACCATGCCGGGCAGGCGGTCGAAGGGCCGGCGCATGACGGCCAGGATGAAGATGAACACCCCGGCACCGATGAGAACGTCGCCGACGCTGAAGACGTTGGCCAGGGGCAGTCCGCGCGGCAGGGCGAAGACGTCCGTGAGTGGCGCCAGCACCACGTTGGCGCTGGTCATGCTGTTCGAATAGCCGGCACCGAGGTGCTTCCCGAGCGCAGCGAGGGCATCCGGCGTGGTGGGCATGAAGCCTCCGTTGGCGACGATCGCCAGGAGGTTGGACGCAGCGCCGATGGCTACCAGCGGGAACGCGGGTTGCGGGATGTTGGCCAGCACGAAGAGCAACGTGGCGATGGTGGACGCGACGTAGACGAGTGGCGCCACGTCGCCAAGCAGTTCGCCGGCCGGGCTCGAGAAGATGAGGAGTTGGGCCCCGAGGCTGAGGAGCGCCACGGCTGGCCAGCGGAAGCGGATGTGCCCGAGCGGCACGACCGAACCGCCGACCAGGAGCCCGACGATGAGAGCGACCACGAGCGGGTAGAGGATGAACATGGCTACCTCGCGCTTGGAGACGGGCGCGCCGTGGCCAAGAACGGCGGCGGATTCATGCGGCCGGCCCGATCGCCTCGGCGGACGGGTCGACGCAGTGGTCGATGGCGGCCACGCCGAAGGCTTGCTTCCCCAAGATCGGCGCCGGTTCAGGCGAAGGCTGGTGGACCTGGACCGCACCGCGGTCGAGAAGACGCAGGAACGCTCCGACGACGAGCGGGTCCCACTGACTGCCCGCACCCCGACGCAGGTGGTCAAGTGCCACGGCAACGGGCATCGCGGCCCGATACGGGCGATCGGCAGTCATCGCATCAAAGGCATCGGCGACGGCCACGATGCGACTACCGAGCGGGATCGCCTCTCCCGCAAGGCCCTGCGGGTAGCCGTGGCCGTCCCAGCGCTCGTGGTGATGGAGGACGATGCCGGCACCGTCTCGGAAGAGCTCGAAGTGCACCAGGATCTTGGCGCCGATCTCGGTGTGCAGCCACATCGCGGCCTTCTCCTCGTCGTCGAGCGGGCCGGCCTTGAGGAGCACTCGGTCGGGTACGCCGATCTTGCCCAGGTCGTGGACACTCGCGGCCTGCTCGACAAGAGCGACCGCATCCTCGTCAAGACCCAGTTCGCGAGCGAGATCGGCGGCGTAGACGGCGACGCGTTCTGAATGGTGGAACGTCGACCGGTCCCGATGGTCCACGATCTGGGCCAGCGATCGGACAGCCGATTGCGTCTGCGTCTCCAAAAGCCGAATGTGCTGGAGCGCCCGGCCGATCACCGCGCTGGGCGCCGCAAGGAGGGCGGTCCAGATGGGCTCGACCATCCAGATCAGCGCGAAGAGCGCGCCAAGCGTTTCGGCGCCGATCTCCATCAGCAGCGTTCGCGTCCAGTTGGTGCGCAGGATGTACACGAGCGACTGCTCGGAGGCGATGGCGATGATCGCGCTGGTCAGCAGCCAATTGACGACGTAGTACGTGGCGCCGGCGGCGATCAGGATCCCGAGCCATGGGATGTGCTGATCACCGTACTCGATGGTTCGCCGGGCGGCGTCCCATGGGCTGCCGATGAGCCCGATCGCGAAGGAAGTGACCGAGGCCGTCAGGACGAACGCCGAGACGTTGAAGACGACCTTGAGCAGAGGCCGACGCCCCACGAGTTCCTCGAAGAGAACGGCCAGGCCGATGGCCGCGGCGGCCCACGGCGCGGGGACGAGCAGCAGGATCGCGATGTGTGCGATGGTGGCGACCGAGACCTCGCCACCGCGCGACAGCGGCACGGCGACGAACTCGAGCGCTGCGGCAAGGATCGTCAGGAGGATCGCAACGGAGATCCACGTCGAGGCCGCCTCTTGCCAGGTGGTCGGCAGGAACAGCGAGCAGGCCGCGAGCACCGCAACCACGACCACGAGGCGCCGGATGCTCGCCCGCAGCCATCGTCCGGGCGAGACCGAGGAGAGGATCCCCGGGCGCGGCGGAGCGTCGTGTAGCCGACCCGCGATCTCCAACGTGTGCGTTCCCTCAGCCTTCGGTGAAGCGCGCGCACGCTCGATGCACGCTCCCGCTGATGATGCGTGGCTCCCTGGCACCGGGCACATAGCCCGATAGTCCCGGCCGAGATCACCTCGCCCGCCGGTGGTCGGGCCCCCTGCTAGACTCGCCGGCCATGAGCGCCTCTGTCGCGACCCCGTCCCGCAGCCGCGTCTTCAGCGGCGTCCAGCCGTCCGGCCTGCCGCACATCGGCAACTACCTGGGCGCCTTTCGCAACTACATCGCGATGCAGGAGACTCACGACGCGATCTACTGCATCGTCGACTACCACGCCCTCACGAGCACCCACGACGCGGAGCTGATCCGACTCAACACGTACGAGATGGCGCTGGGCCTGCTGGCCCTGGGGCTCGACCCCGAGCGGGCGACCCTCTTCCGCCAGTCTGACCGCCCCGAGCACGTCGAACTCTCCTGGCTCTTCGCCACGGTCACGCCGGTGACCTGGGTGGAGCGCACGCCCTCGTTCAAGGAGAAGAGGCGCAACCAGCCCGAGGACGTCAACCACGGGCTGCTCACGTACCCCATCCTGCAGGCGGCCGACATCGCCATCTACCACGCGAAGTACGTGCCGGTGGGCAAGGACCAGGCGGCACACCTGGAGCTGGCGAGGGAGATCGTGCGCGCCTGGAACGCCCGCTATGGCGACTACTTCGTCGAGCCGCGGGCCGTCTTCACCGACTCGCCCATCGTCAAGGGCACCGACGGCGTCAACAAGATGTCGAAGTCCCTGGGCAACGTCATCGACATCTTCGCCGAGCCCGACGTGGTGCGGAAGCAGGTCATGTCGATGGTCACCGACACCCAGCGCATCCTGCGCACGCAGCCCGGCCGCCCCGAGGTGTGCAACGTCTGCCAGCTGCACCGCTTCTTCGGCGCCGACTACGAGGTCATCTGGGACGGCGAGCGCACGGCCCGCACCGGCTGCGTCGACACGAAGCGCCTGCTGGCCGAGCGCATGATCGACTTCTTCGCCAGCGCTCGGGAGCGCCGCGCCAAGCTGGCCGCGAAGCCCGGCTACGTCGAGGAGGTGCTGCGCGCGGGCGCCGAGCGGCTGGCGCCGCTGGCGCGGGAGACGATGGGCGATGCTGGGGCCGATGGAGGACCGCGAACGCCGCTGGCTGGGCGCGCTGCTCGTGCTGGGCACGATGACCGTGGCCGTGATCCTCATCGGCCAGGTGGCGGCCATCGTCAGCTACTTCAACGACATCATCCTGATCTTCTTCCTCGCCTGGCTGCTGGCCTTCATCCTCTCGCCGGTCCCGACCACGGTCGAGCGCTGGGTGCCTAGCCTGCCGCGGATCATCGTCGTGGTCGTCACCTACCTGGTGCTGCTGGTCGGCCTGCTGCTCGTGGCCATCGTCACGGCGCAGGCGCTGGCCGGCTCGATCTCGGCCTTCATCGACAGCCTGCCCGGCATCGCCGCCTCACTGCCGGAGCTCCTGGCCCCGTGGCAGCGGCTGCTCGACCAGTTCGGCCTGCGGATCGACCTGCTGTCATCGGCCCGGACGGTCCTCGACGCTGCTGCGTCGTTCGGCGGCACCCTGGTCGGTCCGCTGACCGACCTCGCCCTGGCCAGCCTCTCGATCGTCGGCAACCTCGTGCTCGTCCTGGTCTTCTCGCTCTACATCGTCATGGACCGGGACCGGATGCTCGACTTCGTGGGCCGCCTCGTCCCGCCGCGCTACGGGGCCGAGTTCCGGCTGCTGCGCACGAGCATGGCGCGCTCCTTCGGCGGCTTCCTGCGCGGACAAGCCATCCTCGGCCTCGTCTACGGCGCGGTGGCCGTGGTCACCCATGTGCTGCTCGGCCTCGAATTCACCGGCGCCTCGGCCGTCCTGTCCGGCGTGCTGATGGCCGTGCCCTTCTTCGGGCCCTTCTTCGCCTGGGCGCCGCCGGTCATCGTGGCCATCCTCACCGCGCCCGACCAGGTCGGGCTGACCCTGGCCATCATGGGCCTCGCGCTGCTCGCGGAGATGAACGTCATGCAGCCGCGCATCATGGCCGACACGGTGGGCATCCATCCGCTCGTCGTCCTCGCCTCGGTGATCATCGGCGCGAAGCTGGCCGGCATCCCCGGCGCGATCTTCAGCGTGCCCATCGCGGCCGTCCTGTCGAGCTTCTTCTTCTACTACCTGAACCGCTCGGCACTCGCGGCCGGTGACGTGGCCACGCGCGCGGCGCGGGTGGTGGAGGCACGCGAAGGGCGGCCCATCCGGGTGCCCACGCCCCCCACGGCGGCCGACGAGATCGGGGGCGGCTTCGAGCCTCCCCAGGCGCCCCAGCCGGGCACGTGAGCGGAGCTCGCCGGCCCAGGCCCGCCCGCCCGGGCGCCGATCGGCCCGACGGAGAGGGACGCCACGACATCACGCGCGTCGAGCGGCGCGACGTGGACCGCGAGCGGGGTGAGCCGCTGGCGCACAGGGAACGCGGCGCGACGCGGCCGAGGGCCACGACCCGACAGGCCCGGCCGCTCGCCGAATGGGACACCCGACCGCGCATCCTGATCACGAACGACGACGGCATCGAATCGCGCGGGCTGCTCTCGCTGAAGCAGGCGCTCGAGCCGCTGGGCGACGTGACGGTCGTGGCTCCGGACACGAACCAGTCCACGGTGGGCCATCAGAAGACGCTCATGCGCCCGCTGCGCGTGCGCGAGCGGAAGTTGGCCGACGGCTCGCGCGGCTATTCGGTGGACGGCTCGCCGACCGACGCGGTCAGCCTGGCCTTCCTGGGCTACTTCGGCGTCACCTTCGACCTCGTCGCCTCCGGCATCAACTACGGCGCCAACCTCGGCGACGACATCACCTACTCGGGCACCGTCAGCGCGGCCATGGAGGCGGTCATCAACGGCTGCCCGGCCTTCGCCGTCTCGCAGGAGTACTACCAGCATCCCGACTTCTCGCTGGCGGCCGCGGCGGCGCACACGGCGGCCGTCAACATCCTCGAGCACGGCCTCGGCCCGGGCGAGCTGATCAACATCAACGTGCCGGCCATCCGGGCCGAGGAGTGCGAGGGCTTCGAGGTGACGCGCATGGGCCAGCGCATCTACCAGGACGAGCTCATCGAGCGGCTCGACCCGCGTGGCATCCCCTACTACTGGATCGGCGGTCCCCCGCCCTCCGGCCTCGCCGAGCCGGGCACCGACTTCCACGCCGTGGTCAACCGCCGCATCGCCGTCACGCCCATCCAGCTCGACCTGACCGCGCGTCGCCTCATCGGCCGGCTGCGCAGCTGGGAGTGGCGGCTGCCTGACGAGGGTTGACCTACTGCGCCAACGACGCCATACTTACGGCGCATCTACGTACCAGAGGGTTGTGATATGGCGAATGTCGTCGGCGAGCGATTCCAGATCACCATCGACAAGCAGGTCCGGGAGGAACTGGGGATAAGGCCGGGTGACGTCGCCATCGAACGCGTCGAGCACGGGCGGCTCGTCATCGACTTCATGCCGAAGCCCCATCGTGAGTCGTTGCTCGGCATCTTCCGACAGCCGGGGCAAGAGCCGATCACCGACTGGCACGCCGTCAAGGAGCGGGCATGGGACGCCAGGGCCGATGAGATCATGGAAGTCCTGCGCAAGGACAGCGAACGCCATCGAACACAACCAGCCAAGAGTCAGAAGGCAGGATGAGGAAGCCGGGCCGAGTCTTCTGCGACTCGAGCGTTCTCATCCGCTACTTCGCCGAGGATGATCCGCCGCGGGCGTTTGCCGCCGCCGGTCTCATCGAGAGCGATGCAACCCTTGTGATCTCGACCGGCGTGATCCTCGAGGTGGTCCATGTCCTGCGCACGAAACACGGCATCGGCAACCCGCGCGTGGGCGAGGGCCTGATCCGTTTCCTGACGAGGGAACAGGTGGAGCTGGTGGACGCGGATCGAGCGACCGCGGTCGCTGGCCTCAAGTGGACGCTGCGGAACTCCGCGCGCCGCATCCCGGACGCCATCATGGCGGCGGCAGCGGAACATGCCGGCTGTGACGCGATCGCGACGTTCGACGAGGACTTCGCCTCACCTTCCGTCCCGGTGCGGCTGCTCTGACCCCTGGCGGCGGCGCTTCTTCGCGTCGGCGAGGATCTCGCGGGCGGCGTTCTGGCCGGGCCAGCCGCTGATGCCGCCACCCGGATGGGCGCCGGAGCCGCAGAGGTAGAGCCCCTCCACCGGCAGCCGGTAGCGCGCGTAGCCCAGCAGCGGCCGCCACAGGAAGAACGAGTCGAGGGCCGGCTCGGCATGCAGCGGGTGTCCTCCGGTCAGCCCGAAGTCGCGTTCAAGGTCGAGCGGCGTCAGGACCTGCCGTGCCGCTACCAGCGACGAGATGCCCGGCGCCACGGACTCCAGCACCGCCATCACGCGGTCGCCCAGGGCCTCCCGACTCGCATCCCAGTCGCCGTCGCGCAGCCGGTAGGGGGCGTACTGGGCGATGACGCTCATGACCTGCGTGCCCTCGGGCGCGCCGGACACCAGCGTCGGGTCGGCCAGCGAGGGGATCGTTGCCTCGAGCACCGGCGTCTCGCTTGGGCGGCCGTACTTCGAGGCGTCGAAGGCCCGCTCGATGGGGTCGATGCCGGGGGCCACCAGGATCCGGCCGCGCAGGAGCCGCTCGTCGCCGTTCGCGGCCGGGAAGCGCGGAACGACGGACAGGACGAGGTTCACCTTGGCCACGACGCCCGGCTGGCGGATGTTGCCGGCCCGCCAGCGCATCGAGGGACCGAGGGTCACCGGGTCGACGAGGTCGAGCAGCGTGCGCTTCGGATCGGCGCCGGAGACGACCATCGGCGCGGCGATCTCCTCGCCCGAGGCGAGCGCCACGCCGGTCGCCCGGCCGTCCGCCGTCGTCACGGCGATCACGTCGGCGGAGGTGCGGACCTCCGCTCCGAGCGTGCGCGCCGCTGCGGCCAGCGCCTCGGCCAGGGCGCCGGGGCCGCCCCTCGCGTAGACGGTCTCGCCGGCCGCCCCGCCATCGTTGCCCGCGGAGTCGCCGAGCAGGACGGCGGCCGAGCCGCCCGACCAGGGGCCCAGCGAGGCGAAGCGGACGCCGCGCCAGGCGATCGCAGCCTGCAGCGCGTCGGTCTCGAAGGACTCGGCCACGAAGTCGGCCACGGCCATGGGCAGCACGCGCAGGATCGTCCGCGCGTCGAGCCTGCCCAGGCCGCGGAACGCCCGGCCGAGCCTCAGCCCGAGGAGGGCGTCGCCGAAGCCAGGGCTGACGATGTCGGGCGGCGTCTCGTCGCCAAGCGCCGCCAGGAAGCGGCTCAGCACCCGCACGCGGCGGTCGAAGTCCGGGTAGGCGGCGGCGTCCTTCTCGGACCGGCCGTGCAGCCCCTCCGCCGTCCGGGCCGGGTCGCCGTACAGGATCAATGCGGTGCCGTCGGGTGACGGCGCGAAGACGCGCACCTCGGGCGCGAGAAGCGTCAGCCCGTGGCGCTTGAGGTCGAGGTCGCGGACGACGCTCGGGCGCAGCCGGCCGACCGTGTGCATGAGCGTCGGCACCCGCGCGCCGGGCGCCAGCTCGGTCGTGTCCGCGATCCCGCCGACGCGCTCGCGCCGCTCCACCACGAGCGTGCGCAGGCCGCTCTTCGAGAGGTATCCAGCCGTGACGAGGGAGTTGTGGCCGGCGCCGATGACGATCGCGTCGTAGGCGGTCGAGGCCCTCGTCGTCATCTCAGGCCGCCTTCCGGCCGCGGGACTTCAGGTACTCCATGGCGGCCAGGCGGCCGTTGGCGCCCATGATCCCGCCGCCCGGGTGGGTCGAGGAGCCGCACAGCCAGAGATCGCGGATGGGCGTCCGGAAGCGGGCGTAGCCGGGCACCGGTCGGCTGAAGAAGAGCTGCTCGAGAGTCAGCTCGCCCTGGAAGATGTTGCCCTCGGTCAGGCCGATGATGCGCTCCATGTCGAGCGGCGTGTGCACCTGGCGCCCGACGATGACCTCGCGGATGTTCGGCGCCCGCTCGGCGATGGTGTCGATGACCGCGTCGCCGAAGGCTTCGCGCTGGTCGTCCCAGGTGCCCAGGCTCGGGTCCAGCCTGTACGGCGCGTACTGCACGAAGCAGCTGATGACGTGCTTGCCGGGCGGCGCCATGGTCGGGTCGACGAGGGTCGGGATGATCATGTCCACGTACGGGCGCGCGCTGAAGCGACCGTACTTCGCGTCGTCGTAGGCGCGCTCCATGTAGTCCAGTGAGGGGCTGAAGCTGATCGCCCCGCGCAGGTGCTCCCCCTCCCCCGGCAGGCAGGTGAAGTCGGGCAGCCGATCCACGGCGAGGTTCACCTTGCCCGAGGAGCCGCGGAACTTGAAGCGGCGCACCTCGGCCTCGAACGCGGGATCCAGCGTGCCCGGCTCGAGAAGGTCGATGAAGGTCCGCTTCACGTCGGTCGAGGCGAGCACCGCGCCGGCGGCGATCTCCTCGCCGCTCTCGAGGACGACGCCCGTGGCGCGGCCGTCCCGGGTGAGGATGCGGACGACCGGCGCCTCGGTGCGGATCGTGGCGCCCAGCGAGCGAGCGGCTGAGGCGATGGCCAGGCTGATGCCGCCCGTGCCGCCCTTGGGGATGCCCCAGGCGCGGAAGGCACCGTCGATCTCGCCCATGTAGTGGTGCAGCAGCACGTAGGCCGTGCCCGGAGAGCGCACGCCGAGGTACGTGCCGATGATGCCGGACGCGGACATCGTGGCCTTGAGCGGGTCGGTCTCGAACCACTGGTCGAGGAAGTCGGCGGCGCTCATCGTCATGAGCTGGATGAAGACCGCCTGCTGGCGTTCCGGCAGCCGCCCGAAGGAGCGGGCCAGGCCGGCCAAGGGCAGGAACTCGCGCGGGTCGCGGCCGGTGAGGTCGGGCGGGACGATGCCCAGGATGGGCTTGATGAACTTGGCCATCTCGACCATCAGCCGGCCGTACTCCTCGTACGCCTCGGCATCCGAGGCGGACCAGCGGCGCAGCTCGCGCATCGTCCGGCCGTGGTCGTTGACGCGCCACAGGTAGTCGCCGTCCAACGGCGTGAAGGTACCGTCGAGGGGCAGGATGTCCAGGCCATGACGCGGCAGGTCCAGCTCGCGGATGATCTCCGGGCGCAGCAGCGAGACGACGTACGAGAAGGTCGAGAAGCGGAAGCCGGGCACGATCTCCTCGGTCGCCGCCGCCCCGCCCAGGACGTGGCGCTTCTCGAGGACGAGCGTCTTGAGGCCGGCGCGGGCCAGGTAGGCGGCGCTGATGAGGCCGTTGTGGCCGCCGCCGATGATGACCGCGTCGTAGCGCTCGGCCACCGGTCCCTCCGTCAAGACGAGCCGCGGCCCGAACGCCGCGACGACTATACAGAGTGCATAGGAATCTTCCATACTGTACGCGATTCGCGGGGTCCCGTTCGGCCGGACCGCGCGGCCATGCAGGAGCCGAGGAGTCGTCGCACGTGAGCGTCGGGACCGCCTTCCACGACCGCACCGCGCCCCTCAACCGCAAGATGCAGTGGCGCGAGTGGGCGGGCTTCTACGCCGCCAGCGTCTACGCCGACTTCCACGACATCGAGTACAACGCCATCCGCGAAGCGGCTGCTCTGATCGACGTCAGCCCGCTCTTCAAGTACCGCGTGAGTGGCCCCGACGCGGAGCGGCTGGTCGACCGCGTCATCACCCGCGACGCGACGAAGCTCAAGATCGGCGCGGTGTACTACACGCCCTGGTGCGACGAGCACGGCAAGGTCGTCGACGACGGCACGGTCCACCGCCTCTCCCCCACCGAGTTCCGCTGGACGGCCGCCGACCCGCAGCTGCGCTGGCTGCGCATGAACGCCGCCGGTCTGCACGTGACCGTCGAGGACGTCTCCGAGTCTCTCGCCGCGCTGGCCCTCCAGGGCCCACAGAGCCGGGCCGTCCTGGAGGCGGCCACCGGCGAATCCTTCGCCGACTTGGGCTACTTCCGCCGACGCGGCTCGAAGATCGGGGCGGTCGCCCTCGACGTTTCGCGCACCGGCTACACCGGCGACCTGGGCTACGAGCTGTGGCTGCCCGAGGAGGCGGCCGCGGAGGTCTGGGACGCGCTGGTGGCGGCCGGCACGGCGCACGGCATCCGGCCGGCGGGGATGCTCGCCCTCGACGTGACGCGCCTGGAGGCGGGGCTGATCCTGCTCGAGGTCGACTACACCTCCGCCCGCCAGGCCATGAACCCCGAGCAGAACTACTCCCCGTTCGAGATCGGCCTGGGGCGCCTGGTGACCTTCGACAAGGCCGACTTCGTGGGCAAGCGCGCCCTGGAGGCCGAGCGGCGCCGTGGGGGCCCCGGGCGCCGGCTGGTCGGCCTGACGCTCGACTGGTATGGCATCGAGGGGCTCTTCGCCGCGCAGGGCCTTCCGCCGGCCGTTTCGCCGACCGTGGATCGCTCGGCGGTGCCCGTCTTCGCCCCCGGTCGCGGACAGGTGGGCAAGGCCACCAGCCGTGGCTGGAGCCCCATCCTCAAGCAGGCCATCGCGCTGGCCTCGGTGCCGCCCGCCTACGAGAAGGCGGGCTCGCAGCTCGAGGTCGAGTGGACGGTCGAGGGCCGCCGCGGCCGCGTCAGGGCGACCGTCGTCGAGCTCCCCTTCCTCGACCTGCCGCGCAAGCGGGCGTAACGCCGGCGGTCACGCTCCGCGGGTCGGCCCTTCTACCCCTGGCGTCCGAACCATCGCGGCCATGTCCCCGAGGCATAGGATTCGCGCCCGGATGCCCCGGGACGGTCGTGAGCGGCCCGGAAGGCCGCCACGGGGGTGGGTTCCATGCTTCAGGGCGATGGCATCGCCGCCATGGACGCCTGCCCGACCCCCTGGCCCTGCACCAATGCCTGAGGGGTATGGAAGCGCCGGACGCACGCCGCGGCCTGGAGGCGGGGCCGGGCTGCAAATCAGTCGAGAAGGTCGATGGCGAGGGACGTCGGGCCGGGGCCGTTGACCGGATTGAGGTCCTGCGGACACGCGGAGAGGACGACGATCGCATCCATCTCGGCCCGCAGGGTCACCGAGTCGCCTGGGCGGGTCCCCGCCGCCCTGAAGCTGAGCGCACCGTCCGGGCCGATCGGGACGTCCATGAACAGGTTGATCGGCTGGGGAACCTCGACGCTGGGGTGACCCAGGCCGGCCATGGCCCGCCTCAGGTTCTCCTCGCATGAGGCGTGCCAGCCGGTGACGCCGAGGAGACGGTAGCGCTCCGGATCGCAGGCGGCCATGAGCATGTCGTTGACACCGGGCGAGTCTTCGGCCAGAAGCGTCAGGATGGGCCGCCGTCGATTGGTCAGGAACGCCTCGCCCACGCGCGGGAAGAGGCGGGCTATGCCGACCCTGGTGTGTTCGGCGGAGGCGTACTCGCCGACGTCCCGGGCGGAGAACGCGAACAGGTCGCCCACCTGCTGGCCCTCGACGTCGACGACCCGGAACTGCCCGCCGGCGGGAATCGGGACGGCCCTGCCCTCGCGAGCCGGGACGCGGATGCGTTCGTGGATCGACCGGTCCATCGTGGCGAGCCTACCACCCGGGGGGCGGGCCACTCGGCTCTTCAGGTGGTGACGAATGACGCTGACGCCGGTCCGCCTGAGTCCCGACAGTCCACCCATGGTCAGGGCAGTCGTCGTCAACCGCGATCAGGGACTCGCCGGGCAGCAGGCCGAAGCGCTCCGGGCCGCCGGCTACGAGGTCGAGCTGTGCGGGGGACCCCAGCACGAACCGTGCCCGGTCCTCGACAGTCTTCCGTGCCCGCTCGTCGACCGCGCCGACGTGCTCGTCTACGACGCCTGGATCGCCGGCAGCAGCGATGGCGGCAGGCAACTGATCGCCCAGCTCCGCGAGACGTACGTCGATCTGCCGGTCGTCCTCACCTCGGTCGACCGGAGCCTCGCCTGGGTCGAGACCGAAGGCCCGCACCGCGTCACCCCGCTCGTCGGCACGCCGACGCCGGAGGAGCTGCGGGCGGCCGTCGAGGCGGCGCTCGCCGACCAGGGAATGGCTGTCTGACTCATCCGAGCCGAAGGTCCGCGAAGGCGGCAAGCCGCCCCAGGGCGACGGGCAGGTCCGTCCGGCCGAAGCCGACACGGAAGTGGTTGCCCGGGTGGCCGAAGCGCGAGCCCGGCAGGAGGAGCACGCCCTCGGCCTCCACGAGTTCGGCGGCGAAGTCGTCGACGGTCGTGCCGGGGAGCGTCAGGCGCGGGAAGGCGACGGAGCCCGCCCGGGGCCGGACCCAGACGAATGCCTCCGGGCGCTCGGCGAAGAAGGCGTCGAGCAGCGGCAGGTTGGCTTCGACGATCGCGCGCGAGCGGGTCAGCACGGTCTCGCGCGCCCGAAGCGCGATGAGGGCCAGGATCTCGGACGGGGCCGACGAGCAGATCGTCGTGTAGTCCTTGAAGGCCGCGACACGCTCGAGCAGCGCCCGGTCGCGGGTGGCCAGCCAGCCGATGCGCAGGCCGGCCATGGCGAAGGACTTGGACATGACCCCCAGGCTGACGCCGCGCTCGAGCGCATCGGCGCCGGCGACGAGGCGGTCGGCCGGGTCGAACTCGAGGAAGCGGTAGACCTCGTCGGAGAGGAGGTGGACGCCGGCCTCGACGCACAGGTCGGTGAGGACGCGCCACTCGGCGTGGGTGGGGAGCGTGCCGGTCGGATTGTGCGGGGCATTGACCACGACGAGCCGCGTCTCGGGGCGCAGCGCAGCGCGCAGCCGGTCCACGTCGAGCGCCCAGCCATCGGCCTCGCGCAACTCGTGGAGGGTGACGTCGCTGCCGGCGGCCCGCGCCACCTCGTACAGGCTCTGGTAGCCGGGCCAGGTCACCACGGCATGGTCACCGGGCCCGAGCAGGACGTTGAGGAGGCAGAAGATGGCCTCCTCCGCACCGGCGAAGACGAGCACCTCGTCGGCATCGATCCGTTCATACAGCCCGGCGATCTCCCGGCGCAGGAGGGGGTGGCCGGTCGACTCCGTGTAGCCGAGGCGAAGGCCCTCCCAGAGCCCGCGGGTCTCGTCGTCGGCCAGGGCCAGCAGCTCGGCCAGCGGGTAGCCCTCGACGTCCGAGGCGCACAGGAGGTGGCGGACGGCGAACTCCCAGCGGGCGAAGTAGCGTTCCAGGGCGAAGTCGGCGATGCGCATCAGCTGATGATGCCCGACGCGACGAGGGCTATGCTGCGAAGTCATGAGCCAGACCATCGCCGTCGTGGGCGTGCCGACCGCGCTCGGCGGTCAGCTGCCGGACAAGCGGCACATCGGCATGGCCGAGGCGCCCGCCGCACTCCGGGGCCGGGGCTTCATGGACCGACTCCGCGAGGGCGGCCTCGGCCTGCGCGACGATGGCGACCTGCGCATCGAGCCCGGCTATCGTCCCGACCCCGACCCGCGGGCCCAGAACCGGGCCCTCATCGCCGAATTCCTGCCCCGCGAGGCCGCCATGGTCGCCGCGTCGGTCGCGGACGGGGAGCGGCTGCTGATCCTCGGCGGCGACTGCTGCGCCCACGCCGGCGCCATGGCCGGCCTGCGCCGGGCGCGGCCGGACCGGCGCCTGGCCATCGCCTGGTTCGACGCCCACGGCGACTTCAACACGCCCGACACGACTCCCTCGGGCAACGTCTGGGGCATGCCCTTCGCGATGCTCTGCGGCCGCGGCGACCCGGACCTCGTGGCCGCCTGCGACGGGCCTACCGTCGATGAGCGCCACGCCGCGCTGCTCGGCGGCCAGGTGCTCGATGAACAGGAGTCGCGTCTGCTCGCCGCATCGCAGGTGGCACACTTCGGGGCGGGGATGCTCGGCACCCCGGCCGGACTGGCCGCCCTCGAGGCCTGGGCCTCCGCGGTCGGACGAGAAGTCGACGGCCTCTACATCGCGATCGACCACGACGTGCTCGACGCCTCGGGCGACTGGTCGGTCACGATGCCCGAGCCCGGCGGCCTCCCACTAGAAGCGGCGCTCGATGCGGTGCGGGCGCTGGCGACGGCGATCCCCGTCGTCGGCTATGGCGCGACGGCGATGAACTTCGGCCGCGGCGACGGACCGAAGACGGTCGGCGCCGCCGCGCAGCTGGCGAGCGCGGCCCTCGGCTGAGCCACAGCCTCGGCTGAGCACAGGCGCACGTCCGTGCGTCCCCACTCGATCCCGGCCCGATGTGCCAGGGGAGCGTCCGTGAGCGTGCCGTTGTGCAGCCCGCGTTCAATCGAGCGAACGGAGGACCGATGCGGGGCCGGACTCGAGGCTCCTTCGCCGGACTGATCGCTCGGTGTGCAAAGGGGCGGAGGGACCCTGCAAAGCCCTCGTCCAGGCGAGGTCCAGCGGTCTCGTTCGTCCGGTTGAACACCGGGTGAGCAGCCGCCCGCGCCTGGGCCGAGCAGCCGCCCGCGCCTGGGCCGAGCAGCCGCCCGCGCTTGGGTGAGCTGGTTCCCGACCGGCAAGCGTCTCACCGTCGCACCAGCGCCGGGTCGACGCCGTAGACGGCGCGGATGCGCTCCGGTGAGAGCACCTCGTCTGGCGTCCCATCGGCGACCACGCGACCGTGGTCGAGGAGGATGAGCCGCGAGAAGAAGTGCGCCGCCAGCGACAGGTCGTGGAGCACGGCCACGACGCCCACCCCGTCGCGCGCGTTCAGCGCGACCAGCAGCTCCATCACGTCCACCTGGTGGCGCAGGTCGAGATGCACGGTCGGCTCGTCGAGGATGAGCATGCGTGGCGACTGCGCGAGGGCCATGGCGAGCACGACGAGCTGCCGCTCACCCTGGGAGAGGCGCCGCGCGTCGCGCCCCACGAGGTCCGCGATGCCCACCCGCTCGATGGCCGCAGCGACCGCGGCGTGGTCGGCGGCGCGCATGCCGCGGAAGGGGTCCTCGTGCGGGATGCGCCCGAGGGCCACGACCTCCTCGACGCGCGCCGCGAAGGGCAGCGACGCCTCGCCGGGAACGACGGCCACACGCCGCGCCAGCGTCTCGCGGCTGTACTCCTCGAGCGGGATGCCATCGAGATGGACGGCGCCACGCCGCTCGGGCGCGTGGCCTGTGAGAACGCGCAGGAGGGTCGACTTGCCGGCCCCGTTCGGGCCAAGGACGGCCACGCACTCCCCTGCCCCGACGTGCAGGTCGAGCCCGTCGAGGACGGTGCGCTTCCCGTAGGCAAGGCTGACGCCGCTCAGCTCGTAGCCGTTGGGCACGTCAGACCTCGTAGCCGCCGCGGGCGCGGCGCAGGATGACGAGGAAGAACGGCGCTCCGACGATGGCCGTCACGACACCCACCGGCAGCTCGCCGGGGATGCGCGCCAGGAGGTCCGCGATGGCCAGGAAGACGGCCCCGACGATCGCCGCTAGGGGCAGCACGACACGCGCGTTGGGGCCGACGAGGAGGCGCACGAGGTGGGGGACGATGAGGCCGACGAAGCCGATCAGGCCGCTCACCGCGACGGCGGCCGCGGTCACCAGCGCCGCCAGCGCGAGGAGGATCGCCCGCTCGCGGCGTACGGCGATACCCAAGTTCGCGGCCGCCTCCTCGCCGATCAGCAGCGCATTGAGGCTCCGCGCCCGGGCGAGGATGAGCAGGGAACCGACGACGACCAACGGGGTCGCCACGGCGAGCTGGGGCCAGGACGCGCCCGAGAAGCCGCCCAGGAGGTAGAAGACGATCTGGCGCAGCTGGGCGCCCGAGGCATACATGGCCACCGACAGGCCGGCCGCAAGGAGCGATCCGACGGCATAGCCGGTGAGCAGCAGGGCGGTCAGCGAGCTGAGGCTCGTCGTGCGCGACAGCCGCCAGACCACGGCCACGGCGAGTAGCGCGCCGACGAAGGCGAGGAGGTGCAGCAGCCCGAACCCGAGCAGCGCGAGGCGCACCGGGATGAGCACGGCGATGGCGGCCCCGAGGGCGGCCCCCGACGCCGTGCCGAGCACGTATGGATCGGCCAGCGGGTTGCGCAGCAGTCCCTGAAGGGTCGTGCCGGCGACAGCGAGACCGGCGCCCACGACGACCGCAGTGAGCACCCGCGGCAGGCGCAGATCGAAGACGATCGTCTCCGCCGAGGCCGGCCAGGTGGCCGTCACCGGCCAGCCCAGCAGACGACCGGCGAGGATGCCGATGGTCTCGCCGACGGGCACTGGCACGTTGCCCAGGGCGACGCCGGCCACGATGACGACCGCGAGTGCGACGAGCCCGCCACACGCCACGAGGATGGGTCGATGGCGCAGCGCTTCCAGCCGTCCCAGTCGGACGGCCGGCGTGGGGCGCGCGGCGGCGCCGGCGTTCACGGCAAGACGAGCTCCGGGTGGATGGCCAGCGCGAGTGCCGCGAGGCCGTCGGCCAGGCGTGGCCCGGGGCGCGTCACGATGACGTCGTCCACGGGCCGGATGGCGCCCGTCTTGACGGCCGTCATGACCGCCCAACCGGCGCGCGCAGCGACCACCTCTGCGGTGGCCCCATACGCGGCGTCACCGAGGACGATGACTTCCGGATCGGCCGTCACGAGCCGCTCGAGCGAGATGCTGTAGGCAGTCGTGGATCCGGTCGTGATCGGCTCACCGCCGGCCAGGGCGACCATGTCCGCCGCGAACGACGAATCCGCTGGGCCGTAGATCTCCGGCTCCGCGCCCAGCTCGTAGAAGGTCCGCGGCCGCGAGCCGGCGGCCCCGGCGGCGGCCGAGATCGCGTCGATGCGCGCCTGCATGGCGTCGGTCATCGTGGCTGCCACGTCGGCCTCACCGACCGCGGCGCCGATCAGCTCGATGTCGGCGAGGACCTCGGACACGTCCTCGGCGTACAGGACGAGGACCGGTATGCCGAACGCCCGGATGCGCACGACGTCGGCGGGCGTCTCACCGCCGTTGCCGAGGGCCAGCACCAGGTCGGGCTCGAGGCTGACGAGCTGCTCCATGACCACGCCGAGGTACGACGCGACGTCCGGCAGTGCCGCGGCCTCGGCCGGGTAGTCGTCGGCGTCGGTGCCTCCCACCATTCGGCTCCCGGCCCCGAGAGCGAAGACGGTCTCCGTGTTCGCCGGGGAGAGGCTGACGATGCGCTGCGGCTCGGCAGGGATCGTCACACTCGTGCCCTCGTCGTCGACGAGGGTGGCCGGGAACTCGGCCGCGACGGGCGTCGCGGACGCCGTCGGGGTGGGGGCCGCAGCGGCTGTGCAGCCGGCCAGGCTGATGGCGCCGATGGCCACCAGCGCCGCGAAACGCCGCGGGATCGACGTCCCCCTCCGGGGCCTGTAGGAAGGGGTCGGGTTCGGATCTCGCACGGTGGTGCCTGTCCTTTCTCGCGAAGGCTCGAGCACGACCGCGGGACCGGCGACCGGACTTCCAGCGCCACCGACGTCACGTCGGGGGCTGGTCACCGTAGCGGGACTGTGCCGGATTCTCACCGGCTTCGCGGACCCCGCGGTCCTGATCTTTGGTTGTCCGGCCAGTCTAGCCGATAAGCCGCTGGTAAGCGGCCCGCGCGACACTGCGCGCACCGCCCTCCTCCCGCCACCCGAGACCCGCCGGAGGAGGTTGACCGACCATGGTCGAGACACGCTGGTGGCATCGACTCGGACCCCCGCTCACCGCCCTCGTCCTTGCGCTCACCGTGGGTCTGGCGCCGGCCCGCGCCGCGTACCAGGGCAGCGTCTACTCCAACTACACCGCCTTCAGCGTCTGCGACGGCACCGCGGACACGATCGCCACGGAATTGCGCCTCCTCGCCCGCAACGCCTTCGTCTACCTCGGCTATGCGACCACGAGCTTCGACAAGGCGGGCTTCTCGAAGGCGACCGTCCTCAAGCGGAACCCGGCCGACTCCGGCGTCTACGTGCACAGCCACGGCGACTTCTACGGCTCGGGCGACATCCAGGGCTTCCGCGACGACGGCGGCGTCTGCACGCAGGCGATCGTCTACGCCACCGAGATCAAGAAGGGCCGCACGGCGCCGGCCAACCTCGTGGTCATGTCCACGTGCCACCTGGCCGAGGCACCTCGGAACGGCTACCCGGCCATGTCGGAGGCGTACGGCATCGAGCGCCTCAAGAGCGACCCGTCCGGCGGTGGCTATCGCGGGCCCGAATTCTTCCTCGGCTACCGCGGGTTCGCCTGGACCGCCGACCAGCTCCGTTTCGAGCGGGCCTTCTGGGGCTATGCCACGAGCGGCTGGAACCTCGGCGACGCCTTCAAGCTGGCAATGGCCAGCGCCACGCTCAAGCTCGGCACGGTGCCCGACTGGTTCGGCACCTACACCTACTCGGGCCGGCCGCAGGCGCCGGCACCCTGCAGTAACTGTCTCTGAGGAGCCGACGATGACGACCATCATGGCCCGCCGCCTGCCCTTCCTCGCCTTCGCCGCCGCCCTCACCCTGACCCTGGCCGCCGGGGCCAGCGCCGGTGCCCCCGACGTGCGGCGGCCCGGCGAGCCGATGATCCTCCCCATGGAGCTCGGCGCGACCGAGCGGGCACACGTCCTCGACCGCGCGCGGACCCTCACCGGCGCCCTGGGCATCCCCGGCGAGGCGGCGGAGCCACACCGGGCGTTCGAGGCACTCGACCGCGTGGTCGTCGACGAGGTCGCCGTGCGCGACGGTGACGGGCGGGCGACGGCCGTCATCCGCACGGACGCCAGCCGCGGCGACCTGCGCAGCCTCGTCCGTCTCGACTGGTCGCACGACGCCGATCGTGCGCTGCTGGACGAACTGACCGTGCCGGGCCATGCGCGGCGCTTCGCGATGCTCGCCGGCATCACGACGCCAGACGCCCCGCCCGGCGTCGCCTGGGACGACTCGATGCGCGCCTGGCGCGTCTCGTGGTCGCGCACGATCGACGGCTTCCCGGTGGCCGGCGACGGCCTTACCGTGTGGGTCTACCGCGGCGGGCAACTGGCGGCCCTCAAGCGCATCGAGACCCCGGCCGCCTCGGCGCCCCTGGTACGCGTCGGGCCGGAAGTCGCAGTCGAGGCCGCCCGTGGCTGGGCGGCGCGCGCGGGCATCCCGTCGCAGGCACTGACGGTGATCGGGGCACCCGAGCTGGCGTGGGTCAGGCCGAACGACTTCGTGACCCGTGGCGGAGCGGACGACACGGACGCGGGCCTCCGCCTCGTCTTCCGCGTCGAACTCGAGATCCGTCCCGGCGGTGTCGCCCTCCAGCGCGTGATCCTCTTCGTGGACGCGGGCACCGGCGCCCTCGTGGGCGGAGCGGAGAGCGCCTGATGCATTCGCCCCGCCGGCCCGCCATCCTCGCCGCCCTTCTGGTCGTCGGCGGCGCGTGCGGGGCCCCGCCCCCCGCGCCGCCCGGCGACCCTTCCACCTCCCCACCCGCGGTCGTCACGCCCGATGCCGCGAATCACCATCCGGCGATGGTCATCCGCACCGACACGGACGATGGCGTGCGCTGGTGGGTCACGTCGCCGGGCGCACCCCCGGTGCGGCGGCCGCTGGCCGTCCCGGCGGGGGACGTGCAGCTCGGCCCCGCCGGCGTCGACGGGTCGATCCTCCTGACCCTCGGCGCGACTGCCGCCGTGGCACGGCTCAGCGGCGACGAGCTGGCGCCGGTCCGCGTCGTCGATCTCGGGGCCGGGGGGCTCGGGGCGTCCATCCCGGGCTGCATCTCGGAGGCCGGGACGATCGCCGTCGCCGACGCGGACACGCTCGGCATCAGCGTGCTGCCCCCGGAAGGTGGCGCCGTCCCGATCGAGGTTCCTCTGTCCCTGGGCGAGTGCGCCTGGCTGGAGAACGGCTCGCTCGTGCTCAGCGCAGAAGGCGACCGGCTCTTTGCCTGGGACGCCGGAACCGGCACCGAGCTTCCTCTCGCCGCCACCGGCCGTCATCCCTCGAGCGGCGGCGGACTACTCTCGGTCGTCGATCGCTCAGGGCCGCGGCCTGTCGTCGTCGTGCGCGCAACCAACGCCGTGCGGGAGGAGCCCGATCCACTGGGGGCGGAGCGCTTCCGCATCCTCACCGGCCCGAACGAGCTGATCGCGAACGCGCAGCTCTCGCCGGATGGGGGTTGGCTGGCGCTGACGCTCGACGCGGGGCCGGAGGGCACGACCTCCCGGCGAATGCGCTTCTACCGGGTGACCGTCGCCGGACCGGAAGCGACCGGCGAGATCCAGCTGGGCGAGCGCGAGCAGGTCACGTTGCTGCCCGCCGGGACCGGTATGCCCTGATCAGCCGGCCGGGAGATCCGGCCGACGATGCGGCGGTGGCGGGGGGATCGTCAGGCGCTGACGGATTCGCTCGGGGCCAGGAGCGATACCTGCGCCGACTCGGGCAGCATGTCGCCCAGCATCTTCTGCAGGGCGAGGATGTGGACGCACGTCTGCCAGCTCTCGAAGTAGTGGCACGTGCAGTGCCAGCCGTCCGGGTCGAGGGCGACGTTGTGGGTGTCGTTGTCGCCGCGGAACTCGAGCGCAAGCCGTTCGAAGGTGATGCGATCGGTCTCGCGAGCGTAGCGGTTCGCCTTCTCGATCTTCCCGATGAGGCTGGAATGCATCGACCGGACCTCCCATGGGCGCGACGGGCGTGCGCGACGTCCGAGCGCCTGCTACGACGCCGAACCGATCGCCACCCGAGCGACCGGGAGCGGCGGACCCGCGCCTAGCCTACACCCGCAGGCGAGCCGTCGCGCGATGGATCCCGGCTTCAGCCCTCGTCCCCGGCCATGGCGACCGAGAGGCGCGCTCTCACCGTCGCGATCGCCTCGACCGGCGTTGGGTCCAGCCCGTAGAGGACGGCCAGGTAGGCGCTCACGAAGTCGCCCAGGACGATGGCGTGGCAGGCCTGGGCGAGCCGTCCCTGGCCGGCCACGGGAACGACCTGGTGGCCGATCTGGGAGCTCGCGAGGAGCTCTGCCGACACGGCCGCCCGAAGAGCGTTGCGCGGGTGGTCGTCGGGACTGGCAAGGAAGACGACGAAGAGGTGCTCGCGCAGCGGCTCTGGCTCCGCGTAACCGACGACCGCGTTGTGGGTCGCCTCAGGCAGCTCCTCCCATGAGGCGCTCGTCTTGCCGTTCTCGTTCAGCTGGGTCTTCCAGCGACGCGCGACAGGGGCCAGGAAGCCGGCCGCCTCGACGATCGGAAGCCGTCCCACGACGGACCAGGCGAGCTGCTTCGCGGCGTTCGATTCGGTGGGCACGGCCGGCATGTTCGCCGCCACGACCGCCTCCGCGGCCCGCGCGGCGGCCTCGACCTCGGCGTTGGAGAGGGCGACGTAGCCCGCCCGCTCGAGGAGGCCCGCGAGGAGCACGAGCGAATAGCCCACCGACGCACGCGGCTGGCCGCGGCCCGGGAACGTGAGATGCGGCAGCTCGGCCCGCCGCGCGACCTCGAGCAGCGGCCCGCCGGTGGTGACGATGACGACCGGGCACTTGCGCTCCAGGGCAGTGGTGAGGGCCGCGATGGTCTCCTCGGTCGCGCCGCTGTACGAGGAGGCGACGACGAGCGTCCCGGGGCCGGCGAAGGCGGGCAGCTCGTAGTCGCGGATGGTGATCAGCGGCACGCGCAGGCGCTCGGCGAAGACGCCCCGGACGAGATCCCCGGCGATGGCCGAGCCACCCATGCCGAGCACCGCGACGGAGTGCGCCCCGCGGTGCGAGGCCGGCAGCGTGAGGCCGCGCGTCCGTGCCCAGCCATCGCGCAGCTGGGCCGGCAGCGACGCGATCGCCTCGAGCATGCCCGACCGGTCGAAACCGGCCAGGGCGACCGCGTCGTCGAGGACGGCCGCGTTCATGTCGCGCGCACGAGGGCCTCACCGGCCGCGATGCAGGCGTCCGCCGCGGCTTGCGACGTCGCCTCCGTGTAGACGCGCACGAGCGGTTCGGTGCCGCTCCACCGGACGAGCAGCCAGGAGCCGTCGCCGATGATGAACTTGAACCCATCATTCGTGGAGAGCGCGATCGTCTCCGTCACCGGCTGACCCGCCAGTTCCGGCGGGGCATGCTCCTGCAGCTCCACGAAGAGCCGCTCCTTGAGGGCCGGGTAGGCGGCGCGGTCCACGTGCACGTCCACGCGCTGGTAGAAGCTCGGCCCGGCCAGCTGGTGGAAGTGTTCGATGGCCCGCGAGACCGGCCAGCGCCCGGCGGCCTTCTCGCGCAGGAAGAGGTCGAGCAGGAGGAGGTCGGCATAGATGCCGTCGCGCTCGGGCAGGTGCATCCCGAACCCGTAGCCGCCCGACTCCTCGCCGCCGAACATGGCCCCCGTCTCGATCATCTTCGGGCCGACGTACTTGAAGCCGACCGGCGTCTCGTGTACGGCCACGCCGTAATGGGCCCCCAGCCGTTCCGCCATGGACGTCTCGTTGACGCTCTTCACGACCGGCTGGCGCAGCCCGCGATGCTCGACAAGGTAGTACATGAGCAGGCCGTAGACCTGGAGCTGGTGGATGAACGTCCCGCGCTCGTCCACCGCCCCGGCGCGGTCGGCGTCACCGTCGAGGAGCAGGCCGAGGTCGAAGCCGCCGCCGGCGATGAGCCCCAGCGCCTCGTCGATGTGGGGCCGTATCGGCTCCGGGTTGACGCCACCGAAATACGGGTTGCGCTCGCGGTGGATCTCCGTGACGCGGATTCGCCCGCCGGCCAGCAGGCGTGTCATCCAGCCGGCGCCCGGCCCGTACATGGGGTCCACGAAGACGTCGATGTCCGCCGCGCGCAGGGCGTCGAGGTCGACGGTGCGGCGCACGAAGCGCTCGTAGCCGGGGTAGGGATCGAAGCGCTCGACGAGCCCGGCCGCCTCCGCGTCGGCGAAGGGGCGGCGCGGGATGGCCGTGCCGCCGTTGCCGGCGATGGTCGCCTCGATCACGGCGAGGATCTCGGGACCCGCCGCCGAGCCCGTGGGCGCCTTGACCTTGAAGCCGTTGTCGGTCCAGGGGTTGTGGCTGGCGGTGATGACGATGCCCGCCGCCGAGCCGCGCTGCACGACCTCGAAGGAGCTCATCTGCGTGGGCACGGCCTGGCTCGCGAAGACGACCGGGATGTCGTGCGCGAGGAGGACCTCCGACGCGGCGGCCGCGAAGTGCTCGCTGGCGAAGCGCCGGTCGTAGGCGACGACGACCCCCCGGGCCCGAGCCCCCTCGCCGAGGACGTAGCGGGCCACGCCGTCGGCGCAGCGGCGGACGTTCTCGAACGTGAAGTCATCGGCCACGCGTGCTCGCCAACCGTCGGTCCCGAAGACGATGCGGGTCGGCGTCGGGATCTCGGCGATGATCGTCATCTCGGTCAGCTCTCCCCTGCGGCGATGCGCTCGACCAGGGCCACCACGATCGCGCGGTGCACGGCCGCCCCGCCGAGCAGGGCCGTCGGCCCCGGCTCGCCGGCAATCGTACCCGGCCCTGGCCCCACGGTCAGCCGGCCGTGTCGGCGCCGCACGACCAGATCGGCCTCGGTGACCACCTCGCGGTCGCCTTGCGCCACGACGCGCCCGTCGATCCCCGGCGCCCCGAGCGCCTCGAGCAGGGCGCCCCAGCTGCCGAGATCGCTCCACGGGACGTTCATCGCGCCCATCACCACCCGACCCTCGCGGGAAGCGGGCTCGAGCACGGCACGGTCGATCGATATCGCCCTGGTGCCGATGGCCTCGTATGCCTCGGGTAGCCGGTCGGTCCGCCAGCCCGTCTCGACCGCCCGCGAGATCGCCTCGGCGTCCGGGTAGCTCAGCAAGGCCTGCCGGATCGCGCGCCGGCGCCAGAGGAAGATGCCGGCGTTCCACGCCACACCTGCCTGTTTGAGCAGATCCTCGGCGCGACCTCGATCGGGTTTCTCCTCGAACCGGTCGAGGACGTACGCGGTCAGCGACTTGCTCTGCGTCTGCGCCAGGTCCGGGATGAGGTACCCGTACTCGGTCGCCGCGCGTGACAGCTCGACACCCAGTGTCACGAGAGGGCTCTCGATCCCCAGGGCCCCGCGAGCGAGCTCTCCCTCGGCAGCAGCGAGGACGCCCCGGAACGACCCTTCGGCAGCCCGTCGGTCGTCACCTCCGTTTCCGATGAGGTGGTCGGCCGGGAGCACCGCCATGACGTCGTCGGGGTTCCGATCGATGGCGATGGTGGCCAGCGCCACGGCCGCTGCGGTGTTCCGTCCTTCAGGTTCATCGAGGACGTGGTCGAGTGGCAGCTCCGGGAAGGTCTCGGAGATCTGTGACCGGGCGAGGCTCCCGAACCGGCCATCGACGACGACGAACACGTCTCGGCCGACATCGAGCGACAGCTCGTTCTCGCTCGCGATCCGCGAGATCGTTCGCTGAAGGAGAGTGGAACCGTCAGGCAGCAGCGGCAGGAACGGCTTCGGCCGCTCGGGCGTGCTGAGCGGCCAGAGGCGGGTGCCGCCCCCGCCGGCGAGGATCACGGCGTACATGCGCGGCCATTCTAGGGGGGCCCGCGGATCGGTCCCTGCCACGCACGTTGACCCCAAGCGGCCGCGCCCTTACCATGCGCTGGTCGCCCCACCGACCGAGGAGCCAACGTTGACCACACCCGGCGCGACCCAGTCGCCCGAGGGGGGTTCCGGTCGGTCAGCGTTCCAAGGCGATCGCGCCCCCGCTACGCTGACCGCCGCGCTCGCCGCATCGACCTCGGTCGGTGCGATGTCAGAGCGCGCCGCGGATGTCGAGCTGGTGGATGTCACCAAGCGCTTCGGGCGTTTCGTGGCGGTCGAGCGCATGAACGTCAGCATCGCGCGCGGCACGTTCTACTCCCTGCTGGGGCCCTCCGGCTGCGGCAAGACGACGACCCTGCGCATGATCGCGGGCTTCGAGCAACCCTCCGAGGGCGAGGTCCTGATCGCCGGCCAGCCGGTGGCCGGCGTCCCGGCCTACCGGCGCAACGTCAACACCGTCTTCCAGCACTACGCGCTGTTCCCGCACATGGACGTCGCCCGCAACGTCGGTTACGGCCTCCGACAGCACGGGGTCAAGGGTGAGGAGGAGCGGCGCCGGGTGGACGAGGCCCTCGCGCTCGTCCGGCTCGGCGGCCTCGGCGCGCGCCGTACCTGGGAGCTCTCGGGCGGCCAGCAGCAGCGCGTGGCGCTGGCGCGAGCGCTGGTCAACCATCCCACCGTGCTGCTGCTCGACGAGCCGCTGGGCGCGCTCGATCTGAAGCTGCGCAAGGAGATGCAGCTCGAGCTCAAGGCCCTGCAGCACCAGGTCGGCATCACCTTCGTGTACGTCACCCACGACCAGGAGGAGGCGATCACGATGAGCGACGTGGTCGTCGTCATGCGCGACGGCCGCGTGCAGCAGCAGGGCTCGCCGCAGGAGCTCTACGAGCGTCCGGTCAACCGCTTCGTGGCCGGCTTCCTGGGCCTCTCCAACTTCCTCGCCGGGCGCCTCGTCGAACACCATCCGGCGACGGGCGGTGCCGCCGTGACCATCGGCGAGGGCATGGCCATCCACGGCCGGGTCACCGATCCCGAGGCTCGCCCGAGCGCAGGCGCGGAGGTCACCGTCGCGGTGCGGCCCGAGCGGCTGTGGATCGGGCGGGCGGACGATGCCGCGGCCGAGCGGACGGCCGGCGCCACCAGGGTCGCCGGACGCGTTCGGCAGGCCACCTACCTCGGCGACCAGAACGAATACCGCATCGAGACCGCGCTCGGCGAACTGGTCGCCCGGCGCCAGAACAGCGAGGGGGGCGGCGCGCTCCCAGGCGTCGGGCCGGGCGATCCGGTCCTCGTCGGGTGGCGGGACGAGGCCAACCTCGTCCTCGTGGCCTGAGAAAGGCGGGCAGCGTCACGAGGTATCGGATCGGACGGGGGTAGGAGGAGACCGCCGCGGAACGGCGACTGACCGAAGCGACTGACCGAAGAGGGAGAGCATGGACCGAAACGAGTTCCGGGACCTCTATCACGATCTCCGGCGTGGACGGATCACACGCCGCCACTTCATGGCCGTGACCGGGCTCGGCGTGGCCTCGGCGGTGGTCGCCGCCTGCGCGCCGGCCGCTTCGTCGCCGACACCCGGCCCGACGGCGGAGCCCACGCCGCCGCCGAGCGAAGGGGCAACGCCGGCTCCGACCATCGACGTCAACGCCGACTGGACGCCGCCGGAGGGCGTGGACCTCGGCGACACCTTGATCATGACGACGTGGCCGAACTACCACGACCAGAAGACCCTGGACCGCTTCAAGGAGCTGACCGGGGTCACCGTGCAGCTCAACATCAAGGGCTCCAACGAGGAGATGCTGGCCGAGCTGCTCGTGGGCGGCACCGGCTGGGACGTCCTGGTGCCGACGAACTACACCTTCGAGACGTACGGCAGCAAGGGCATCGTCGAGAAGCTCGACCTGACCAAGATCCCGCGTTTCGACGCCTCGCGTTACGACCAGCGCCTGCTGTCGCCGGCCTTCTACCCCGCGGGCTCGAAGGACCAGTACGGCTTCAACAAGGACTGGGGGACGACGGGCTTCACGATCAACACGAAGCAGATCTCCACGCTGCTCACCACCTGGAAGGAGTTCTTCGAGCGCACCCAGGCCGACCTCAGCGGCAAGGTCATGATCCACGACTACCAGCTGACCTCGATCGGCAGCGCCCTCGTCGCGCTGGGCTACTCGTTCAACTCGGTCGACGACGCCGAGCTGGCGAAGGCGGAGGAGCTGCTCGTGGCGGTGAAGCCGCACCTCTTCGCCATCACCAGCGACTACCAGCCGGCGATGCGCAGCGGGGACGCCTGGATGACCATGACCTGGACGAACGATGCGGTCCAGCTGCACCGCGATATCCCGGAGATCGAGTACGTCATCGCCGCCGACGGGGGCGAGATCTGGTCCGACTTCTTCGCCGTCGTGACCGGTGCACCGCACCGCGAGGCGGCCTACGCCTTCCTCGACTTCATGGCCACACCGAAGGTCGCCGCACAGGACGCCATCTTCCACGGCGCCCCGCTCATCGACTCTGCAGCGATCGCGCTGCTGCCGGCGGAGGCGACCGGGAACAAGATCACCTATCCCGACCCGGCCTCGCTCACGAAGCTCGAGTTCGGGACCGCCGAGCTGCTCACCAGCCAGGCACGAGCGGATCTCTGGGCGCGCGTCAAGTCCGCGTGACGTCAGGCAACGAGTCGGCGGGAGCGCGGGGGCGGTCGCGAGCCGTCACCGCCCTCCTGCTGGCGCCGACGAGCGCCTGGTACCTGCTCCTGCTCATCGTCCCGCTGATCATCCTGCTCGTCTTCAGCCTCGGAGCACGGGCTCCCGAGGGCGGTTACGCGCCCGCACTCCAGCTCGACAACTACCTCGAGCTACCCACACGGGCGACGGCCTTCTTCAACACACTGTGGATGGCTGCCGGCGGCACGATGCTGTGCCTGCTCGTCGGATACCCACTCGCCTACTACCTCGCCACGCGGGCCGGGACCAAGCGCACGCTCCTGCTCGTGCTCGTGGTCGTCCCCTTCTGGACGAGCTTCCTCATCCGCACCTACGCCTGGATGACGATCCTCGGCAACCAGGGCATCCCGGCCATCGCCGAGGGCCTGGGATTCGGGCACATGGCGCTCATCAACACCCCGCTCGCGGTGATGATCGGGATCGTCTACAACTACCTGCCGCTGATGGTGTTCCCGCTCTACGTCAGCCTCGAGCGGCTCGACAAGCGGCTGCTGGAGGCGTCCAAGGACCTCGGTGCGGGGCGCCTCGCCACCTTCCGCCAGGTGACTCTCCCGCTCAGCGCAGCCGGCCTGCTCAGTGGCGCGATGCTCGTCTTCATCCCCATCATGGGCGAGTACGTCATCCCGGCCTTGCTCGGGGGCGGCAAGGTCTTCTTCGTGGGCAACGCCCTGGTGGACCTCTTCCTCCAGTCGCGCAACTGGCCCTTCGGGTCGGCCGCCGCGATCGTCCTCATCCTCGTCATCCTCTTCGCGGTGACCCTCTACCTGCGGCTGGGATCCCGAGCGGGCATCCAGCGCGAGGTGTCGATCCTGTGACCGCCGCCTCGCGGGCCGCCCTCGACCGCGCCGGCCCCTGGGTCGATCGGGTCTTCCGGGCGCACGCCACGCTGATCTACCTCTTCCTGTACGTGCCCATCGGGCTGGTCGTGCTCTTCAGCTTCAACGCTGGCGGGCACACCGGAGAGCTGCGCGGCGTTTCGCTGCGCTGGTACGACTACGCCTTGAACGACCGCTTCGCCATGGGCGCGCTGCAGAACAGCTTCGTGGTCGGCTTCTGGACGGCGCTCATCGCGACCTCGCTGGGCACCCTCGCCGCCCTCGCGCTGCAGCGCGTCCCGCCACGGGTCCGGGCCATCTTCGATGCCCTGACCTACATCGCCATCATCATCCCGGGCATCGTCATCGGCATCGCCACGCTGATCTTCTTCGTCAACCTCTTCGGCTGGGTCAACCCCTGGCTGGACTACGTCTGGACGGCCGCCGGGCTGGGGGCGCCGCCGGTGATCGGGAAGGGTCTGCACACCGTCGTGGCGGCCCACGTGCTGTTCACCATGGCCATCGTCATGGTCCTCGTGCGCACGAGGCTGGCGGGCATGGACCGCTCGCTGACCGAGGCCTCCTTCGACCTCTTCGCCACGCCCCTGCGAACGTTCGTCCAGGTCACGCTGCCGCAGCTCCGGCCCGCGATCGTGGCGGGGGCGCTGCTCGCGTTCACCTTCAGTTTCGACGACTTCGTCATCGCCACCTTCGTGGCCGGGCCCGGTCAGCCGACGCTGCCGATGTACATCTTCAGCTCGATCCGCCGGGGCATCACGCCCGAGATCAACGCCATCGCCTCGATGGTGCTGGCGGTGACCATCACGGCGCTGGTGACCGTCGGGCTCGTCTATCGCCGCCAGGCACGTCAGGCGGGCGAGACCGCGGCGGAGCCGCTGGCCCTGGGCATCGCGGAGGACGCATGACGGACCTGCCCGGCGATCGCGCCTTCCTCATCGACAACGTCGACGCTGCGCGCGGGCCGACCGCCTCGCAGGCAACGGGCCTGACGCTCGCCGCGGCGCGGGCTGTCATCGCCGCGGTCGAGGGCGTGGCCCGCAGCATCGGCGTGGCCATGAGCTGCGCGGTGGTGGATTCCGGCGCCCAGCTCGTCGCCTTCGAGCGTATGGACGCCGCGGACCTGGTCACGGTCATCCTCGCCCAGGACAAGGCGTTCACCGCGCTCGCGAACCAGATGCCGACGCGCGACCTGGCGCCGATCAGCCAGCCCGGGACGGAGTTCTTCGGCTACAACACCGTCGCCGGCGGCCGCACCATCATCTTCGCCGGGGGCATGCCCCTCTACCGCAGCGGCGTCCTCGTCGGGGCGCTGGGCGTGAGCGGCGGGGACTCGGCGCAGGACCAGGCGGCGGCGGATGCGGGAGTCGCCGCCTTCGGCTGAGGCACGGGGGCGGCGAGGCGGCCGGCGTCCGGACGGGAGCGGTCGCGGTCACAGGACGGGGATGGGCTCCGGCATCGGGAGGCCGGCCTCGGCCGCCAGGACGGCGGCGCGGTCGGTGCGCTCCCAGGGCAGGTCGAGGTCCGGCCGGCCGAAGTGGCCGTAGGCGGCCGTCTGCTGGTAGATCGGCCGGCGCAGGTCGAGCGCCGCGATGATCGCGCTCGGGCGGAGGTCGAAGTGCTGGTCGATGAGGCCGAGGATCCGCTCGTCGGGGATGCGCCCCGTGCCGAACGTCTCGACCGAGATCGAGAGCGGGTGGGCGATGCCGATGGCGTAGGCCAGCTCGATCTCGAAGCGGTCGGCCAGCCCCGCGGCGACCACGTTCTTGGCCACCCAGCGCGCCGCGTAGGCGCCGCTGCGGTCCACCTTGGAGGGGTCCTTGCCGCTGAAGCAGCCGCCGCCGTGGCGGGCCATGCCGCCGTAGCTGTC
>Ga0209751_10000816_pt1 | contig 32866 bp, 29 predicted proteins | sample RifCSP13_1_FD_184019 | JGI IMG/M metagenome (GOLD analysis project Ga0209751, IMG submission 184019) | Soil microbial communities from Rifle, Colorado - Rifle CSP2_sed 13_1 (SPAdes) (version 2) | ecosystem: Environmental > Terrestrial > Deep subsurface > Rock core/Sediment | place: Rifle...
GTGCGCGCACCAACCCCCGATATCGTTCGCCGTCGCTCTCAAACTTTTCTACGGCCACTGCGTCCGCAGTTAGCATCTGCCCGCCGCCAGTTTGGGGCGGAGCCCGCTGGGCCTGGATGATTCTGGTGACCAGGAAGAAAGTGACACCGGCGGTCGCTAAAGCAAACGGGATGATTATTCTCAATGACACGCGCATGAAGCCGGCAGGTGAATCGACAAGCATTACACCCCCAATCACCATACAGATAACGCCACCGATAGTAAGGAAACCGTAGCTCGTGACGAAGGCCTCAGCCAAAAACAGCGCCAAGGCGATGCCTATTAGAGCAAGCCCGACATAACTAACGGGCAGCACGGCTAACCCAAAAAACGCCAGTACCAGGCACACCACGCCCAACACTCCAGCTACTCCCCAACCAGGCGTGTAGAGTTCAAACAGGATGCCGTAGAACCCGAAGATCATTAGGAGGAAAACCACATTAGGATTAGAGACTACGGCGAGGATGCGCTCGCCCCACCACATCTCGTGAAGACGGATCTCCGCGCCAGCCGTTCTCATCCGAACCGGGCCGCTGGCGAGGCTAACTTCTCTTCCATCGAGCGCCGCCAGGAGTTCCTGCTCATTGGCGGCCATCAAGTCCACAACACCGTTGCTAACAGCTTCAGAAGCCGATGCAGATAAGCTCTCGCTAACTGCCCGCGTGACCCAGTCAACGTTGCGCCCACGCAACTCCGCCAGTGAGCGTGCCCACGCCACCGTATCATTGACTATCTTTTGTTCCGTCGGCGACTTGGCAGGTGGCTTTTCACCTTCCTCTGTTTGCCGTGGTTCTGGTTGTGGCGAGCCGGGTAGTCCACCGATTGTAACCGGGTGAGCGGCCCCGATGTTGGTGCCCGGCGCCATAGCGGATACGTGTCCCGCCAGTGTAATGAAGAGACCAGCAGAAGCCGCATGTGCTCCTGAAGGGGCAACGTAAACGACAACTGGAACATTACTTTGAAGGATGCTCTTGACGATCCCGCGCGTGGAGTCGACCAACCCCCCGGGCGTATCCAACACAATTAACAGACCCTGAGCCCGCTCTTCTTCCGCGCGTTTAATGGCGCGATCGATAAATTGCGCGGTCACCGGCGTGATCGCTTCGTTATCTATTCGCAGTCGCAGGACCACAGGCGGGCTCTCGGCCTGAGTTTGCGCCGGCCTTTCGGTCGACAAACACAAGAGTGCCGCTCCAATCGCGAAAAAGATAGTGTAGACCACACTTCGCATTTATCGCCGCTCGCTCTGGGTTTCAAGTTTAAGAATTTTGCAAGGTCTTGAGGCATGAACCCCTTGGACCTGCAATTTCCACGTTTCTCAGTAACGTAGCTAAACAGGTTTCCTTGCGCGGAAATACCGTGCAATGGTTTGCGGATACACCCGAACGCTGGCCGGGGCCCGGGCTATAGGCAACGTCGCAGTTTCAATCAGAACGTCGCCGGCCGTCTTGCCTCCATAAGGAGCCCGGTTAAGATTATTGTCCGGCATGATACCAACGCCAGTTAACGACACGCCAGTAGAATCCCGGCGTCAAGACTGATATTGGTGGCGCAGGATGCAGTGCCGCGACACTCGCGTCAGCGCCGATAGTGAATTTATCTCCCATTAAACCACGCAAGCCGCTCTCATTCATGAACGTTTATAGAAATTGTCCCTTTGCATACACCTTCTCCCCGATCCGTTTTTCGTCCAACGCCACGAGGCCCTCGGCCGAAAGCATGGCTTGAAAACGCGGCAACAACACTTCGAGCGCCCCTTTGACAGCAACTTTGATCCGGCCCTGCTCTTCGTAGAATGTGGCCGCATAGCTGCGCTCGGATTCAAACGGAATCTCGCCAACGATCTTCACCGAGCCACGAACGGCGGCGGGTTCGAGATTCATCTTGTATCCCAACGCGAGTAGTGCAACATCCACCGCATCGCCGCTGTACTGCCAATCATCGTTCTCAAGTGTGAGCGTCGCTTCGTTGCAAAGAACCCCGGCCCTTACCACTCGGCGAAGACGCGGCCGGACCTCTTCCGAAATCGCTTCGCCTGTTTCCGTGGTGATCTTACCTTCACCCGAATAGCCTTCACCTGACACGTGAAAGCGTTCGCCGGAAGGCAGCGTGATTACCCTGACGGTCTGGCGGTTGACGGTGAGCGTGCCTGTTTTATCGCTGGCGATGAACGTGCAACTACCCAGCGCTTCAACCGCTGTCAGCTTCCGTACAATCACGTTGCGCTTCGCCATGCGGTTGGTGGCAATGGAAAGCGCGACGGTCATTGCCACGGGCAGGCCTTCAGGAATCGCTGAAACCGCCAGCGCGATAGCCAGGAAGAAAACATCCAGCCAGGGCATGCCTTTGGCCAGCGCAACCATAGCCAGCAGCACACACGCGACCATGACGACCAGGGTGATCTGCCGGGCGAACTTCTCCATTCTGATCACCAGCGGCGGTTTGGTCGCGCTGGCGGTGGCCACTGACTCAGCGATTTTCCCGACTTCGGTTTGCAGCCCTGTGGCGACGACGACCCCGGTTGCGCGCCCGGACATGACGGTTGAGCCAGTAAAGGCCAGATTCAATCGCTCGCTCACCGGAATGTCCGCTGCAAGTGGCTCTGCAATCTTTTCGACGGCTAGTGATTCGCCAGTCAGGAACGATTCATCAATGCTTAGGTTCTTGACTTGTAACAGACGCTGGTCTGCCGGAACTCTGTTTCCAGATTCCAACAGCACTATGTCACCCGGCACGAGATCAACGGCTTCAATCTGCCGTTCGACTCCATTGCGTCGCACGCGGGTCAGAATCTTCAGCAGCCGTTGCAGCCCGGCAGCGCTTTGTTCGGCTTTCCATTCCTGAAATGTCCCAAGCCCGGCGTTGAGCAACACTACCGCCAGGATGAAGGCGGCATCCGTGAAATCCCCGAGCGCCAATGCGACGGCGGCGGCTGCAAGCAGAATGTAGATCAGCGGGCTAAGAAACTGGTGGAGGAAGATGATGACCAGAGTCGGAGGCTCTTGCGCCGGCAGTACATTTTCCCCAAATTGCTCTTGCCGTGATTCAGCCTCAGCCCCGGTGAGTCCCTCTGTTGAGGTGCGGAGTTGCCTTAACACGTCGTTGTTCGGCGTTGCGTGCCAGGGAGCTACCTTCTGGACAAGAGTCCCTCCGGATTCCTTCAGTGAGGCGGATGCTTTCAATTCCTGAGACTCCTCCTAACCCATTCCCGCATCGAGTGTCGTCATCTAAAAGTTAGAATGAGTAACAGTATCACGATAGGTAAAGTAGAAGTCACTCAGGCGAGTTCCGCTCTGGCACTGTCACCGCGAGCAAGGAGTGTAAACAAAGCCTAATAGAAACGTAATCATCGTCGGCACACACAGTCGTTCCACCGCAGGGCGATTTTTTCTCGGCAGCGCACTTCAACAAACTTTACCAACTGCGGTTCTTGTTTGCTTCTAACTCACGTCGCGAGCCATCAACATGCGTACCGGGTTTTAGAACCAGGTTATTCAGTACAAATCGTAGGAACCCAAGTTTTTGATGGGAATTCTTTCGCAGGTTTATCCGATGTTGTCGTGTGTTTTCCTGGTCCTCGACAATTTTCAGTCTGCATATCCTCAATTTTTTCAGCGACCGTTGAGGCAAGATAATTGCACTCCCGCACCCTCAACGAACGCGCTATACTGGCGACGAATCCACAAGCATTTCCGAACACGCTGGGGAAAATAGATCATTGCGCCGCCTCAGACGTGGGCGCGATTGAGGAGAAAGTGTCAAGGTAAACCGTGACCGCAGACGAGCTTCAAAATAACAAGAGGCCCGATGAAGTTGTTACGTTGGCGGCCAAAATTCGCGGCGAGAATGCAGAGCTTGCGCGATGGGCACGCGGTTATGGTGTGATCCGGCACTCGGACGTCACGCAAGTACGGATTCATCAGCTTGAACAACGCTTCGCTGCACTGGGACAGCGCGGCGATGGGGTGAATTTTTATGATCTCCTCTTCGCGCTGGACCGCGTGGCGAGTAGCGGGATGTGGCTGGTAGTTCACCAGACCTACGCGCGCAACGTGTATTTGGATGGCCGCCCACTATCACTCCAGGATTTCAAATTGTGTCCTGAGGGTCACACTGGTGGATCGCTCAATATGGTTCCCGCCTATGCGGGTTATCTCGCAGTCAATGCGTTGGAGGGGGTCACGCGGTCGTGGCTTATGGGCCAGGGCCATTGCGTGGCAGCGATAGAGTCGCTCAATCTGCTGGTCGATAACCTCACACCGGCCCACGCCGAGCGCTACTCACTCACGAATGAAGGGCTGACGCGCTACGTGCGGGATTTCTATTCCTATCGTTTGCGCGAAGATGGGAAACAGGATTCGCCGCTCGGCAGCCATGTCAACGCACATACAGCGGGTGGATTGGCCGAGGGTGGATATCTCGGTTTCGCCGAGCTTCAATATGTGCATATGCCGCTCGTGGGCGAACGGCTGGTGGTTTTTCTCTCTGACGGCGCGTTTGAAGAGCAGCGTGGCAGCGATTGGGCGCCGCGCTGGTGGCGGGCTGAGGATTCGGGACTAGTTGCGCCAATCATGATCAATAACGGGCGGCGCATCGATCAGCGTACCACGATGTCGCAGCAGGGCGGCGTCGACTGGTTCTGCGCACATCTGCGGCTGAATGGGTTCGATCCGCTGGTTTTCGACGGGCGCGATCCGGCAGCTTTCGTCTGGGCCATCTTTGAGATCGAACATCGTCTCGTGGCGGCAGCCGCAGCGGTGAATAACGGGCGCAGTCGCTATCCCGTTGCGTTGCCTTACGGCGTGGCGGTCGCGCCGAAAGGCGCAGGTTTTCCGGGAGAAGGAACCAACCTCGCGCACAACCTGCCGCTGATGGCGAACCCTCATACAGACGCGCGCGCGGCGGCGCTCTTCAACGAGGGGGCCGGTAAGTTATGGGTTGCGCCGGCGGAATTGCGGGAAGCCATCAGCAAGCTGCAACAGCTTCGCAATTCCAACCGGCCCAAAGAGCGTGACCATGAATTGGCTCATCGTAATGTGCAAAGGCCCAAAATTCCAGCTCCACCATTCCGCGCTGTGAGCGCAGAGCAACGCCGCGAGCCTGCTCTATGGACGACCGCATCGCCGATGACCGCCGTGGACGAAGTGTTCACGGCCATCATCGAGGCCAATCCACAATTGCGCCCGCGCGTCGGTAATCCCGATGAGATGCGCTCGAATCGGTTGATCAGAACCCTTGAGACCCTTAAATTTCGGGTCACTGATCCCGAGCCGGGCATTCCCGAAGCAGTCACCGGCGCCGTCATCACGGCGTTGAACGAAGAAGCTGTCGCAACGGCGGCCTTAGCAAACAAGGGTGGCATCAACCTCTTTCACACGTATGAAGCCTTCGGGACCAAGATGCATGGCATCATGCGACAGGAGATCATCTTCTCAAATCACTGCGGGGAAGCGGGCCGGCCGCAGGGCTGGCTGTCGATCCCTCTCGCGCTGACCTCACATACCTGGGAGAACGGGAAGAACGAGCAATCGCATCAGGACCCCAGCCTGGCTGAGGCGTTGCTTGGGGAGCCCTCGCACGTCTCGCGCGTGCAATTTGTGGCGGACTTCAACACGGCGGCCGCGGTGATGGAGGCTATCTACCAGACACGCGGCCAGATTTGGACGCTGGTGGTTCCCAAAGAGAACGCCATCCCTGATCTGTTCACTGCTGACGAAGCGCGACAGTTAGTGGTTGATGGCGGACTACGCCTGGACTGGGCGAGTCATGATGTGGAGCACGCGCGCATCATTCTTACTGCGGTGGGGGCCTATCAACTGAGTGAAGTGGTGAGAGCTTCAGTGAGACTGGCCGACCGTGGAGTTCCGCATTTGGTGAACTATCTGCTTGAACCGGGCCGGTTTCGCTACCCACGCAGCCGGAATGAAGAGATGCATGCAGCTACGCCCGCCATCATCGAGCAACTGTTCTCGTCTAAAGTTCAGCCGCGGTTGTTTGTAGCGCACACGCGGCCCGAACCATTGCTGGGACTGCTGGGCTTGCTCCACACGGGGCCGCGCACGCGTGGAATTGGTTACATCAACAAGGGCGGGACGCTCAATACGCCGGGTATGCATTTCTTGAATCGGTGTAGTTGGGCGCATTGCGTGATGGAAGCGGCGGGGTTGCTGCGTCTTCCGTGCGAGGAGTTGCTGAGCCATACCGAAATCCAAGCCATTGACGGATTGACGAGTCCGCATGGTGTGATCATCCCCGAAGTGAACGCATAGAGGGAGGAGGCATGCGGACAACAACATCATCTCCCCTCCAAGTTTCCCGCAAATGAGGAACGCATGGAATCAAACATCAAGTTAGGGCGCATATTTGGTGTCCAAATTGGGTTGCACTACTCCTGGATCATCATCGCACTCTTGATCACGTTGTCGCTCGCGGTGCATTTTCAGGCGCTGCATCCTCACTGGGGCCGCGGAACTGCCTGGGCGACGGCAATCATCGCCGCCGCACTCTTCTTCGTCTCCATTGTGGTCCACGAAATGTCGCACGCCATGGTGGCGAAGATGCGCGGGCTGCCAGTGCATTCAATCACACTCTTTGCACTCGGCGGGGTGGCGCGGATCGAGAAGGAGGCGGCCGACGCGAATACTGAATTCTGGATGGGTATCGTCGGCCCGATCACCAGCGCCCTGATCGGTTTCTTCTGTCTGGGGCTCGCGTGGACACTCGGCTGGACCACGCTTGGCGAACCAGGAACGCCGCTGATGGCGATGCTGGTCTGGCTCGGTTTTATCAACATCGTGCTTGCCATCTTCAATATGATCCCCGGCTTCCCGATGGATGGCGGGCGGGTGTTGCGCGCCGCCGTCTGGTGGAAGACGGGCGATTCAGTATTCGCTACACGTGTTGCCGCAGTGACGGGCCAATCCATTGCCTTCGGATTCATCATCCTGGGCGTCATCGGGTTCTTTTTCGGCCTGGGTTTCGGCGGGTTGTGGCTTGCTTTCATCGGGTGGTTTCTGTTAAGCGCGGCGCGTGCCAGTTACGCTCACATGGAGATGGGTGAAAGGCTGCGTGGTGTAAAAGTCACCGACGTGATGACCCGCGACTGTCCACTAATTGATGGCCGTTCGAACCTGCAAACCTTCGTGGATGATTATCTGCTGCCCAGCGGGCGTCGCTGTTACCTGGTCGTTTCGAACGGCACGCCGGAAGGACTGATCACCCTGCAGGAGGTCAAAGCCTTCGAGCGTGCGCGGTGGCCTCACACAACTGTTTATAACGCCATGGTCCCAATTGAGCGGCTCAAGACCGTTAACCCGGAGATGAGCGTCACCGAGGCGCTGGAGATACTCGGGCGCGCTGATATTAATCAGTTGCCGGTATTATCAGGCGGACGTCTGGAGGGAATCCTCTCGCGCGATCGGATCCTTCGATTCCTCGTAACGCGGGCCGAACTGGACATGTGATGACATTGCTTGTTGCGGAATCAAGTTTATCCCGCTCGATTACGGACTGTCCGGCTTGCCTAACAGGATTATCAAGCATTCTCTCTCCAGTGTCTTCATTAGTTCGCCTGGCACCGAAGACACAGAGAACCCAGAGGTCGCACAGAGAAGAAACTCAGATTAGGACACAACCGGAGTTCCGCTTCCCGCCCAGATCAACTGGTTTGACCCGCCGCGTATCAAACGACGCAACGTCAATGGCTCTTCGAGCATTTGAGCAAGTCCCCGCACGGTTGCGTAGTTGGGTTCCTCGGCGGTTTTCACGGGAATACCGGTAAGCTTTATTAGACAGGCTTCCAGCCCGCTTAACAGTGCCCCGCCACCAGTTAGGATTATGCCCCGGTCATAGATATCAGCATCTACATCTGGCGACAGCTCAGAGAGCGTCTGGCTAACGACATCCAACATCCTTGCAACTACAACCTTCACGACGGGGTAGATTTCACCGGCCGTTACCTTAATTGCTCGGGGTCGCCCCGTTTGTGCATCGCGCCCCTTGACCGATGTTTCTGCTGCAAAGTCTGAAGGTGGTGTGGCCGATGCAAGTTCCAGCTTCAGTTGTTCTGCCGAAAGTGGACCTATGGAAAAGTTCCGGTGACGACGGAGATAATCACTCAACGCGGCGTTGATGTCGGAGCTGCCGATTCGCTCTCCCCGTGAATGAATAATCGCACCCCGTGAGACCACGGCGACATTGGTTACCCCGCCGCCTACATCAACAATTGCCGCAGCTCCGGAATCAGTTAGCTCGATGCCGGCGCCCAACGCTGACGCCAAACCCTCTTCGATCATCCATACTCGCCCAATCCGCGCACGCTCGGCAACATTAAGTAACGCACGTTGCTCGACCTGCGACATGCCAGAAGGGACACTTATTACTGCGCGGCGGCTGAAATGCGAGTGGCCTCTGCGTGCCTTCTGCATGAGTTGACTCAGCATTTCACTGGTTCTTTCAAAATCCCCGACAACGCCGTTTTTCATCGGAGCCGTGACCCTAATGTTCCGGGCCTCCCGCCCCAGCATCTTCTGAGCTTCGAGTCCAACTGCCAGGATCTCTCCCGTTGTGATTTTGACCGCGACGGCGGAAGGTTCATCAACCACGATACCGTGTCCACTGACCCAGACTCTCGTCGATGACGAACCCATATCGATTGCAATCTGATCCGACACGATGTCGCGGAGTGCGGCCAACCCGATGTACGCTGCTGTCTTGCTTATTAATGACATGATCTGAAGCTTACGTTTTATGAGACTTGGAACACGAGGGACGCGGCGACGTCGCTAAACGGCGACACGCGAACCCGGCCGAATGCGAGAACTCCTGCGTTGCCGTGTTTCCGTACCGCGTTCTTCGCTTGTCGCGGCAACCCATCGTGTTCCTTATCGATGTCTTCGTTGCAACGGACATGCCGATTCACTTTGTCTAACGGTCTGTGAGTTTAATCCAGTAAATGCGCAAACTTTCCCACTGATTCCGCCAAAGCCCCCTACAAAGAAAGCTAAGGCTGAAATGCGCAGATTCACACATCACCAATGGGGCGGCATACCCATTGCTAAACAAGCGCAGCCGTTCAAGATCATGACACTTGATTACGGATCCGCTAAGGATTAACGCCGGGACGTGTAATGAAGATGAGAGGGAGTCTTCGCCCAAACCTGCCCCCTAGTCTGGGCCAGTAACCCGGAAACTGCCGAGCAGCGCAAACCTGCCGCGATAGCCGAGTCCATTGGAGGTAACCAAACCGAAGGAGTCGACGCTGAAAACCGAATGTGGAAGCTAAAAAAATAACCGAAATAGGAGTCAGAAAATGATACGGAGGGAAAATCTCCTTACCATCGAATCATTGGCCGAGTTGGCATCGGTGAACCAGCCGCCTTGTCTCTCACTTTACCAGCCGACCCATCGGCGCCGTCCGGAGAATCAGCAGGACACGATCCGGTTTCGGAATCTTGTGAAGGAGCTGAAGACATCACTCCGAGAGAAGTATCCGGCAATCGATACGCAACTGCTTCTGAAACCGTTTGAGGCCCTCGCGCACGATGATGCCTTCTGGAATCACACGTTGGAAGGACTAGCGGTGATGGGCGGGCCGACCCTGTTTCGAGTGTTCCGGCTTCAGCGGACGGTCGCCGAATTGGCCGTCGTTGCCGAGAGCTTTCACACCAAGCCCTTGCGACGCTTTCTGCAATCGGTCGGTCGCTTTCAGATTCTGGGATTGAGCCTCGGCAGGATCCAGCTCTTCGAGGGGAACCGCGACGCGCTTGACGAAATTGATCCCGCTGCGGGAGTCCCGCAGTCCATCACCGAGGCACTGGGAGATGAGCTGACTGCGCCGCATCTGACCGTCGCCTCCTATGGCGGCGTCGGTCAGGGAAGCACGGCCATGCACCACGGCCACGGCGGGAAAAAGGACCAGGTGCAGAATGACGCGGAGCGGTTTTTTCGAGCAGTCGACCGTGCGGTGCTCGAGCACCATTCCCGCCCGTCGGGCCTGCCGTTGATCCTGGCGGCGTTGCCCGAGCATCACCGCCTTTTCCGCCAGGTCAGCCACAACCCGTTCTTGATGGCGGAGGGACTCAGTAAAAATCCCGATGCCCTGTCGATCGATGAACTTCGGGAACACGCCTGGCAAGTCGTCGAGCCGCAGTATCAGGCGCGGCTGGCCAAACTGGCCAACGAGTTCGCAGAGGCGAAGTCCAATGGGCTGGGTAGTGACGACCTGACGCAGGTCGCTCAGGCGGCGGCCGCCGGGCGGGTCGCGACGCTGATGATCGAGGCCGATCGCCAGATAGCAGGCCGGCTCGACTGCGCGACGGGTCGGCTCGAAGTTGCTGATCTGAGCCACCCGCAAGTCGATGACCTACTCGACGATATGGGCGAACTGGTCGAGAAGAGGGGTGGTCAGGTACTTGTCATTCCAGCCGAGCAGATGCCGGGGCGGACGGGACTGGCCGCCACCTACCGGTATTGAGTCAACGGAAGGGAAAGCGCCGAGATTTTGGCCGCTCGGCGCTCGCACCAGATTAGTTGTCCCTAATCCACCATAGATCCTACTTGGCTGCCGCCGCCCTTGCACCAGCCGCCGCCTCACCTTGTTTGATTTCCAATCGGCGTTTTTGAGGTTCGCGTGCCGGCGCTTGCATAGTTATTTCAAGTACACCGTCGTTGAACTCCGCCTTCGCTGTGTCCGTTTTTGCGCCTTCGGGAAGTGGTATCTGACGGTAGAAACTGCCGTAGCTACGCTCGCTCCGATAATAGCCTTCGTGTTTCTCTTCCTTCTCCTCTTTCCGTTCTCCGGAAAGGGTAAGCACGTCGTCGGTCAATTCCACCTTGACGTCATCCTTTTTCAAGCCGGGCAGATCCGCGCGCACAATGAACTTTGCATTGTCATGCCGAACTTCGATGTTTGGGACCCAGCCCACATGCTCAAACTCTCTGGTGAACGGGAAGAATTCTCTTCCGAAAAGACTTGGAAACCGAAAACCTTCAAACTCTTCAGAGAGTCGTTCCATGTCTGTTGCGAACCTGCGCATAAAACTAAAGGGAGTCGAGGCTGTAATCGCCTTTTCTTCCCTCGGCGCGAGCTCTTTGGTCTCTTTCTTTTCTTTCATGATTTTTCCTCTTTCTTATTCAACGTTTAGCCAGCCACATTCGATGTCAAATGTCATCACGTCGCCGGCAACTTCTTTCATGTCGCTGTTGCTCTTCCTGAACATGGGCTCCTAGTTTCCACACACTAAGACTCTGAATTCCTGGGGCCAGAGGAATCCTGAATATAGGGATTTATTTATTCCGCAACGAGTCAGATACTCGATGCCGCTTGTGCTTGGTGTGTTGGCAGACGGTGCTGACAAATCGACTTGTAGGTGTTCACCACATCTGCGTAGGAAAGCTCGGGTGCCCTCTTCTCCTTCGCCTCATCCGCTTTCAACACGACGTCGTTCATTGACAGAATGCCTTCCAGCTTTCTATCAGCAGAAACTACCGGCAGGCGCCGAACCTTGTTTTCCTGCATCGTCTGCAGCGCCGTGTGAATGTCGTCTTCGGGTTTACAAGCAAACACTTTCCCCGAAATCACATCCTCAACTACGATGTTCGACAAATTTCGGTTTTTCAGATTCGCCGCCATGCAAATGTCGCGGTCGGTAATCAAACCAACCACTTTTCCGCCTTCCGCAACCACCGGCAGAATCCCACAATCGTTTTTCCACATCAGGCCCGCTGCCGCCGACAGATTGTCGGTTAACGTGCAAGCCTTTGGGTTCGTACTCATTATTTCTTGAACTTTCATAGCTTTACTCCTTCACTGCACACCTCTCTTCGCCGACAAAATAGCCTGCCGGACATACCTCATACTCGTGCAAGCATATTTCGCTAAGGGCACGCAACCAATGTACCGGGCAGGGTCCGCAGAAATGCAACCATTTGTAAGTGGGGACTGCGTGTTTCTGTGGAAACTTGCGATGTTTTTGGGGGAAAACCCGCTACCAACATCGATCGAGCAGCGGGCAACACCGCCGGTTTTAAGGTAACTCCGAAAGAGTTAGGCAGGCATATACATTGCAATCAAAAGAAAGGCAATTTCTTAAATGAAAGGATTTCTCTATGGCTCACAAACACGTTCTATTCAAGTCCGCTGCACGCGAGAAGATCCTCCGCGGTGCGACGGCGCTCGCAGACGCAGTACGCGTAACGCTTGGTCCGAAATCCAAGTCAGTTTTGATTGAAAAGAAGTGGGGAAAGCCGATCGTTTGCAATGATGGCGTCACCATCGCCAAAGAATTCGAACTAGAAGACGCGGAAGAGAACCTCGGAGCCCAGATGATTTGTGAAGCAGCAGAGCGGACCGGGGACGAGGTTGGCGACGGCACCAGCACGGCCACCGTTCTCGCACACGCTATTCTCGCAGAGGGCATCCGCAATCTCGCGGCGGGAGCCAGCGCAGTGGATTTAAAACGGGGACTCGATCGCGGCCTTCGTGTAGCCATCGCGACGCTTAAGGAAATCTCCCGGCCAGTAAATAGCCGAAAGGAGAAGGCTCAGGTTGCGACTATCTCCGCCCATAACGACTCAAGTATTGGCGAATTGGTTGCGGACGCAGTCGAAAAAGTCGGGTCGGAAGGCGTGATCTCGGTAGAAGAGGCTAAAGGTACTGAAACCACACTCGAAGTTGTCGAAGGCATGCAGTTCGATCGCGGTTATCTTTCACCTTACTTCGTCACTGATCCAGAGAAGTTGGAGGCTGTGCTCGTTGATCCCCTTATTCTCCTGTATGAAAAGAAGATTACTAATTTGAACGATCTGCTGCCGTTATTGGAACAGGTCGCCAAAATGAGCGCTTCCTTAGTCATCATCGCTGAAGAGATTGAAGGCGAGGCGCTAGCAACTCTGGTTGTGAATAAACTTCGAGGAGTACTGCCCTGCACGGCCGTCAAGGCTCCAGGATTCGGCGATCGCCGTAAGGCGATGCTCGAAGACATTGCAATTCTGACAGGAGGAAAGGTAATTGCTGAAGAGTTAGGACTGAAACTGGAAAACGTGACGCTAAATGAACTCGGCAAGGCCAAGAGAGTAGTTAGTGATCGCGAGAACACAACAATCATCGGTGGTGGCGGTGCCAAGGAAGCCATCGAAGGGCGTTGTACGGAGCTGCGAAAACAAATCCAGACGACTACTTCAGAATACGATCGGGAAAAACTCGAAGAACGCCTGGCAAAGTTGGCCGGAGGGGTCGCAGTTGTTCATGTCGGCGCTCCCTCTGAAGCAGAAATGAAGAGCCGCAAAGAAGCTTTTGAGGATGCAATCAACTCGGCCAAAGCTGCAATCGCAGAGGGCATCGTTCCAGGAGGAGGCTTGGCTTTACTGCGCACGATTGAGCCTGTCGATCAGGAAGCTGGGAAATGTGAGGGCGATGAACGAACCGGACTGTTAATCCTTAAACGCGCCCTTGAGGCACCCACGCGACAGATTGCCGAAAATTCTTCCGTGGACGGAGGCGTCGTTGTCGAGAAGATGAGGAATGGAACTGGCAGTTTCGGTTTTGACGCCGCGCGCGAGCAGTATTGCGACCTGATCGAGGCGGGAATTATCGACCCCACCAAAGTCGTTCGTGTTGCACTCGAGAATGCGGTCTCGGTTTCGAGTGTGCTGTTATTAACCGAAGCCACCCTGACTGAGGTTCCCGAGAAGAAAATGGAACACGCCGAGGGCCTCGAGTAAGTGTCGACTTAAATAAGAACTCAAGAAAAAGGTGAGAACTCACCGCAACGAGTAAAGGAGAAAACAAATGGAAGCCAAGATAAAGGAGAATGTCACGGAGACCGCTGTCAACTTAGCGCATTTAACGCGGCAGGTGGCAAAGGCGAAAGTGCTTATCGACGACGTCATTGATGAGGGCAAGATAAGAGCGGAGCGCACACTTAAACGCGGAATGTTTAGAGCGGAGGATTGCATAGAAGATACGACCTACTTCATCAAGCGGCACCCCTGGCAATCGGTAGGGGGAGCACTTGGGTTGGGTGCAGGTATTGGATTGCTAGTAGGTTGGCTAACGGGTCGAGCCTGCGTCAGGAACGGGTCAAGTTGAAACTACAATGACCTGGCAACTGATTGTGAAGTCTCGAAGAAACGTGGGCCTGGTTCCAAACCTTTGGGACTATGAAAAGGCCCGCGCCGATTTCTCATGGACTAAAGCTCGTCTTGAGTTGGACGGTCTTCCTAATGGTGAAGGAGTAAACATTGCTCACGAAGCCGTTGATCGCCACGCGGGAGGCCTGCTTTCAAATCACCTCGCGATTAGATGGCTTGGCAAAAGTGGAGAAACTCGAGACTACACCTTCCGTGACCTTCAACAACTCAGTAGTCGATTTGCAAATATCCTCCAACGACTCGGTGTCGCAAAAGGTGAAACAGTTTACGCTCTTGCGGGAAGGATTCCCGAACTCTACATCACTGCTCTCGGAACTCTGAAGAACCGAAGCGTTTTCTGTCCGCTATTCTCCGCATTCGGCCCGGAACCGATCAGATCTCGAATGGTCATCGGTCAAGCCAAAGTCCTCGTCACGACAGTTTCGCTCTACGAACGTAAGGTTGGGGCTATTCGCGAGGCCCTGCCAAATCTCAAACACATCATCGTTGTTGGAGACAACCAAACGACAGTCGAGGGCACATTGAACTTCCATTGTTCAATGGATGAAAGCAGCGACGAATTTACTATTGGACCAACTGATCCGGAAGATCCAGCGTTGCTTCACTTCACCAGCGGTACCACAGGTACTCCCAAGGGAGCACTTCATGTTCATGAAGCTGTGGTAGCTCACCACATCACCGGAAAGCTGGCACTCGACCTTCATCCGGATGACATCTTCTGGTGCACCGCCGATCCAGGATGGGTCACAGGTACGTCTTACGGAATTATCGCTCCGCTGACAAATGGTGTAACTAGCATCATCGACGAAGGTGACTTTGACGCCGAGCGTTGGTACCGAGTCCTGCAAGACCAGCGAGTGTCGGTTTGGTACACCGCGCCAACCGCTATTCGCATGATGATGAAGGCAGGAACAGATCTACCACGTAAATATGATTTGCCCGCATTGAGGTTCCTCACGAGCGTCGGTGAACCGCTGAACCCCGAAGCTGTCGTTTGGGGCAAGGAGGCTTTTGGTTTGCCCTTCCATGACAACTGGTGGCAGACGGAGACGGGCGGAATCATGATCGCAAACTACGCCTCGATGGACATCAAGCCCGGCTCGATGGGCCGTCCGCTTCCTGGAATTGAAGCGGCTATCGTGAATAAGAACGAGGCCGGGAATGTGGAAGTGATTGAGGAACCGGACGTACAAGGTGAGTTAGCACTTCGGCCTGGCTGGCCCTCGATGTTCCGGGCTTACCTGAACGAACCGGAACGCTATCAGAGGTGTTTCGCCGGCGGGTTCTATTTATCTGGAGATCTAGCTCGCAAAGACAGCGATGGGTACTTCTGGTTCGTCGGCCGCAAAGACGACGTGATTAAGACGTCGGGGCATCTGATTGGGCCATTCGAGGTGGAAAGCACGTTGATGGAACACAAGGCCGTTGCTGAAGCGGGTGTCATCGGAAAGCCGGATCCGGTAGCGATGGAGGTTGTTAAGGCCTTCGTGTTGCTGAAGGATGGTTACAAACCTTCAGAATCATTACGCCGCGAATTGCTTGGTTTCGCCCGTGCTCGCTTAGGGGCAGTTGTGGCCCCGAAGGAGATTGAATTCGTGAGCACACTGCCGCATACCAGCAGTGGAAAGATTATGCGACGGCTACTTAAAGCCCGTGAGATGGGTTTGCCCGAAGGCGACATCTCAACCTTGGAGCCAACCTAAATGACCGCACTCGTTGAAACAAAACAGCTCGCACCGACAACCGAGCACGCACAAGCACTGCTGCGTGAAATGCTACGCATCCGTCGTTTTGAGGAAAAATGCGTTGAACTCTACAGCTTCGGCAAGATTCGCGGGTTTCTCCATCTCTATATTGGCGAAGAAGCTGTTGCCGTCGGAGCGATGCAAGCGCTAACGCCGGACGACCGTATTGTTTCGACCTATCGCGAGCACGGTCATGCGCTTGCGCGCGGTGTGCCTATGGGCCCATTGATGGCCGAAATGTATGGCAAGGCAAATGGGTGCAGCCGCGGGCGAGGTGGATCGATGCATATTTTCGACATCTCTCGTCGCTTTTATGGCGGGTACGCAATTGTTGGCGGTGGATTGCCGATCGCTGTTGGACTTGCTCTTGCCGACAAGATGCAGGGACTAAGCAATATCACGGCCTGCTTTTTCGGAGATGGCGCCGTAGCAGAGGGTGAGTTCCACGAATCGATGAATCTCGCCGCGTTGTGGAAGCTCCCGGTACTTTTCATCTGCGAAAACAACCTTTACGCAATGGGAACTGCGCTCGAACGCCATCAGTCACAAACCGATATCGCTTTGAAGGCCGCAGGCTATGCCGTCCCGGCTGAAGTAGTGGATGGCATGGATGTCGTTGCAGTTGAAACTACAACACGCGCGGCAGTCGAACAGGTGCGTACGGGACACGGACCGTATCTGATCGAATGTCGCACTTATCGCTTTCGCGCCCACTCCATGTACGACCCGGAGTTGTATCGGAGTAAAGAAGAGGTTGAAGATTGGAAGAAGCGGTGCCCGATCGCAGCTCTCGAGGCAAGGCTGCGAACGGAAGAACATTGTTCCGATCAACAAAAGAAGGAACTCGAATCGTCCATCACTGATGAACTTGATAAAGCCGTCGCGTTTGCGGAAGCTGGTCCTTTGGAGCCCATCGAAGACTTACTCAGAGATGTTCTTACTTAGAGCAAAGAAGGAGTAGAGATGCAAGATCGTGATTTCAAGAAGGTTAGCGCCGGCTTGGCAATAGCTGGAGCGGGGGCACTTGCGGCGTATGTTTGGGGTGTTCGTCCATGGCATCTCCGGTGGGGCGCAACGGATGAAGAGGTTGGGAAGCGCTTAGCGGGGGATGAACTGGTGCCGGTTGCCAAACTCAAAGCCAATCATGCAATCACTATCAATGCCGCAGCGGCTGACGTCTGGCCTTGGCTGGTACAGATGGGCCAAACCCGAGGAGGCTTTTACAGCTACACCTGGCTGGAGAACCTCGTTGGCTGTCATATGCGCAACGCCGACAAAATCATTCCCGAATGGCAGGAACTCAAAGTCGGCGACAGCGTGTGGCTTCATCCCAAGGCACCGCCGCTACAAGTGGCTGACATTGAGCCTGGCCGTGCAATCGTGCTTAAGGGCTGGGGTGCATTCATTCTTGAGCCCATCGACGAGAAAACGACTCGTTTGATTGTTCGATCACAGGGCAACTATGACCCGGACCTAAAGAACGTTGTTCTCAACTTCCTTTTATGGCGTGTTGTTTTTGAACCGGCTCACTTCATCATGGAGCGCAAGATGCTGCTGGGAATCAAGGAGCGCGCTGAAAAATTAGGCCGTCAACGTGCCGAGGAGAAGATGAGGGAGATACCCGACTACTCTGGTTGGTAACCTTCACAGAACTTAACCGAGGGCATGAGGCGTTTTTAAGTGACAACAATGAAGCTCACATATAGAGAAGCGGTCCGCGCAGCGCTTCGCGAGGCTCTAGCAAATGACGAGCGAGTCTTTCTCATGGGCGAGGACGTTGGTCGATATGGCGGTGCCTACGCTTGCAGTCATGGATTACTGGACGAGTTTGGACCAGAGCGTGTACGCGACACACCGCTCTCCGAATCGACCTTTGTTGGGGCAGGAATCGGAGCAGCAATCGGTGGGATGCGGCCGATTGTGGAAGTGATGACAGTCAATTTCAGTTTGCTTGCCCTGGACCAAATACTCAACAATGCCGCTACGCTGCGACATATGTCAGGAGGCCAGTTGAGTGTTCCGCTCGTCGTGCGCATGGCTACCGGGGGTGGACGTCAATTAGCGGCGCAACATTCGCACAGTCTCGAAGGTTGGTACGCGCATATCCCCGGTATTAAGGTGCTGACGCCTGCAACCATCGACGACGCGAGATGGATGTTACCTGCGGCGCTGGCTGATCCCGATCCAGTATTCATATTTGAGCACGCATTACTTTATCCAATGGAAGGCGAGCTAACATCGCAGGGAGGCGCTAGAGACATCACCAAAGCCCAAATCAGGCGAACAGGCAGCAACGTCACAATGATCACATTCGGCGGTTCTCTATTCAAGGCGCTTGAGGCCGCGACGAAACTCTCATCTGAGGGCATTGAGTCCGAGGTCGTTGACCTTCGGGTGTTAAGACCATTAGACGTCAAAACTATCCTAAACTCGGTCGCAAAGACTCATCGTGCTGTAGTCATCGATGAGGCTTGGCGCACCGGCAGCTTCGCAGCGGAGATCACGTCCCGGATCATGGAAGGTGCATTTGACGAATTAGACATGCCAGTCGTTCGTGTGTGCAGTGCTGAAGTGCCAATGCCCTATGCAAAACATCTGGAAGACGCAGCGCTGCCGCAGGTGACTAAGATTACGGAAGCCGTTCTGCAGATGTTTTGAGAGAGTGCTCTGGCATGAGACCACCGATTTTTGCGATATTTCTGGCCCTCGTCGGACTAAGCATAATCATCAGGTTGTTGCTTCCGAAGAGAATTCCTGGCGATAGGCACTAACCAATGGCTGAGTTCGTGATGCCCACGCTTGGCGCCGACATGACTGCCGGCACTTTGTTGACCTGGATGAAGAAGCCGGGTGACGAAGTAAAGCGCGGAGAGATCATTGCTGAAGTTGACACTGATAAAGGTGTCATCGAAGTTGAAGTCTTCACCAGCGGTATTGTTGAAAAGCTGCTAATCGAACCCGGTGCTGAGGTTCCCGTTGGCACGGTTATGGCAGTCATCCGCGAGGAGCATGAAGTGCGCCGTGAAGAGCTGCCGATGGTCACAGCGCCGTCTATCCCCGCAGAAGTCCAAAAACCTGCCGCGATAATTCGTCCAACGCCAACCCAACCTCGAGTACACGTTTCACCAACCGCGAGGAAACTAGCGGCGGAGTTGCATGTTGACCTGTCGACGGTAAAGGGAACAGGTCCGGGTGGACGCATACAACGGGCAGATGTCGAACGCGCAGCACCTGCCAAGCCGGTGCCCAGCGGTGTTCAAGAAGCCGCCGCCGCGAGGCAAGAACGAATGCGACGAACAATTGCCGCTGCGATGGCGCGGTCCAAGCGAGAGATTCCGCATTACTACCTGAGCACAACTATTGATTTGAGCAAGGCCATGGCTTGGCTGTCTGCCGAGAACCTGAAGCGACCCGTCGCCAATCGATTGTTGTATGGCGTGCTCTTGCTCAAGGCAGTTGCACTGGCGCTGCACGAAGTTCCGGAACTGAACGCCCTGTGGAAGGAGGACAAGCTTAGTCATTGTTTGGAGATTAACGTCGGTGTGGCTATATCCTTGCGCGAAGGTGGATTGGTCGCACCAGCGCTGCTAAGAGCCGATCAACAGGACCTCGACGATTTGATGAAGAACTTTCGCGACTTGGTGAAGCGTGCGCGCGCGGGATCGCTTCGCAGTTCCGAACTCTCAGAGCCAACAATTACAGTCACGAGTCTTGGTGAACGCGGTGTAGAGAGTGTCTTTGGAGTTATATACCCGCCGCAAGTCGCAATTGTGGGTTTTGGCAGACCTATTGAACGTCCACGACAGGTAGACGGACAGGTCGCTTTGTGTCCTGCGATTAACGCGACGCTTTCAGCCGATCACCGAGTGACCGATGGCCATCGTGGTAGTCTCTTTCTTACAGCCGTTGACCGACTGCTCCAGGATCCGGGTAAGCTATGACGCAAGAAGAAACCAAAGCAACTGTGCTACGAATACTCGGTGAGATCGCTCCGGAAGCAGACCTGAGTCGACTAAAACCCGATGTAAGCTTTCGTGATCAATTAGACATTGACTCAATGGACTTCCTCAATTTTGTAATTGCGTTGGATGAGGAACTCGACGTCGGGATCCCTGAATCTGAGTATCCGAAGTTGTCTACGTTAGAGGGCTGCATCGGACTATTAACCCAAGCAGTCATGCCCTCTACGCAAGTCGCCCAGAGCCCTGCCAGTTTGCCTCATGATGACAATTTTGAGTAAAGGGCCAAGCTCTGCGGCGACGTTGTTTCTGGGGAACCTCGCCTACAATGTTTCGCTCGCCGCTGTTATCTACATAGTGTGCGGCGGGCTCCGGCTCAACTGGCTGACTGCAAGAGTCGCGGAACCCGCGCCCGCAGGTGAGCAAGTCGAATCATCTCGGCGGCCTTTAAGTGAGTAACCAGCTTTGTACGTTGCTCGTCATCCTGGCGGTGGCCGTCGCAGCATTCGGCTTCGGCCTCAACATCGGATTCGTCGCCCTCGCCGCCGCCACCGCGCTCCACTTCATGTTCCGCGTGTCGAGCGGCAAAGCCGAGCAAAAGATTGCCTGGGGCGTGGTGTTACTCGTCTGCGGGATCGTCACCTACGTCGCCGCGCTGCAACGCTACGGCAAGGTGGACGCCGTCGGTCGGGGCATTGCGGGGCTGGGCAATACGCCGCTATTAGCTTCAGCAATTTTCGGGAGTGGTGCTTTGTCTCTGTGGATCTTATGGCGGAGCGTTTCGCCATCATGAACTCCATCGCGATGTAGTGCGTGCCGTCACTCTCGCCGATTTCGTAGATATGCGCGATGTGGGGATGGTTGAGCGTCGCGGCCGACTTTGCCTCGCGCACAAAGCGCTCCATGCGATCGCGATTCGAGGCCACGTCGGCCGGCAGAGTTTTCAATGCGACCTTGCGTCGAGTCTTGTGTCCTGGGCCAGGTAGACCTCGCCCATTCCGCCTTCGCCAATCTGGGAGACGACACGGTAATGTCCGATGATCGCGTCCGGGGATATGCTTTTGCTCAAATTGTATCGCTGCGCTTTTGGCGTGTGGAGCGTTGTCTAATGGAAATCACTCCGGCAGTTTCGGGCGTCAGACCAGTGTCCTGAAGCGTGGGTTCGTTGTGAAAATTCTCTAGTTGGCTTCTTATTAGTCCGCCAGATTACCTCACCGATTCCCGCTCCGATCCGCGGATCTCTGAGCGGCTCGGTTCCAGCGCTAACAGAAACCAGTTGCTTCTTAGCTGCCTTCCCAGTTTTTTGGCTGCCTGCTTGAAACCCCTGTATCTTCGAGAGCCCCCAGCACAGGTAAGGCGGCAATTGTAGCGGAGTTAGGTGGGATTGACTATTCGCGACTCGTCGAGAAATGTAAGACCAAGGCCTTAAGACTACCAGCGAAACAAAATTCCCGCCGTCTCCCTCGACGCAGGATCAGGGGCGAGACCGGTCACCCATTGTGATCGACGAGTGCGAGACTGGAAAAATCACGCAGGAACTAATGCGACATGACAACAGCAGGTGCACTATGGTAGGCGCGTGGGTATTTGAACCGCAGACCCTACCTTGTCAATCCGCGACCCAACGTCACGTATAGACCGTAACGTTTTTAGGTGCGTAAAAACCAACCTCGCGGCAAGAGAAGGCACGAATGCGCTGTATAGAAACGGATAAGCGGGAAGCGAAGCGAGGACTGGCAAGATCGTGGCAAAACTATAAATGGGATTTCACCGCCTTGTCAGAGTTGGGGGCGCGAGAGAAATCGTTTTGTATTGTCCCCGCGTTCGCAATGCTGAGGTCAGGGGTTCGATCCAATACGAGCCCAGAAATAATGCGCACAGGACGTCAACAAACCGTGGAGAACGGGAATATAATCTTCTACAGCTGATAGTCTCCGGCAGCCTCCGGTTGATACAGAACCTCGTCAACTTTAAGTCGACGCACACCGGAGGGCACTGGCCACTCAATTGTGTCGCCCCGTTTGTAACCCAAGATAGCCGTACCAATGGGGGCCAAGATAGAAATCTTACCTTCGCTAAAGTTCGCCTCTGTTGGAAACACCAACGAATAGGTAACATCGGATCCATCCGTAGCAAGCAATATCCTCATGCCCCAGTTATCACTTACTGAGTGCGGCTCGTCGGCATCACGAATGACCTCTACAGAACAGGGGGCACCCTTGACGACCGACTTGGCCACGCTGCCAAGCAGCCAATTTCTAAAGTCGTTGCGATTGTGCGCGCGAATAAGAATTAGGTCCGCTGGCCACTTCCTGGCTGCGAACGAGATGAGGAATTCAGGATTTCCCCTCATAACCGTCACCTCAACCGGAATTCCCATTTGTCGGAGGCGCTCGAATGCTAGAGCAGTAATCTGTTCGCCCCTCCGCCGCATCTCCTTCCGCACGGCAGTAACCCCGTAACCCTCTTCGCGCCAAGTTTCAAGCGGAACCTCGCCGTCCTCAACAATCGAGAGTACGCGAGCCTGCGTTCCAATAGGCCACGGGCCACGAACGAGCCATCATCGCGTCAAGAAGGATCTCCAACGTGGTAAGTGAATCTACTGCAATCAAGAGTTTCATGGTGTTGCCTTCTCTCCACAACCCACGACCCGACATCTACACAAATAAGAGCAGGTTGATCAAGCTGCGGGGTTCAAATGCTGATCGATCAAGTATCTCGGACGCACAACCTCGACTGAGCAATTCGCTCCCAAGACCAGCGCAACTGCAGATTTGCTAAGGCCGCGTCGGTCAAAGCCATCGCCTAATGTGTGGTTCATTCCGTCCGAATCTATGAATATGCAATCAACCGACCGCTCGCGAGCCCCCTGCAAAAGCACGTCTTGTGCTTGCCCTTCCCTGATTGCAGTTGAAACCTGTAGACCTAGAGCCCCCAACTCTTCTGCCGACTGTTCCAACGCCGTCGTGAGCTGAGAATCCGCCTTTGGATCGCGTGGGCCCACGTTTCGGACTGCAATTAAATGGGCCTCGCTCCCCTGCGGCCAAACTCGCTGCGCCACGGATTGAACTACCTGGGCCACCGGGTCAGCTCTCTCGAACCCAATGATGAACCGTATTAGAGAATCATCCTTTCGAGGAGATGGCCGCGCAATTCGAACTGAGCAATGTGCCTTTTGTGCAACTTTCAGCACCGGCCCGGCATAGTCGGTTAGGTTGGGCGAAGGACTTGTCCTTGACCCCACGATGATGAGTTCGGCTCCCCACTTTTTGGCCTTTCTTAGAATCTCATTCGTAACTGCCGCCGTATCCTGCATTGCTTCGCTCGACGTAATGGACGACTTCGACCGCGCCCTATTGCATGTAGGCGAAGCCCCGGATGGAGTGGCTGACTTTCAAGCCAAGTGCCAGCGCAGTCTTCGGACTTACTCCGTTCCCTACTCCGCCGAGCCTCTGGCCGGCTATTGCCTCGTGCAGGCGCAACTTACCGCCCCAGAAATCCTCAGAGCCAAATGTGTCGTAGCGGAAGATCTGTTTTCCTTGCTCCATCATCCGCTGTGCGTTGTCGCTTATCTGCTGGTCGTATCCTTTTGCATTTTGACCGCGAATACGATCATCGCCTTGCTGGGCTCGGCTTCGATTCGAAAGATAACCTAACGCCACAGTAAGGCTTGCCACCAACACCAGAACTTTGATTATTGTCATGAGTTTCCCGTTTCCGTCATTTGCTGCACTTCCTTTTCGCATGGTGTCTCCGCATGGGCTACTATCTGACATAACGACCTCCTTTGAGAGATTGACTCTTTGGTACCGCTTTGATCAGGCTCCCTTCCGCCAATCGGCGAGAAATTGTTCGAGCCCTTTTTCTGTAAGCGGATGATTAATGAGTTGGGCCATCACTTTGAACGGCATTGTTGCCACGTCGACACCAATACGCGCCGCTTCGATAACGTGGATGGGATGGCGAATGCTGGCGGCGAGTACTTCTTTTTTCCAATCGTAGTTGTTATAGATTTCGACGATGTCGCGGACGAGCTTCAGACCGTTCTGTCCAATATCTTCGAGTCGGCCCATAAACGGGCTAATGTAAGCGGCACCCGCTTTCGCTGCCAGGATCGCCTGCGCGGCAGAAAAGCAAAGCGTGACGTTCACCTTAATTCCCTCTGACGTTAGCTGGCGCGTGGCCTTCAACCCGTCAGTAGTAATCGGACACTTCACCACAACGTTGGGCGCGATCGCCGCGTATTCGCGCCCCTCGCGCAGCATTCCTTCGGTTTCGAGACTGGTGACTTCGGCAGAAACATCACCCTTCACCAGCTCACAGATGGCCGTAAACCACATTTCGCGTACGAGTTGACCGAAGAGGCGGAGAGTCTCTTCCCTAAAGCCTACGACACCCTACTCAATCAGCTTATTGCCGTACTTAAGGGACGACTAACGCCATTGGCGCTGGAGGAGGTTTTGCGCGAGGTGGGCCGTTCCTTAGCTGGGGCTCAAGCTGCAAGCCAAATGAACGGCGACATGGGGAGCCGTATCGGTAGGGCTCTGGCTGCCTTGGAAGCCATAGGCGGAGCTGCTCGTGTTGAGAAGGAGAATGAAAAGCTTGTCATCTGCAGCGAGAGTTGCCCGCTGGCTACAGCAGTCTCTGAGCATCCGGAAGTTTGCAGGCTTGCGGAAACACTCCTGTCAGAAATAATTGGCGTGGAAGTCCGAGAGCACTGCGACCGCGAAGGTACTCCCCGTTGCCGTTTTGAAGTCATGGGAAGTGAAAACGGGAAAAGAGTAAAGGCGACTCGGAACTTTAAAAGACTCGAACCCGACCAAGCTCTTTAGGCATTCCCTCGCAATAGAAATGTGGCTCGTCTCCCATCCAACCAACAATAAGTACAAGGACTTCCAGGACCGTACGAGTGCGACGAACACTCCAACCTGTCTTTCTACTCAGACCTAACATGAGGCCGCTCGACGGAATCCTTGACCACGCGATAGCACTCACATGCGGCGGCTTCCAAACCAGCGCGATCGATAATCTTCATGTTCCCACCGCCGTACTCAATGAGTCCCTGTTGTAACAACTCGCGAGCGGCAAGTGTGATCCGATTGCGTTGATGGCCGAGCATATTGGCAACGTGCTCCTGGGTGACATCAAAGCTGTCTGACTGGACACACTCGCTGATGACTAACAACCAACGACAAAACCTCTGGCGAATTGTATGTAACGAGTGGCAAACAGCTGATTGAATCATTTCCGATTGCTGGGCATAGGCAGATTTGAGGAATAGTTTCTGTAATGTCTCCCCTCGGTTGAACTCCATTAAGAGTGGGGCGCTCTTAATCATTAACGCTTCGCATGGCAGTTGGGTCACAACCCGACAGGGCATAATTGGAGAATTCAGAACTATGGGCATTCCAACTACGCCTTCCTTCCCAATCGTGCAAATATCGACGGTCTGTTCGTCTTCAGTGATGGCCAACAATGAGACCATACCCTCTCTCAAGAAATAGGCAGAGCGAACTTCATCTCCCGCTTCGTAGAGAATTCTATTTGTGGGTAACCGGATTACTTGTGAGTCTGTAAGGAGGCGGTCGTGTTCATCGCGCGGCAGGGCCGCAAGCAAGCGATTGTTGATAGGACTCGGGGTTTCCTTGAGAGTAGCCACTGGAGTTTTTGAGGACAGAACTCATCGCTTCACTGCTTAGTCTTAGTTGGCTTAGTAATCTGCAAGGTACTGCGTACCATGTCCCAACACTCAGTTGCCTTCGGCGCCGTCTTTTCTGATCTCATAAAGAAGATCTGAACCAGACGCTGATTAATCACTCGCCAGTAGATATCGGTGGTGCCGGGCTGGCCATCAACCGCAAAGCGCAGCCGCGCACCTTCGACTGGCGAGCCGGCGACCTCGGTCGTCGCCGCACTGCGTTCAACCTTTATCGCGGCGTCCTCATAGCCCTCGCAAGCGAGAAATCGATGGCTCGATCAGCGCGCTCTTTGCTTGTTCTTCTTGTTTGGCGGACGTCAACGCCCCTCGCAGAACAATGATCATAATCTGAGCGTCGAGAGCTTTCTCCATGAGCACAAGTTGCTGCGCCGCCGGATTACTTTGGTCGCTCAATTCCCAGAGGGATGAGTAGTCAAAACCGAGGCCATCCTTCTCGAAGCGACTGCCGGAATCTCTTGACTGAGACTCCGCTGTAACGACAAAGGAAACAATCAGCATCAATGATAACGACCATAGCAAGGCGAGATTGAGGAGCCGGCGCGTACCTATACTGCGTTTTGTGAACGGAATCGGCATTGACGCGTCGTCACTTTGGGGAAGATGGGGGCTGTTCAAACTGAGCCTTTAGTTCTGTCCTAGTGCTACCGCTCGTTGGTAAGCGGCGTAGACAGCCTTTGATAAAACTGTTCGCAAGCCTCCTTTTTCCATTTGGTAGATTGCGTCGGCCGAAGTGCCTCCCGGTGATGTAACCATATTTCTTAGCTCGGCCGGATGCTTGTGTGACTCCATCGCGAACAAAACCGAACCGAGCATTGTTTCCTGCACGAGTTCTTTTGCCATCTCACGTGAAAAACCCATATGCACGCCCGCGTCAGTCAACGCTTCCATAACAAGAAAGGTGTATGTCGGGCCGGTTGCGCTTAACGAAGTCGCCATATCAATCATGTTTTCCGTTTCTACAAATAGCTCGCATCCCAATGCAGTCAACAACTCCTTAATCTGGGAACGCTCCGAGTCTGAAACGTCATTCGTGCACGTCCATGCCGTAATGCCGTGGCCGATCTGGGCCGGGGTATTCGGCATCGCGCGGATGATTTTTTGCATTCCGAGACCGTCGGAAAGCGTTTCCATCCTTGTTCCGGCAACAATCGATAAAACAAGCTGATTCGATGAAACCGTGCTGCCTAATTCCTGCAAGATCATCGGCAGTCGCTGGGGCTTTACGCTCAACACGACCATTGATTTCTTACCTTTATCGTTTCTTTCAACTGCCTCCGTATTATTTTCGAAAACATGAATGTTGTATTTTTGACTTAATTCTTGGCGACGGTTAGCTCGCGGGTGGCTTGCCACAATTTGGTCAGACCTCAGCAGTTCCTTTCGTAGGATACCGGCAATCATCGCTTCTCCGATCACGCCGCAGCCGACAAAAGCTAGCATATCCATCCTTTTACCTTTTGGTTGAATTGTGTCAAAGATCAACAGGCTCTAGTCAATGGTCGAAAGATCAGCATTTTTCAGGGTTTCGCAGCATTCTTAATAACCGCACCTCTCGTTTGCGACTCTGTTAGAATCATTCGATCGAAACGGGCGAAGTCCGTCGGCTTAAGCGGAGGCCCGCCGTTGCGGGATTTGACCTTGTCGCCGTCCCACGCGAGATTTCCCTTAGAGTCGCGCTCGATGTCGCTCCACGCGTCGAACCAAGCGAATGTGCGATACCACATGTCGCGGATGTTTGCTGGGCTGGATGGCCCGTGTCCTTCTCCCCAATAGCGCACAAAACGCCCTTCCTTTCTTAGCCGATACAGCGCCGTAAACATCTCATCATACTGATTGAGAGCAAAGCCATCCATGTCGGAATGTATCAGTAGTATCGGTGTTTTAATTCGGTCTGCGCGATAAACCGGGCTGTTGCGAATATAGACTTCCGCATCCTGCCACGGCGTGCGGCCAAGGCTGAAGTCTCCCCCACTCTCCGGTTCATAGCGCGAGCTCGCCCCGTTAAATGGCAGCTCATCCGAATAGAATGCGCGCTGGATTCCTCCTTCGAAGTAGTGGCTCGCCATGTCGGCCCACCCATTGATCGAGACGATTGCCCTAAAACGGTCGGTCTCTGTGGCAAGCCAGAGAGATGAAAAGCCTCCCTGACTAAACCCGATGAGACCGATCCGGTCGGGGTCCGCAAAGCCCTGTGACACGAGCGCGTCAACCCCTCGCAAGATCACTTCCGCCATGCCGTTGATTGGCCCGTCCTTGGTGCGAATCAAGTCCGTAGGGTTTGCCACATAGAAAACAATGTATCCCCTTGCCGCCAGAAGTTCGCGAGCGTAAAACGATGAGGAACGCTCGCCTATCACTAAATTTGGACCCCACGTGGGTGATTGCGCAGGATAAATATCAACTACCACCGGATATCGCTTTTCGGGCGTATAGCCGTAAGGTAGTAGCAAACCAGACTGAAGCGTACGGCCATCTTTTGCACCGTAGCTGATTACTTTCCATTCTGACTTTGCGGTCTCGCCAAAAAATCCGTTCAGCCGTCCAACCTCCACTTGACTGTTTGCACTCTGAAGCAGCAGCTTTGTCCCTTGACCCGTGTTTTCACGAACCAGTACGATTCCAGCTTTGACGGAACCGGCCATCAACTTCGCACGCGGCGAAGACACCGGGATCATGACCATGCGTGCATCGCCAGTCAGATCAACGAGAACGTATTTAGCCACTTGAGGTCCGCCCGCGGTAAAGGGGTTGTTCTCTGGATAACGCGACTGCGCCTCCCCTAAATACCTTGCATGCTCTAGCGAACCAACGACCCCACGAGTCATGTTCATTTTTGTGCCGTCAGGGGCGATTCTCCAAACATTCCCGTCAGCCGTCAGGCAGAGGCCCTTCGCCGTAATGCTCACCGGAATCGGCGATACTGACCTGAACTCTGTCGTCAAATTTTCTGCACCGCCAATTGGATTGAGAAGAAACCAATCAGCCTTTCCTTGACCTAAGCCGCTCCGCCCGGCAATCCCGCGATCTGTGAACCGGGGAGTTTCATCTCCTTGCACGTTGGCACGGGCGAGTACCGCCAACCTGCCATCCAACCATGCAACTCGCTGTGGTTTTTGACCTGGGATCTGGGAGTAGCCCCCAGAAGCGAGATCGAGGCCGTTGTGTGGCCAAGCCCGGATCTGTCCGGATCGGGCATCATAGGTGTAGAACAAGCCGGTTTGGGGGCTTGCGTACTTTTTCCAAGCAAAAAAGCCGAGGGCATCAGTCGTCGGCGACCACTCCATGCTGCCTGGAGAAACATCCATTTCCGTTGCAACCGCTTGACTCTTTCCCGTTTTCATATCAAAGACCACGAGTTGGAAGCGCAGCCCCATATCACTGGAGCTTGGTCGATCCGGCAGCGGCTGCACGGCATCCGTTTGTCGCAATCCGGCCACAAACTGGGAATCGACAGATGCCTTCAAATCCTTGAACAAACCGCGCCCCAGCAGTTCCGTGATCCCGGTCCGAGCATTGGCTTTTAAGAGCATCCCGTCGCGAAAGTTCTGGCCACCTCCGTCAGAATGACTGGTGACTTCGTTGACTGATGGTTCTTTGCCTTCCCATGTTTTGTTCCAAGCTTCGAAAAGCCGGGTGCCCGTGTAGCGGCGAAGGCTTAGGATCGGCTGGCGCCCCCCCGTCAGCGCCGTGAAAACCATCTCGTCTATTGAAACCCAGACTACGGTCGTATCATAAAAAGTAAGTTCTGGCGTTGCCTTAAGAGTTTTCAGCCGTCCGCTTCGGATGTCGTAGATCACGAGGCGAACTTTTCCTTGTTTTAGAGCATACAGAGCCAAGCGCTGACCGTTCGGCGAAAAACTTTGGATTCGGAACTGCGTCTGCGGCTCTGGCTCAAATAAGAGTCTGGGCCTAGTGGACGCAGTCAGATCGATTACCATGATCCGGCCAAAATTTGGTAGCGGATATCGCGCGCTCCACGAAACACCATAATCAGGTAGTTTGTCGTAAGGTTGTGTCTGCTCGAAAACGAGCCATCGTCCCGTTGGATCAATCAATGCCTGCCCGTAATCTTCTTGCCTCAGAAGATCATCCACCGTGACTGGACGGTGTTTAACCACTACGGACGAACTCGATGTGCCAGCGAATAGGCTTGTTTCGTAATGCTTGGCGCCAACGACTAACGCGACGCCTATGACACAAGGTAATATCCGCAACCTGCCGAGTCTTTCTAAAACGCTTCGCATCGCACTCCCAATCAAAATAGAAGTTTCAACGCGAACTGCATCGAACGAGGGCCGCCGATTTGATACAGTTGACTCATCCCTCCGAGTTGGCGATTCAACATGTTCGTCGCCTGACCGAAGTTAGTTGCGGAAAGTGTCGTTTGAATCGCGCCGAAGTTGGGGTGATTGAACACGTTGAATGCCTGAGCCTGAAATTGGAGCCTTAGCTTTTCCCTTAGTTTGAAGTTCCGACGAAGAGAGAGGTCCATCTGCCAAGCAGGTAGTCCCCTTAGTTGGTTCCTTCCCAAATTTCCCTGTTGGCCCGCTGGAGGAACCGAGAACGCTGCACGGTTAATCCTTCTGCCTCCAGGTACATTTGGGTCGTCTAAATATATCGGTGTTCCTGATACCACGTTGGGTTGAACGTCGGTGAACGATCCCGTCACAGGGTCGATGATAGAACTGGCAACCAGATTCACCGGCAAAGCAGACTGTGCCCGGATGCTCGTATCGACGGACCAACCACCGAGCAACGCATCGCCGATGCGACTGGTTACTGGTGTTGGAATGTCATATGTTGCGGCGGCCGCAAAGACGTGACGAACGTCAAAGGCTGCGTTACCTCGTTGCGGAATACTTGCGCCCCGACTTGATGAATCTTCATCAATCGCGTGGGACCATGTGTATGACACCAATGCCTGAAATCCGCGTGAAAGTCGCCGCTGGAAACTAGTCTGAAGAGCATGATAGTCGGAGGTTGCCTTATTAGTTACTAATAGCGGAAAGCTGAATCGGGGATTGAGCTGGCTCAGAACCAGCTGCCTTCCTTGCAAAAGCCGCTTGCCAGCCGCGCCAACGTAAGAGACCGTCAACGTCTGATTTGCCCCTAGCGACCGTTCACCAGCCAGATTCCATTGCAAAGTATATGGAAGCTTCAGATTTGGGTCGAAAATCATAAAATCCCGGTAGGGCGGTGTTAGGCCGGTTTGAATAGGCAGCGGTGGAGGCGCAGAATTAGTAGGAGTGAGTGGGAAGCCAACGTTTGTTATGGTTCGGCCGGCAAAATAAGGAAACCCACTGTAATTGAGCCCACCAAAATCGTTGCCGCTATCATAAAAGACGCCGAAGCCGCCACGCAATATCATTTCCTGTCCTGGTCGTTGAGATAATTGATATGCTAATCCTATTCTCGGGGCTAGGTTGTTGAAGGTTGTTTTCCAAGCTTTCGTACCCAGTGGTGCCAAATCCATGGTAGCTAAATTGTCGATTTGTGTGACTGCTGGCTGTTCATTCCCATTTTTTTCTGTAGGCGCAGGATTTACTTCCCATCTCATGCCGAAATTGAAGGTGAGTCGGCTAGAAGCCCTCCAAGTGTCGTTAATATACCCGGAAAAATTGATGATAATTGGCTCGCTAGGAATCCTCGCAAAAATCTGAACTACGCCGGCGGTACCTGCTAACACTTGCTGACTATTCATAAAGAATATATTCAAAAAATATGGGTTAACATCGATAGTCGGAGTCAGGCGCCGATAATCAACACCAATCTTAAACTCGTGCGAACCGATTCTGTACGAGAAGTTGTCTACAATGTTGATCTGTTGCTGATCAGTGACCGCACCGGCCAGTGTTATCACGGAGCCGGATGTTCGACCTGGAAAAAGAAGCGTGATCGACGCTTGCGCGGTGGGCGCATTATATTGAGTTGGAATTACCACGCCCCTGGAAATCGGACTAGCTCCACCAAAATCATCAAGAGATTGTATCAGCGTTGAACTATTGCCACTGTAATTGACCCTCAAATCGTTAGTAGCCCGCGCCGACATGGCCGATATAAGACCGACAGTTAGTGTCTGCGCATCGAGCTTACTATTTGAGATTAAGCTCAGATTAAATTCTGCCCCCCTGTTAATCGTCTTTGACGGGGCCTTGTTATATCGACCGAAGATAGTCACCTTACTATTAATAGCGTGGTCAATTCTAATGCTCGTCGCATCCAAACTGGAGGGATCTGAGTATGATGCCCTGAACTCGGCCAAGCCATTGCCCAGGTCTGCTCCATTTGGAAGCGGAAATGCGTTTAATATGGGCTGTAATCCAACCGGCGCCTGTTGCCTTAACGCTAAGGTGGGAACATTCGTGAGGCTAAATTTGGGCAAATTGAGGCGTAAGCCTTCATACGAGAAGAAAAAGAAGGTCCGGTTGCTGCCATTATATCCCGGCAGCAGAACAGGTCCGCTAAAGGTGCCGCCAAAATCGTTTTGTCGCATTGGAGGTTTAGGCTGACGGTTTGCGTTGGCAAACCAGTCATTGGCATCGAAGACATCATTCCTGAGATAGTCGAACAATGATCCGTGAAAGTCGTTGGTTCCCGACCTGGTGGCAATTGAAATCTGACCGCCTGGCTGACGGCCGTATGCTGCCGAATAGCCAGAGGTTTGGACTTTAAACTCCTCTAGGGCATCAACAGAGACGAGGCTTTGTGTAGTACCGAACGTAGTCAGGCCAGGTAAGTTACCGGTGGTATTAGGGAGGCCAGAAAATCCAGGCTGTGCAGCAAAATTTGCACTGACACCATCAACCATGAAAGAGTTAGCACTTGGTCGCTGCCCGTTGACGCTAAACTGGCCACCGGTGTTTGCGGCAACAGGCGCCGCTACGAGCGTCACTCCGGGTGTTAGAGCAATGAGCGACTGGAAGCTGCGGCCGTTGAGCGGAATATTTTCGACAAACTGGCGGTCCACCACCGTACCAACCGCGGGTGATGTATCAATCAATGGCGCATCATTGGTTATCTGCACCATCTCGCTTATGTTACCTGCCTTCAACTGAATCTGAAGCGCCTTCTGATCGCCTACATTCAGCACAACATTCTCTATTTGCACCTTCGCAAATCCTTTGCCCTCTGCCGTCACCCTGTAGCGCCCTGGAGGCAAGAAAACGAAAACATACGAACCGGATTCGTCCGTGATGGTCTGTCGCTGAAGCGACGTGTCAAGATTCAAAACCGCAACGGTGACGTTCGGGACA
>Ga0209751_10000818_pt1 | contig 32793 bp, 31 predicted proteins | sample RifCSP13_1_FD_184019 | JGI IMG/M metagenome (GOLD analysis project Ga0209751, IMG submission 184019) | Soil microbial communities from Rifle, Colorado - Rifle CSP2_sed 13_1 (SPAdes) (version 2) | ecosystem: Environmental > Terrestrial > Deep subsurface > Rock core/Sediment | place: Rifle...
AATAACCGCGCGCTCTTGGCTCTATGGGCCGGTAATACTGTTCACCAAGCGTCAAAGTCGATCTCGAATTAGGCACAATCGGAATCTGATGTTAACCCCAGATACAGTTTTGCAAGGCAGATATCGGGTTGTTAGGCAACTTGGTCAGGGCGGTATGGGCACAGTCTTCGAAGCCATTGACGAAAGACTCGATACTACTGTCGCATTGAAGCAGACGCTTTTTGGCGATGAAAGACTGCGCAAGCAGTTTGAACGCGAGGCGCGTCTGCTCGCCCGGCTGCATCATCCGGCTTTGCCGCGCGTAAGCGATCACTTTTCGGAGGGTGAAGGACAGTTCCTGGTCATGCAATTTATCGCCGGACAAGATCTTGCCGAAATGATCGACAGCCGGCGCAGCCCATTTCCAGCGGAGCAGGTGTTAACTTGGGCCGATCAACTCCTTGACGCACTTGACTACCTGCACACGCAGGATCCGCAGATCATCCACCGTGACATCAAGCCACAAAATTTGAAACTGACAGCACGCGGCCAGATCATCCTCCTGGATTTTGGACTAGCGAAGGGGCAGGCTAGTGAAATCTCGCGGGTTACAACGTCGGCAAGTATTTTCGGGTACACACCAAATTACGCACCACTGGAGCAGATTCAGGGATTAGGCACCGATCCCCGCAGTGATATCTATGCCCTAAGCGCAACGCTCTATCACCTGATTACAGGTGTGAAGCCTCCGGACGCATTAACGCGAGCAACAGCGGTGATCAATGCTCAGCCAGACCCATTGCTTCCCGCAAATGAGGTGAACAGCGCAGTATCTGTCGACACCGCAAAGCTCCTCGAGCGAGCAATGGCGCAGAATCGCGAGCAGCGATATCCGACTGCGGCGGTAATGCGCAAAGCACTGCAAGGAACGACTGACGTTGAGACAGTCACCAATAGAAGTGAAGCCAACACAGTGTTATTTCCGCCTGCAGCAGCAGTTGCGACGCCAACTCAGCACAATCTGCAAGAACCGACCCTCCAGGCGAGTGGGCATACCGTAACACCTGCGGAAACAACCATAGTCCGCCCAGCAGCACGGAAACGAATTTCAGGTCCGCTATTTGTGGTAGCGGGAGTTGTTTTGATACTGGCGAGCGCCGTAGGTTATTACGCCTACAGAAATCGCCAGGAGGTTCCGTCTCCGAACATTGCAGCTCCAGCGCCGCAAGCAAACGCAAATTCGGCTGAACCTGCAAATCAGGAAGCTGCGGAGGTGAATGAGAGTGGCGCGGACCCTCAGACAAACGCGCAAGCGTCTCCCTCGGAACCGGACCAGCCGGCGGTTGCGAATCAAAAGCCCGCAGTCGGACGAACTGAGAGTAGAAGTCGTAAGGTGCCGGTAAAAGAGCCGCCCGAAGAGGAGGTTGTAATTGAGGCGCCGGATGCCCCGGATATTCCGGTTCCCACTCGCCCGAGCGTCAGAAGACAACCAGGTGGCGTGACCGTTCGCACCTTCGCAGATGGCACACAAGTAATCACTTCACCAAACGGATCGCGCATGGTGGTGCGACCCGATGGCACCCGCGAGTTATATGGACCTAGAGGCCAGCGTTTGGAGCCGCGAAAGGTCCCGCCGAAGTATTAGCTCGAATTTGCTGTCACTCGAGATCCCCCTATTACGTTCAAGGAGAGTTGAATGAGACCACGGGCCAAATTCCGTCGTTTGCTTGGCGCAGCTTTATGTACGGCTCTACTTTGCATATTTCCGGATCGACAAGCACACGCCGCCGATGACCTCGCACTCAAAGTTCACGTAGCACCCCAACCACCAGCTATTAATGACACCAAACGTCACGCTGAGCTCGCGCGACGACGCTCAAGCGTGATGCAAGCTATTGGCAATCGCGCCCTTCTAATCCTCTTCAGTGCTGAACCACGTATTTATACAAACGATGTGGATTATCTCTACCGGCAGGAGAACAACCTCTATTACCTCACAAACCTGAAACAGCCCGGTGCGACCCTGGTTCTGCTTCCCGGTAATTCGCAGTTGCAGGAGATTCTGTTTCTGCCCAGACGCAATCCGGCTGGGGAGATCTGGACTGGGCACATATATTCCGCTGAAGAGGCCAGGCGTCTTTCTGGAATTCGTGAGATCTGGGCAGCCGGTGAATTTGAGCCTTTTATGCGCGCCATAGCCAATAGGCAACCGTATCGTCCGCGGCCCGATCAAATCTTGCTCACGGACAAGCCCGCTTCGACCTCCTCGGTGAACACGGCCCACGGTTTTCAGACGCTGTTTGAAGCTGCCGCAGCGAATCAGGCTGACCTTTACTTGCTCGTTCCCCGTGAAAGGGAGAGCCGTGAATTCAGAAACGAGCAGCGGTTTGCATCTGAATGGGCCAAATCCGCCAGCGCCTACAGCATTCGCAATGCAATGCCGTTATTCTCGTCGTTGCGACTGCGCAAATCACCCTTCGAATTGCGATTATTGCAGCATGCCATCGACATCACATTGGAGGCTCAACAGCGCGCCTGGCTGGCTGCGCTGACGGCCAAATGGGAGTACGAGGTTGATGCGCAAATCCTGTTTACTTACAAACTTCGTAATGCTGATCACTGGGGCTTTCCTTCGATTGTCGGCTCTGGGCCAAACGCGACGACCCTCCATTACAGCGAGTCGCAGGGACCCATAAAACCTGGTGACTTGTTACTGTTGGACATCGGGGCGGAATACGAACACTACACGGCCGACGTAACGCGCACCGTTCCCGTTAATGGCAAGTTCAGCTCACCTCAGGCTGAGATCTACCAGATTGTTTATGATGCCCAGGAAGAGGCGGCGCGAGTTGCGAAACCAGGCGCGTTGATTTCGGATGTGGACCGAGCAGCGGTGGCAGCCGTAAAGAACGGGCTGCTGCGATTGGGTCTAATTACTGATGCATCTTCCAATCAGCATCGGCTCTGGTTCATGCACGGAACCTCTCACTGGTTGGGAATGAACGTACACGACGTAGGTAGTTATGGCACGAAGTTCGAGCCCGGAATGGTGTTTACAAATGAGCCCGGAATTTATGTCCGGCTTGACGCTCTCGACTATATGCCCTATGGGTGGAAAGAGGAGGATTGGGAGGCTTTCAAGGCGAAGATCAAGCCTGCCTTCGAGAAGTACCGCGGAATAGGTGTGCGAATTGAAGATGATCTGGTTGTCACGCCTGAGGGAGTTCGTTGGATGACAGCAGCGTTGCCACGAAAGATATCAGAGATTGAGGCATTCATGGCCCGTGGCGGCAACTAAAATACCACCGACTGACTGTGCCAGAAACCTGTTAGATCTTGAACTAAACACGCTCTTCATGAACAAACAAATCCTACCCACGGGCAGTGGGTAGTCTTTCAGATCCTGCCTACATAAAGACGATCCTACACACGGCAGTGTGTAATGCTTCTAGATTCAGCTACCTAAAGCGATCCTACACACGGCAGAGACTGTGTCAGAAAAATAGATCCTACACACGGCAGTGTGTAGTGCTTTTCAGATCCAACCTACGAGGCGGACGCCCCCTTTTTATCTCAACGTTACCGACTCAGCTCAGAAGCTCCATCGAGATTGCGGAGCTTCTGAGTGTCACCCGTCTTCTGAGTTGGTATTGTTGAAACAAAAGAAGGGGGCTGGGGCGCGTCTTTGGTAGGCTGGATCTAAAAAGCACTACACACTGCCGTGTGTAGGATCCTCTTTGGTAGGTAGGATCTAAAAAGCACTACACACTGCCGTGTGTAGGATCCTCTTTGGTAGGTAGGATCTAAAAAGCACTACACACTGCCCGTGTGTAGGATCCTCTTTGGTAGGTAGGATCTAAAAAGCACTACACACTGCCCGTGTGTAGGATCCTCTTTCGTAGGTAGGTAGTGCTTTTTAGATCAGTCATGAAGTCTGGTGGAGTTGGAGAGATCTACTGGGCTTTATCGGTAAGAAGAAACTAAGGACCACCGACATGAAGTGGGTGGTATTCCTACACAGTTGCCTTGTGTATCTGCCTCTTCAGTCTATGGATGTTTCGTCGCACCGTCTTCAGCTGTTTCGAGTCGTGGGCAGCCAGCGCCTCTCCTCGCTTTATCTTTAGCTCCTTGATCCTGGCCTTGATCGAAGCCTTGTCAACGCCAACCACGTCGTGATGTTCGTGTTTGATGCCCAGGGCTTTGGAGATTGCGACCAGCAAGTGCTCCTTATTCAACTGCGTGTAGCCTTGAACGGCCTCATGCTCAATGCCTTTTGCTATCTCGCGGAGATCGGCGATCGTCTTGTGTTTCAATTGCTCAAATGTATATTCAGCCATCAGCCACTCCTTTGAGTCTCATTGGTATCTGGTCTTGAAAAATTTGCTGTAGGTGGTTCTTCAGGTGACCAATATAGTCACGCATAAAATACTCGAGCGTGACTGGCTCGCCTGCCGGCACCGTTTGCCATGCGATTTCGTTTAGATTGTGATTCTCCCGCGGACGCTTCAGCGCCTCGTCGGATGCCCGGTGCATGACATTTATCAGGTGCCGATTGTACGACCTCCAGAGCACCAGCAACTCACTCCATTCTGAATCACGATAGCGCTGCAAATCGACCCATCGCTCCTGGTCGTACCCAGAAAACACCAAATCGTCCTGCATCTGCGCCCGAACAAAACGCTGATGATTATTAGTTGCGGAGTCTATTAAGTGCCCAATGATCTCTTTCGGGCACCATTTGCCCTCTTTTGACGCCACCGCGCTTTCCTCATCTGATAACTCGGAAAGGTGAACAAAGGCGTCTTCCACTGTGGCTGCAAATTCGTTCAGAAAATTACGCACGCAGATTAGGAACCCCTTTCCAGGCTAGCGCGGTCCCAAGCCGCCAGATCCCGGCCCGCCACATACGAGCTTTGGAGAAATCTAAACAGATTGTCAGCTGGAGAAACTGCCTTTCTGACCTCTTCGTAGGGCAGCACGAACTCGCTTAACTCGCCACTATAATAACCAGACTGAATCTTCTGTTCAGCATATCCATCGGGTGCAGGAGCCGTGTAGGAATAGAAGGCCGGCTGTCCAAAACCCGCGCCGGGCCAGAAGCCCGCGCTAATGCACTCGTGAGAATAAGCTTCGCGAGTTATTAGGTCGGCATCTTGGCGTTTGGGGGCGCGCTTGCCCGAGAAGCGAGTCACTGCCAGGTCGAAACTGCCCCAATAAAAATTCACCGGACTACACTTGCCTATGAACTGGCCCCGAAAGGCTTCGAATATTGGCGCGATAGTCGAAAGCACGCGCCAGAATGTGTGCGCCTGAGTCGGGTCGTACGATGCGTGCTGTGTGTTATCTTCGAAAGGAATTGGGTTAGGTACCTCCTGGGGCTTGGTGAAGATTTCTACGTTGACGTTCATCTCTTTCAACGTTTGCATTACCTCGCGATAAAAATCTGCAACCGTACGAGGAGCCAGCTCAATGGATCGCATTTGTCCGTCGCTTGTTCTGACTTGTAGTTGATGTGAAAGAAAGTCGAATTCTATCTCTACTAAACGGTTTTTGTAAGGCATCGCCGAAGTAGTCAGCCCGCGCGACGACACGTAAAGGGCGCAGTGCCACCAGTGGTTGACAGGTGGTGAGAGGGCCAGGCGAATCTTCCCGACGATCTGTGTCCACATGTGCAGAGTTGCATACGTGTCTTGCCACGACTCCAGTGGCAAGCTCGGCCACGGGTCATCTCTCAAATCAGAATTCGAATGTGGTAATTCCATCTCTCCTCCCGGCCTGTCTTGTGGTGTGTTGAGAGATGATAGTCGAGCATGAGCAAAACACAAGTTTCCAGCACGGTTTAGAGGGGTTTAACTGTGGAGGTCCTTTCTTTACTGGACCACTCTCACTTCGACCAGTTGTAGGATTGTTCTTTTGCCACGAGTTCACAGCAGCTTCTCCATCCTAAATGCGGGGAGTGACTCCCCGTCCGGCGTATTGAGTGAAACAGGTTCACAACGTGTGTATCCAAGTGTGGTGTAAAGAGGTTCTCCCGGAAGAGTAGCTACGAGTTCGATTCGCTTAAATCCAGTTAATTTTGCGGCCGCCTCGCATTGCTGGAGGATCTTTCGAGCCAGACCACGCCGAGACCAATCGGGATGGACATAGAAAGCTCGAATGCGTGCCGCATCGCTGGCGGGATTCAATAGGGGGTCCAACGCCTCCTGTTTCAACTGATCGCCTCCGAAAAGGGTTGCTCGCTTACTCCAACCGCCGGCGGCTACAACTTGGTCCACTGACTCGGCCACGTAATAAGTGCCGTCCTTAATCAGCTGCGTATCGACGCCGAAAATGTGCGTCAGGGCGCTCTCGATCTGTTGTTTTGAATAATAGGACGAACTTAGCGCCCTCACTGATTGCGGAATTAACTCCCGTAGAGCGGGAATATCATCGGACGTCGCTAATCTGATGTTAATCTGTTCGAGCACTTTCAGAATCTGATCAGTGTCATACCTTCTCTTCGTGTTTTCGAAATACTTGGATTCTAAATCGCTGCTGCGCCTGCCATGTTGGTTTGGATTGACCTCCTCGACACGTGAGCTTCTCAAGACTATCCGAGCACGCGAAAAGTAGCTAATATTACTCATCCCTCGAATTTGCCCCCTATTTTGCGGCCCGCCGTTCCGTTCCGAAACTTTCATCTACGTATGTCATAGGTACTTCTCCCGAAGGATCTGTACGTGATGGAGCTCATGTCCCGCCATGATATAGGCGAGTGCCCTAACCGTGAATTCCGTGTCGTTCGCCTGTCCCCTCCGTAGCCAGGCAACATCGTCAAGCGATCGCAGCAGATGTATGTTCGCGCGGCGCACGTGCTCGAACTCCTCGATCATGTCCATGAAGTCCCGGTTAGCAAACCCGCCGGCCTGTACATAACTGTCTTGGTCGTAGCCGGGCAGCGGCGTTTCATCGGCGCGGGCAAAACGCAGAGCTCGATAAGCAAAGATTCGTTCAGTATCGATCAGGTGACCCAATAATTGCTTGATACTCCACTTGTCTGGTGCGTAGCGAAAATCAGACTGCTCAGGAGTAATGGCCCTCAAAAGGGAAGTACTCTGAGCCATCTGGTTCTTGAGAGTTTCAATGATGTTTCCTTCGGGTACCAGCTGCACATACTTTCCGTAATATGAAGCATATTCGTTTGCCTCAGGTTTGAAACTACCAACGTTCGACATAGCAGACTCCTTCAGGAGTGGATGGTGGATCCTACGACTCTCTTGCCACGAGCTCCCACTTTATTCTCGTATAAGCTACCCGAAACCCGTGACGCTCCGCATTGCGCTGCGATGCACTGCCAGGCAAAGCACACATCATTGCGAGATCGCAATCGTGCGCGACCGCATACTGGAGCCGAGCGTCGAGGAGGGCTAATTGTGCACCACGTTTCCGGCCCTCCGGAACCGTGCTCGCTCCAGCCAGGAGTGCAACTCCGTTATGAATAGTCAGAGCACCCGCCGCAATGGGTTCGCCGTTCAACTCTGCAAGAAACGAGAAACCGTTCTTCCGGCTTGCCACAACTCGCGCGAGGTCACTCATGAATTCACCCAGCCCCTCAAACTCACTCCACCCGCGCGCAGAGACCTGTGCCCACAGCTGGTATTCATCATCTTCAATTCTTCGCACCTGGATTTCACGGTTGCGCAATTCAGCGAAGGTCTGTCCGGGAGAGATCTGCCGGAAAAGCACATTTGTGAACTCAACCGGTACGTATCCTCGAGCGCTGAGTAACGAAGCGGCGGCGACTCCCACGAGTGGGCTCACTTCATGAAAGACCGGTGCCTGGCGTTTAGTGAAAAAAGCTTCCAGCTCCCTAAGGCTCCCATTTGTCACGGGCTCGAAAATCCCGAGGCAGAAACTCTGAGTAAGCGGGGAGCGAACGCCATCGAACATGGCAAACGCGCCGCCAATCTCATGCCACTGAGCATCGCTGTGCGGAAACGTCGCTGCGCGAGCTTCGACAAAATCGATGTTCGCTTGAGCTTCAGCACGTTCCAGACGCTGTGACAAACAGAGGTCGGCAAACATTCTAATTATCCGTTCTGTACTTAGAGGTCTTTTTGACGGAGCCCTTAAGCAACTTTCGAAGAACCTTGGTGTCAACGTCTTCCAGTTTTCTTAAATAGAGACACGATTTTCCCGTCTTGTATCTTCCCAGCTTCTGCATCAGTTCTGGAAAGTCGTCGAAACCGGCCATCACATAGAGCGTTAGGTCCTTCTTGCGCGGGGAGAAGCCCAACAACATCCAATCAGCCTCGCGTCCACTTGCGTACTTGTAGTGGTACCGACCAAAGCCAACGATGCTTGTACCCCACATTTCCGGCTCTGCTCCCGTTACCTCTGACATCATGCGGATCACTGCTTCGCAATCGCGACGACGCTCTTCATCTGTCACTCCACGTACAAAGCGCTCCACACTCGACTTATTTGGTTTGGTTTTTAGTTCGGCCATGTGGTTGCTCTTCTTCTCAAATCTGAGGATCTTCTGTTGTGCGTTCAGAATATTTGGGATCAGACCGACGATTAGCGCCGCAAGAGTGGCCTGCAGCGTCGGGGCTCGTGGTTTCATAAGGCAGAAAAAAACTAACTTAACCGATAAGATCTGCGCGACCTCGAATACACATCATTGTGGCGAGCATCGTTGCCACAAGTTTGGCGCCTTCCGGTTCTTCGCTAAATGCGTCCGCGGTGCAGACGGTCACGTTACGTCCTGCGCGTTTTACTTCTGCGCGGGCGGTCAATCTATCGCCCCTTGCAGGAGCAAGCAAATTCACTTTGAATTCAACGCTCAATACCGCGGCGTCGGCGGGCATGAGCGTGTATGCTGCATAGCCGCACGCGCTATCTAATACCGACGCGATTGCGCCAGCGTGAATGAAACCATGCTGTTGCGTTATCTTGGGACTGTGATGCAGTTCTATCTCGATTAGTCCCGGCTCAACTCGCGTTAGCGCTGCACCCAGTGTCTTCATCAATTGTTGACGTATGAAGCTTTCACGCACGCGCTCCGCGAATTTGGGATCCGCAACCTCAAAACTCGACATCTTGATTCCTGATAAACCAGTTGTTCATAGTGTCAGGCGACAGAGGCGACTAGGAGTCGAGTCTTGCTTCCATTGTTATTTCTGCATTCAGTACTTTAGATACCGGGCATCCGGTTTTCGCATTGTTAGCTGCAGTCTCAAAGGCAGTTTGGTCAGCACCGGGAACACGTGCTGTAACGTCAAGGTGCACGGATGTGATTGCGAAACCCTGATCCGTTTTCTCAAGACGCACGGCTGCTGTTGTACGAATGCTTTCCGCTGTCAATCCTGCCTGCCCCAACTGTCCTGATAGAGCCATTGAGAAGCAACCCGCATGTGCGGCGGCGATTAACTCTTCAGGATTGGTTCCGATGCCCTCTTCGAACCGCGTGCTAAATGAGTATTGCGTCTGGGATAGAACTCCACTGTCCGTTGAAATACTACCTTTGCCGTCTTTCAGCCCGCCTTGCCACTCGGCAGATGCGTTTCTTTTCATCTGATCTCCTTGGGTTGTGATTCTTCGAACCGCCAATTTAACCCAGGAGAATTCAGAATGCATAGGCGGAATCGTATTCTCTAGGCGGAACTATTTCCGGCGAACCATCGCTGTTCGGTGGCAAAATAGACCCACCACATGACGAGGAGCTGAAAGGGAACTCTCACAATCAAGTAGGCTGGTCCACTTCCGTGGCCGCCAAAATCCAGATAGTTGAAAGCTGCGTAGATATTTGCCGGAAGTATCGCGATTAAGAACGCGATCAGGCACATCCCGGTCACCTTCATTAGAGCAGGGATCCAGACGCCTAGTGCGGCTAAGATTTCCAGCACACCAGTTATGTAGATGACCTCTCTTGGTGAAGGGATGGTGGGTGGCACCATCGCCGTCATCTCCTCCGTGCGCAGGAAGTGTCCGAGCCCTGTGAAGAGGAGGAACATTGTTAGTCCCACACGGGCACGAGCCTCTTTTGACAGGTCCAGCCCTTGGCCCAGAAAAGTAAGCAGTAGGTAGGGTACAACGAGAAGCAGCAGTAAGAATATTAGTTGCATGCGACTTCAGAGCCTCTCGAACGAAGCTTATCAGACTGGACGCCAGGCCCCACGATTTGTTTGTAAGGAGCTTAACCGAGCGAACTGGTCATTGGAACATCATCAGAAATCGTACCGTGCGAGCAACGATCAAGGCGTCGAAGCCTCATCTGGAATATATCGATCATGAAGCTCAACCGGCTTCGACTTCTTCCGCAGGCGCAGATTCAACATCTCGACAAAAATCGAGAAACCCATTGCGAAGTAGATATAGCCCTTAGGAATGTGTATTCCAAAGCCTTCGACAATCAGAGTTAGCCCAATCAGCAGCAAAAAGCTCAGCGCCAACATCTTGATCGTCGGGTGCCGCCCGACAAAACCGGCCACCGGACCCGCGAAGAGCATCATGAAGAGAATCGCAATTACGACGGCTGCCACCATGATCCCGACCTCTTCGACCATCCCCACCGCGGTGATTACCGAATCCAGTGAGAAGACGATGTCCAGTAAGAGGATCTGAATAATGACACTCGTGAACTTAGCCTTTACCTTTGCTGAAGCGTGGCCAGGCTCACCTTCAAGGTTCTCGTGAATCTCAAACGTAGCCTTTCCCAGGAGAAAGAGACCACCGAGAAGCAGAATGAGATCCCTTCCCGAGAACGCATAATCGGCTATTGAGAAGAGAGGCGCGGTGAGTCCAATCAACCAACTCAACGACAGGAGCAGCAAGACTCGTGTGCCCATCGCCAGGCCGAGTCCGATGTATCGCGCGCGAGCCTGCTGTTTTTTCGGAAGCTTCTCGGCGAGGATGGAGATGAAGATGATGTTGTCAATACCAAGGACTACTTCCAGCAGTAGTAGCGTTGCGAAAGCGATCCAGGCTTGCGGATCAAATAGCCATTCCAAACAGGTTTACCCCCTTTGGTTTTACCAGCAGCGCTAGGCTACATCGCTTTTCTCGCTGCCGGCTACTGAGAACGTGAACTTAGCCAAGCTTGTGTTTTGAGAGAAAGTCTCGCAACGTTTGGTTGAACTCCTGAGGTTTTTCCATCATCAGAAAGTGACTGACATCGTCCCACATGACAAACTCCAACTGCGGCGCCAGCTGACGCAGAAACTGCTCGGTATCCGCCGCCCAGAAAGGAGACTTTGCCAGAACCGCGAGCACCGGGACATTGATCGCATCCGTCTGATAAAGCTTTGGGTCAGCCATTCCCTCCATGGCGCTAAGGGCCACATAGTCCGGCGCGGACAGCATTACAGTACGAATTTCGGCTCGGAGCTTTTCATCGCTTACTGGTTGCAACATACCGTCAATCATCTGGGGCGCGGCTACGGCGTAGTTTGTCCGCAGACCGCCCATAAACTGGTCCATCTGTTCCTTACTGAAGAGCATGCGTAACGACCCGTCTACGACTACAAGACCAGCGACCTTTTCTGGGAACAGTCGATAAACCTGACGAATTACCGGAGTCCCCATGCTATGGCCCACCAACACTGCGCGCTTGATTTTGGCCTCCTTCAGAACGGCTGCTACGGAACGCGCAAAATAGTCGATGGTGTAATCTACACGTGGCTTACCGCTCTTTCCGTGACCCGGCAAGTCAATCGCGATGACGCGTGCATTGGGAAAAGCATTCAGCTGACCACGCCAGAAGTCGGAATTGCAGGTCCAACCGTGAACAAAGACCAGTGCTTTGTCTCCCTTGCCCGCTGACTGATAGTGAATCTTCGTGTCTCCTAGACCAGCAAAATAACTCTTTAACTCAGATGCGCGCACAGTTTCCGCAATTGCAGTCAGCAGAAGCAGGCAAGCGAAAATGACTCCAGCAGTTTTGTATTTGGCAGATATCAACATTGTCGAATTCACTCCTTGTGAAAACTTATCGTACAGCCTCGATCCTTAGAGTCTCGCCTTGTACGCGCGTACCGCCATCTACTGACTGATTACGTGCGGTCCAAAGTTCCACCAGCTCCCGGCGCAGTGCAGCTTGTCCTTCGTCTTCAAGTGCAGCAAAGGCCCGATTGGTCGGACCATAGAACTGCCGGAAGCACTCAACGACGTCAGCAGGTGGGAAAGGGAACGCCAGTGTGTAGAACCCTCTGGTCATCCCCAGATTTGATACTCGGTCGCCGAAACGCTCTTTTACAGTATCTTCATCTCCCCACTTCATAGGCGAAGGCATCAGTGGTGGCGGTGGAACATGTTTACCGATGACCTTAAACATGTCTCCTACGAATCCCTGGGCAGTCCAGTTCTCCATTACGATGCGGCCACCGCGCCTGCAGACACGTACGAATTCCGAAGCCACACATTCAGGGCGAGGCGCAAACATCGCCCCAATCAGGCTAATTACAATGTCGAAAGACTCATCGTCGTACGGAATCATTTCGGCGTCGCCTTCCTCAAAGCGCACATTCAGGGCTTCACTCTCGGCACGAGCGCGCGCTTGAGCGATAAGATTTGCGGCGATATCAATACCAGTTACGTTTATGCCAGCACGGGCCGCCGGAATCGCTATCTGCCCTGCACCACACGCCACATCGAGCATCCTAGTTCCAGGTGCGATCTGAAGTGACGCGAGAAAATTTAGGGCGTCTGGCTCTAGATATTTGGCGAAACGACCATAGTCGCCAGCCATCCAAACAGTCTTCAAACGGCCTTTAAGGGCCTCCATTTCGGGGGACATCGTTGCCATGTTGTGTAAGGTCCTCTTTTAATGTTGAGTTAGTTTGTCTCTAAAACAACTGTCTCGTTCGTTGCCTTCGATGTGGACATCCTTTTTCCGTTTAGTTACAAACCCTTGCTTTGGTGTCAGCGGTTTGGATCACCACAAAACGACTAAACCGATGCACCCACTGCAAATTTGTGCTTCATTGATTCTGTTTCTTGTTGCTTCGCCCACTTCAGACCCTTAAACGTGAGGAGGAAGAAACTCACCAGCAACCACAACGCGACAAGAGGACCCCAGTCGATCGAGTTTGCCGAGGCCGGAGGGGTTGGAAAGTAGTAAAGATTGAAAGCGAGCAGCACAAATCCGCAGACAATCCCTATGGATCCGATCAGACGTCCAAACACCGGATGTCGTAACATGGCGATGCCGAAGAGAATCACTGCGCTCGAAATGAGAATATCCCAGGCCACATCCAGGCCGAAATGCACGGCATTCAATCCACTTCTGGTAGTGGCAAATAGTAGGCGAGCTTGCTCATCATCGGGTTGTGCCGAGCGTAGCGCGCTGAAAATTGCCTGCTGCGTTGACAGCATCAGAAGCACAACCAGTCCTCCACCGACGCCACAAAGTGTGGCGATTTGGACCAGCGGCCCGCGTCGGTGCAACGCGAGGCAGTGATATAACCCAATCAAAGCGATTGCCAGCAGTGGCCCAAAAGCAAAGGCCGCAGCAAGAACAATAGTGTCGGGTAGCGGTGCAAAGACCGCCAAAATGTAGCAGGCGAAGCTCACAAATCCGCAGACACTGCCAACACGTATCCACGCGATAACGAGATCACGTTCATGGTTCATTTGAGTAGACCACCGAAAGAGGGAGTTGTTAGAGCGGGTCGCCAGTGGCGACCCTTAGTGTTGCTGTACAGTTTCCAGCTTGAAGATCAGAGTTGTAACTCCTACACCGACGAGCACCAGGGTGATATCCAACAGGAGCGACTCAAGGCGATAGATTGATAAAAGCAGCGACGCCCAGAGCACAACGATAGTTATTACTTTGGCGCGCATCGGCATGCCCCGTTTGTCACGGATGTTCTTGATGTAGGTCCCCAGGTAGCGGTTATTCATTAGCCACTGGTGCAGGGTTTTCGAGCCCCGAACGTAACAGGCAGATGCGAGCAAAAGGAATGGCGTTGCGGGCAGCAGTGGTAAGGCAAGGCCTAGCACCCCGAGCAACAGGAAGAATGTACCGAGAACGTTTAGGATGACTCTGCCGAACATATTCCTTAGTAATACGAGAACGCTACTTCATTTTAGTCGTCTTGTGAACTCGCCAGAAGCAACAGTCAATTTCCTTTCTGCTGCTCTTCTCTCAGCTGTTTTAAATACGCGGTCTCCGATTCATTCAGAAATCGCCTGTACCCTGCCGGATCAATGAAAGGATTTTGCTTTACCCCTTGCTCCAGTTGCCTCTGCTTTTCCTGCAATGAAAAGAACGAGCCGTGTGGCCCGAGAAACACATGGCACTCCAGCGAGTGCAGCAGTGCGAAAGACCGCGCGTAATCCTCAGCTATATTAGGATATTTCGGATTACCGACCAGCTTATAGCCGGGAATTGTAGTGCTGCCCAGGAAAACGATGTTCAGATCCTGATGGGCTTCTCGCACTTTCATGATCCACGTAGTACATCCTTTTGTATGTCCTGGCGTTATCCTCGCCGTTAGGATGACTCCTCCGAGCTCTATCTTTTCGTTGTCGCGGATTGTGCGATCGACGGTCGCCGGTTGGAATAACAGGCGGTCTTCGAATGCAAAATCATCTTTGCCGCCCTTTCTAACCTGGTCAGCATCACCTTCACTGATGATGAGGCTCGCGCCGGTTAGTCGTCGCAGCTCTGCCAGACCGCCAGCATGATCAAAATGGGCGTGGCTGTTGATCAGAATCTTTACGTCTGTGAGCTTGAATCCCAGCAGGCGTAAGTTATCTTGGATTAGCGGTACGGTCTCTTCAAAACCGCCATCAAGCAGGATGTGTCCGTTTGGCGTTGTTATCAGGTAAGAAGCCACGCCCTCGGCGCCAACGTAATAGATGTTACCAATCAAGCGAAAGGGTTTGACAGGACGATTCCAGGCACGTCGCTCAGCATCATTCTTCTGCGCACAAACACTGCACGTAATGAGCAAAAGAAATAGTGAAACGGTGGCTTTGATCTTCATTACGTTACTTACTTTAGCCCCGGTCATTTTGCTTTGCGACCAACGGCGAAAAGGGTGTTGGCAGAACGGACATAAATGACACCTTCAGAGAAAGCCGGCGTGGCCATCAATAATTCTCCCATCGAGTTTGTTGCCAGATGTTCAAACTTCTCGCCGGCGGAGATCACGAGAATCTCACCGTCTTCATTTGAAAGGTATATCTTGCCATCGGCGGCGATTGGGGATGCGCTGAAGCCGCTCCCAACTAGAGGTAATCTCTGCCGATAGATTTCAGTACCACTGCGCAAATCGTAAGCGTCAAATAGGCCATTGTTGGCCAAGATGTAAAGGACGCCCTTATAGACTAGAGGCGTAGGCATATAAGAACCTCGACCGGTTCGGCTCCAGACTATTGCGTCACTGCTCGTCGTACCTTCCGGTAGGGTCACATCGCCGCGCGCGTGGGCTTTAACTACGAAGATAGGTCTTTCGGGACCCCGCCCGCTGGCTATGACGAGCAGATCGTCTGCGAATACTGGCGTGGGAGCCGTGATCTTAGAGCTCCGTCCAAGTCGCCAAAGCTCTTTTCCGGTGCGAGGATCGTAACCACGAATAAAGTTCGACGCGTTGGTGATCAAAATCGGACCCTGTGAGGTTGAAGCTACGGTGGGCGTACCCCATGAGGGCAGCTCATCTCGGTCAGTTTTCCAGACGGTTTTTCCGCTGCGGGCGTCCAACGCCAGGAGGAACGAGTCCTTCTGAGTGTCACACTGGAGAATTACCAGGTCATTCCAGATGATTGGCGAACTCGCCGGACCCCATTCATATGTGGGAATGTCGTAGGCGCCCAAATCGAGTCGACCCAGCTCAACCTTCCATAGCGATCTACCGTCTAGATCGAAAGCGTGAACTCCATGCGAGCCAAACCACGCAACGACTATCTTTCCATCAGTGGCCGGTGTTGAGTTGGCGTAGGTGGATTTAATGTGGCGCTTATCGACCGGAGCGCTTTCATGAGCCACTCGCTCCCAAAGAATCTTTCCGCTGCGTTTATCAAGCGCGTAAACAACCCAGCGATGCGGAGACCGATCCGTAGACGCATCTCCATCTCCGTACAGGCCCGGGCGGAAAGTAGCTTTCGGATCACTGCTTACTGCCGTCGTTACAAAAATACGATTCCCCCACACAACGGGGCTGGAATGAGCGAGCCCGGGGATTGGCGTTCGCCAGAGAATGTTCTCTCCCGATTTGGTATCCCAACGGTCGGGCAAGTTTTGTCCATCCGAGACACCCGAGGCGTTGGGTCCACGGAAAGAAGGCCAGTTCGCGCTGGCACTTGCACGGACCGGCTGAGCCGGAGCCTTGCGTACAGTGGTCAGTTGGATTCGTCGCGGCGATCTGACTTCCTTGATATCAGAAGGAGTCCATGTGCTTTGATTCAGAATCATCCGGCGCGGCACGCAATCATCAGAGATTAGATCGAAAGTTACGCGGCGTCCTTCGTTACGGACGCGATACCGACCTACTCGATCGCAGCCACCGGGCCCACTGGACATCGCGAATTCAACTCCGGCCTCGTGCGTTTTCCAGGTGCCACTCAGCGTCGGCCAGCGGTCCCCTTCGATTTTGAATGTGCCCCCGGCGTCGAAGCGCGCTGTAAAGACGCCAAACTTCAGCGGCTCGGTTGGCAGTTGGCTGCCAGCATCCTGTGCGCCTGCGAAGGTGGCCAGAGAGAGCACTACTAACACTGCCAGAAGACAGAGGTTTTTGATTGATCGCATCTAGCCTACTCCGAATTGATGTGATGTTAGTCTTAAGATTGTCAGGCGCTTTACTGCTGGTGCCTCTCCAGATAGCTCCAAACGAACTCAATCAGGTGCGGACTCTCTTTTAGTCCGATTCGTTCGGCCTCTTTTTGCGCTTTCTCTATGCTCCAGCCGTCGCGTATCACCCTGCGAATCATCCAAAAGGCACCGACACGAATACCGGCGGCGCAATGCACAAATACCGGTCTGTTCTGTGGGTCGTCTGTAATCTTCAGAAAAGCCTTTACTTGTTCGTCCTTTGGCTCACCAAACGCAACTGGGATGTTGAAATAGATCTCGTATCGGCCGCGGCTCTTGACCGCTGCTGATTACAAGCGACGCCGCTGATAACACGGTCACCAGCGCTACCACAAAGCTTTGTCTCATCGTTAATCTTTCAGCCGAACGCATCGGACTGTCGAACGGCGACAAGTTGACTGAGATCATCGAAAAAGTTCGGGAGATATTCGATGATACCCTAAGGCCTATCAAACACCTGCAACGTAATCGTAATATCGCAAAAGAAATTCAAATGGTATATTAGCTCGGCATTTCAGCGTAAGTCGTCTCTTTCTCCCTACTACTTGGCAAAAAAGGCTTGTCGTCCGGAGTTGACGACCAGATCAGCCTCAGCAAAAAATCGCGCGTTAAAAAGGAAGGAAAAGGCTGTGAGCACCCAAGGCGTATCACGACGCGATGAACGCATGCAGCGAACGAACGGAGTCAAGGACAACTGGCTCGGCTTCGTCGGTGATGTCTCGATGTTTGAAGGCGAAGTGAGCTTCAAATCGATGTTACGCATTGATGGGCACTTTTCAGGAAACATTACTTCGCCCGACGGCACCTTGATTATCAGTGCTGGCGCACAGGTTACAAAAGCGGTTATCAAGGTGGCAATCGCCAAAATAAACGGCACTGTCGAGGGTGACATCCGGGCCAGTAAAGAACTTGTACTCGGTCGGACGGCATGCGTTACGGGTAACGTCATAACACCAACGCTGTGTGTCGAAGAAGGCGCGTTCTTTAACGGAATTTCCCGCAGGAGTTAGCTCGGCAGTCAGTCTATTGAGTCTTTTAGAATCCACCCCTCAGGATCCACTGCAACTTTCTCGGCAGCAGCAATCGGCAAGCGCATTCTTCCGTTTTTCAAGTCATAACGTCTCTTTTCATTCCCAATCTGTACCTCAAGAGGCATCGGAAACGGCAGCTGCTCCGGTACGTCCCACCATAGCTGTGTTTCAGAAGCACCGCGTTCAATCATCAACTTGGGCAGTTTGGGTTGGCGCAGGTAGACGTCGAAGAACCAGTCGAGATCCATCCCTGAAGCGGCCTCGGTGATCTTCAGAAAATCATCGGTGGTCGCAAATCTAACCTGACGGCCGTCCTTTACTTTCTCAAAGCTGAGTTCCGGGTAGGCCATTCTTCGAAGCGCAATGAAAAACGCCTTATCGCCGATCAGATAACGAAGAGTGTGCAATATCACGGCGCCTTTGCCGTAAATGTCTCCGTCGCTGTTCACGTAATCCGGCGCGGCCATGTACATCTGGACGGTGGTTCGCGACTCTCGCGGCGCAACGGGTTGCATGTTTCGTAAACCCCGAAGGCGGTCTGACATGCCCTTCAAATAGGCGTTCCGGCCGCGTAATTTTTCCAGATAGAATGTATCCATGAATGACTGAAAACCCTCGTGTAACCAAAAGTCTCGCCAGTCCGAGGCGGTCACCATGTTCCCCCACCATTCATGACCCAGTTCGTGAAACATTAGCCAGTCCAGACCATCCGAATCGAACTGGAAGTTGTTGCCGTAGGCAATGATCGTCTGATTCTCCATTCCGAGATATCGGGTCTGTGCAATTCCGATTTTCTCCGTGCGGAATGGATAGGGACCGAGGTGTTCCTCAAAGAAGCGCAAGTACTTTTCCGTTTCTTTCACCAGGGTTTGTCCCTTGGCTAAGTCTTCCGGAAGTACCCAAAAGATCAGTGGTATGGTGTCTCCCGAAATGCTCGTGTAGCGAACTTCAATTGTTCTGTAAGGAGCAACGTTAAGGGTAATCCCGTAGTTGTTTATCGGATGGCGCACAAGCCAGTTGAACGTTTGAGTCCCGTCCTCATTCTTCACAACACTTTTAAGTGTGCCGTTCGAAGCCGCCAGCAGCCTTTGTGGCACAGTGAAGCTCAAGTTGACCCTATCGGGTTCATCCGACGGATGGTCTTTTACCGGAAACCAGAGATCGGCACCGTCAGTTTGACAGGCCACACCTAGCCATGGATCACCGCTCTTCGTTTTTGACCAAACAAAGCCACCAACCCAGGGTGGACGCGGCGCAACGCGCGGCTTACCACCGTAGTCGATCCGAACACTCATTGCTTCACCGGGCTGTTTTGTCATAGGTAATGCAATCCAGAGCCGTCCTTCGCGCCGTTCGAATCTAAGTGGTTGTTGAGTCTGGTCATTTGCGGAGACTAACTCGACTCGTTCGACTACAAGTGGCGCATCAAGGTCGAGTACAAACCAATCCATCGGATGGACAATCAGGATATGAGCAGTAAGAGCACCGTCAATTGACTGGTCCACCATGTTCACTCGCAGTTTTAGATCATAAGCTTTTACGTCATAGGCCGCCTGTTCCGTGAGTAACGGACCTCCAGAGCCAGTAGCACGGACTCCCAGTTGCCGCTGAGCAGAGACGGTTACGAGGCATGCAAGTGCAAGTCCTACCGCCGCGAACACATAGTTAAAAGTCTTGGTCATAGCCAGAATCGCACCCCATACTCCAAGGCGCTGGTGGACCTTTGTACGACGTGAGCTAACTAGCCAGACTTGCGTGACGAAAAGCACCACCCAGGCTGTCATGATTCCACCATGCAGGTGGACCAGTAAACCAGGAATCTCAGGTGTATTGAAGAGTGGCTTTAGGTAATAGCTGCGTGCGAACCCAGCTAGAACGATGAAAGGAAAAAGGACTGCAAGCCAGGTGTATAGGCGATGGTCCCTGACGGGTCGCCGGGTCACCGTACTGACGGCCATGGGGGAATCTCCTCAGGTTTCGATTTGACTAGGTCCCTGCGGGGCATTTGGCTTTTGGCCCTTTTGGCCTTAGACCCTTGGCCAAAGCTCCACTACTCATAACTAAGCGCTTCGACCGCGTCCTGCCGAGCGGCGCGTAACGCAGGATATAACGCACCAATGCTCCCGCCCAGCAGCCCGACGCCCAACGCAATCAGCACCCAACGTGGCTCAACTTCAACAGTTAAGCTCGTCACGCGCATTACAGCAAAACGGGCAGCAAATGTTAGCAACACACCCACCGTAACACCGAGCACACTCACCAGAATCGCCTCTTTTTCGATTACCCACGCGATCTGAGTCTTGGACATTCCCAGGGCTTTCAGAATTCCTATCTGTCGCGTGCGTTCCGTGACTGTCGTGTACATGGCAAGAAGGATTACGAGCATGCTTATCGCCGCCGCCACGCCAACCACTACCTTGATAAAAACGTTCAGTGCCGGAACCCCAGAGGCATAGAGCTCCGGAAGATCGCGAGTGAAGATGATCTGGTCATCCGGATAACGCTCCCGTATTCGGGCTGCGACCTCTTCCTGTCTGGAGGGCTCGACACACGACACCAGGATTGCTGAAGCGCGTCCCATTGCACCTTCCTGGTCCTGCAAGGTTGAGAGCGGGATCTTAATTCTTCCGCCACCCGGTGGTTCGTAAACGCCGACAATCCGGAACTGCCGCTCAAAAATTTGTACAGTTGACCCAACGCTCGCCGCGCGCTGCTGTTGCCAAACCGGATCGATGATGGCTTCGTCGCCGCCGGTCAATGACGCTCCTTCTCTTATTCTTAGGCCCGCAAGCCTCGCATACTCGTCATGATTGATCCCGTCGATCAGACGCGAGCCAAAACCGCGATCACTTCGATCGAGTGTTTGACCTATCGCTGTTGCGGCTCGTACTCCTTCAATGCTCCCAACTTCGGCGGCGCGCGATTCTGGCAGCAGGAATGGTGAGCCTCCTCCGAACCCGACCGATCCAGAAGCGCGAATCATGATCTCAGCACCAATGTTGGACTCACGTTTTCCGCGTTCGTGCAGAACTCCGTGTGCTAGTCCCACTGTGAATACAATCAAAAGAACTCCGACAGCCGTGCCAAAAATGCTAACAGCTGTGCGGGCAGGTCGGTGTGCGATGTTCGAGAGTACAAGGCTGTCCATAATCCGTTGTAGTCGAGGATTGCGATCCAGAATTCTGTTCCACGCGCCGGGCACTGCCCTTGACGTTAATACCAGTAACCCTATCGATGTCCAGAAAACAATAGCAGCTTTGCGTACAAGTGCCAGCGCCACTCCAGTCGCAGCAGCAAAGCCTAGCGTCTGCAGGATGACCTCGGTTCCGCCTTCATAGACGCCAATGGTTCCAGGGACGAACGCAAACGCAAAGTTAATTACTTTAGTGAGGGATTCTATGATGTAAGCCTGGGCCACTCCGGGCGAATAGCCCAACATGCGAAGTGTGACGAAGACCTCAATAACGCTCGTCGCGTGTGCCAGTAAATCACAGGCAATCATTCCAAAAAACGGTCCTGGATGATGTCGGTAAAAGTCGTAGACCTTCGACTCAATGTGATGGATGTGCTGCCGGCGTTTCAGAATTACTTTGGGACTCAGACGCAGTTCTGCCAACCGATCCAGGCTCCAGGTCAGCAACATGACGCGCCGTTTTGCGGCAAACGCGGCAGCAATTATTCCCAGCGCGGCAACCAATGCAATACCCAGAAGTACGTAGTACACAAGTGGCGGCAGGTCGTAACTGAAGAGCATCACGCACGCGCCGCTGAGGATGAAGAAGACGACTGAAAGGTTATAAAGGAGATTGTCTACGACTAGTGCCGGCACGCCATACGTGAGGGGAATTCGGCGTCTGAGAAGTGCGACCTTGGTGGCTTCCCCAAGTAGTGGTCCGGTAAAAGTGAGAAAACTGATCGCCTCGCCGCCAAGTCGCGCGGCAAATGCTTGAGGATAACTAATGTGCCTGAATTCAGCAGGGACTGCGGCGCGCATCGCGATGGTGCGAAACACATGGCGCAGCCCGCTCATTGCGAGAACGAAGAAAAAGCCGAATCCGATACGCAGCAGCGCATCGAAAATCGGCTGTACACCAACCCGATTAATGACGTAGACGAGGAGCGCAAAGCCTATGAGAAAGGCAACTGCCTGAAGGCCAAAGAAGGAACGTCGTGACGCGTTGGAGCTTGAGTACGGGGTTTCTTCGACGAGGGCGTCGATCTCACTATCTTCCCAGGTGCCTGGCAGCTCTTCTTCCGATATCCTCAAGGTGTTGCGGCGACTCCAGTGCTGGCGATCTTCGGGTTCGCAGGTACGTCCGGCAGTAACTCGCTGATAACACGTCCGGGAAAGCGCCTGAAGCCGTTCTCCCAGAGTATTGGAACTGGAGTTCTATCATCGCGTAAGTTACCTGTTAATGCCAGGCACCGTGGGCACAAAACTGAAGCTATCGTAGGGCTCGTCGACTACGCGGGCCTGCGGGATCCTGGTCTTATCACCTCCCGCCACCATCAAGGTAGAGAGAGTTGATACTCGAAAGAACGAACCATGGTTACCGCAGGAATTAAATCCCCTTACATCGAAATTCCAATGGTTGTTTGCGACGATCAGGGGTCTACGATGCAGAGTTACTCGAACGAGTTTGCCCGGGCGGGCTCAGGGTGTGAAAGTCGCCGCACGCTGTCTGATCAACGAATGACGTTTTGTGATGTTGCGGGCGGGGACGCCCGCGTTCCGGTGGTTACTATTTGGAGGTGTTTGGTTGGAGGATTGCAGTTTCGGGGTCTCTCGGATTTTGCGGAGGAGCTTCCCACCCGGCGCGCTCGAGAAGGCTGATTGCGAATTGAATTGGAACGGCGAAGTTTGAGGCCTGGTTTTCGGTGAATACGGCAAAGTTCACGCCGATTACCCGAACGGTTGGACCAAAGAGAGGTGCACCTGAACCGCCCTCTGCCGTTCTGGCGTCATACGCGATGCGGCGGGCGTCGAGATCAGTAATGTTGCCTTGCGTCGTTAACGGTTGGACGCGTCTATTCTCGGCAAGATAGCCAAGTAACGCGTCCAGCGATCCGCCATAACGTTGTTGTATGCTCCGCGACTCAGCATCATCCAGCAAAGCGAGCAGCCGATCAGGTCCGGAGGGATATCCCATCATCACAACAGTCTTACCGACTGCAACTGCGTCTGGATCTGTCTCCAGTGGTAGCACCGGAATCTCCGCTGGAATCGCGGCGATATCAAGTGTACACACGGCCAGATCTTCCCTCTGAGCAGCAGTCTTGAACTTCAGGGGGATCGGTTGAGGTTGATTTGGAAAATAAGCATTCAATTTCTTGAGCCGGGGTTGCCCTTGGACACTCGTGCTGATGCTGGCTGCGCGATCATCAGCACGCCATGGCTGAGCGATGTGCCGGTTTGTTAGAACAAAACCGCCTCCAACGTAGAACCCGGTTCCCACAAACTCGTACTCGGCTATTGCGCCTGAACCTTCCGGAGTCAGCGGCTCAGGTTCACCGCTCTGGATGTTTGCGCCGCCTTCATTCTCCTGGGTTTCGGGATAGCGCAACGGACGTCCAGTACCGGCCTCGACAAAATAGAACGACCCCGCAATCAGGCATACGCCGTTGCCATAGTCGCTGCGGATCTTTACGGCGGGGGAAAGACTATTCCGGATTTCTATGTTTGACTTGTCGATGTCGGTCAGCGTCTGATTCGTTCGCGCCACTTGGTCCTTCATCTGTGTCAATTGTGCACTCTGTTCATCGATCAATCGACGACTGCGCTGCATCTCTTTGTACATGGAGAACCCGATATAGAGAACGCCGCCAACGAGGGCCAGAGCGATTGCAAGAGTGACAAGTTTTGTGCTCGGGTTTATCTCCCGCACGAGTTCGCGGGTGAACTCACGCAGGAATACCTTTGCATCATCGCGACGTGCCGTGGCTGCGGACTCCAGGGCAGCAGCTTCAATGAAGGGCGCGACGTGGGTTTCAGCAGGCACTACCGCGGGCAGAGAGCGAATTGGGAAAAACTGTAGGGCTAGTTGGGACGAGTCAATGCGGATCTCATCTCCATCGTGAATTTCGGCATGGTCGGTTAAGGGCTCACCGTTTAGGGTGAGGTCAAGCAGCGGATCCGAGTTCGCAATTCGGTAACCGCCCTTTTCTCTAAAGAGCTCAAGTACCACGCCGTCGGCACTGCGAGGTTTGGGTAACTCAGACGATCGTAGTCGAAGATCACAGTCTTCACTTGTTCCGATGCGAATTCGCTCTTCCGAGAGAACCTCTGTGTGCTTGTCTGCGCCTGAGGAGATGTGAATTACAAGGCCAGTAGCCATACTACGGAGACTGCATTCATTGCGTTTACAGTAATGTGGGCGCCCGCCTCAAACCGGTTCGAACAATACGCGGTTGATCTAGGCGGCCGCCCCTCGACACATATTCTACAACGGTTATTCAGCAATCAGCAAAACGAGAGGTCAGTGATAAACTGCTTTTCGAAATGACAGTGCCCGAACCAACCTTCATTACAGATCGCGAGCAGCTTGAGGCGCTTGCGCCGGTCACTTCGGCCCCGATTAGACACCATGTTTTTGTCTGCACCGGCAAGTCCTGCTCAGCGGCGGACAGTGCGGATGTCAAGGCCGCGTTCGAGCGCGAGTTGCTGGCGCGAGGGGTGCTTTTCGGCAAAGAAAAGAAAGGTAAAAACCCAAAGGGCTCAGTTGTGCTAACGGAATGCGCTTCAGTCGGATTCTGTGCGATAGGTCCGGCGGTTATGGTTTACCCGGATGGTATCTGGTATGCACAGGTGACACCCGCAGATGTAGTGGAAGTTATCGAAGAACATTTGATGAATGGCCGAGTGGTCGAGAGGCTGGCACTACTGAAAGTGCCTGTAACGAATGGTGAGTGATGGGTGATGGGTGTGAGTGATGAGTGTGCATAATTCATTGGTCATTGGTCATTTGGTCAGTGGTCAGTGGTCAGTGGTCGGTGGTCGGTGGCGGTGGCGTGATTTTCCATTTGTCATTTCCCTCTCTCCGTGCATCTTAGTGCCTCTGTCGTGAATCTTTTTGTAGTGAACCCTCAGTCGATGGTTGTGGTCAACGAAATGACAAATGGAAAATGGAAAATGATAAATGGAAAATCACGGCGCCGATGAATGACTAATGACCACCGACCACTGACCACCGACCACTGACCACCGACCACCGACCACCGACCACCGACCACCGACCAATCACTCACCAGTCATTACTCATTACTCTTCCACCTCAGTACCGGTTTTCGGGCGGCGGCGGCCTCATCCAAACGGCCGATGCGAGTAGAGTGAGGTGCGTTCAATACTAAATCCGGATCCTCAACAGCTTCCTGAGCGATGGATCGCATCGCGGCGATGAATTGATCGAGTTCTTGATGGCCTACCGATTCTGTAGGTTCAATTAACATCGCGCCCTGCACGATCAGTGGAAAGTAGATCGTCATCGGGTGAAATCCATAGTCGATCAGCCGCTTGGCGATATCGAGTGTATGAACCCCTTTGCGTGATTGCCATTTATCGGTAAAGACTACCTCGTGCATGGGTGGACGATCGAACGGCTTGTCGTAATCGCTGACCAGTCCATGGGAGATATAACGAGCATTGAGGACTGCCGCTTCGGTGGCTTCGCGCAAACCATCAAAACCATGCGTCTGAATGTAGGCCAGTGCGCGCAGCATCATTCCATAGTTGCCAAAGAAAGCTTTCACCCGTCCGATCGACTGGGGCTGGTTAAAGTCCAGTGCATAACGATCATGTGAATCCTTTACGATTCGTGGAACTGGCAGAAGTGGTTCGAGCTCTTTTGTGCAGCAGCATGGACCCGAGCCGGGTCCACCACCACCATGCGGCGTCGAAAACGTCTTGTGGAGATTCAGGTGAATGACGTCAACACCCATGTCACCTGGACGAGCCACGCCAACCAGCGCATTCATATTGGCGCCATCCATGTAAACAAGGCCGCCAGCGTCATGGACGATCCGACAGATCTCCTTGATGTTGCTCTCAAACAACCCAAGTGTGTTGGGATTTGTCAGCATGAATCCCGCGACGTCACCTTCCGCACACAACTGCTTCAGGTGTTTCAGATCAGTAACTCCTTCTGCTGTTGATCTAATGGACTTCACGGAAAAGCCGGACAAGTGAGCCGAGGCGGGATTCGTTCCGTGAGCCGAATCAGGGATTAACATCGTCCGACGGCGAGCTGAGGCGCCCTCTCCATCGCGGGCATCGATAAACGCGCGAATGATCATTACACCCGTCATCTCCCCGTGTGCCCCTGCGGCCGGTTGTAGCGAGACCCCCGGAAGCCCTGTAATTTCAGCCAGGTGCTCCTGGAGTTCATAGATCACTTCGAGCGCGCCCTGTGAGTCCTCTTCCGGGCACAACGGGTGGAGTTCGGCGAAGCCCGGTATCCGCGCAACCTTCTCATTCAGGCGCGAGTTGTACTTCATGGTGCACGAGCCCAGTGGGTACATTCCCAGATCGATCGAATAGTTCCACGTCGACATGCGAATGAAGTGTCGAATGACGTCGACTTCGCTTACTTCAGGTAGATCTTCGAGATCGTCCTCGCGACGTAATTCAGCGGGAAGAAGTTCCTCATCCGCGGTTTTCGGCACATCGAGAGGCGGCAGCCGATATCCTACTCGGCCCATTTGCGAGCGTTCGAAAATGAGCGCTTCGTTGTGATTAAGATGAGAAGTGACCTTTGTAATTCTGGGGTTCATGAACTTTTGGCTAAACTGCTTTATCTGGAACACTGTTCGAGGCCAGAGACGAGTCGATCAATCTCATTGCGAGAGTTAACTTCTGTGACACAGACTAAGAACTCGTTCGGCCGATCCGAATAGTAACGAGAGAGCGGAATCCCTCCATTGATTTCCTGTTCTTGCGATAATCGACGGAGTAGCGCTGTTGCGTCTGACGGCGCTCGCACGACGAACTCGTTGAAACGTGGCGCCGAGAAGGGAAGAGAGAATCCGTCTATCTCGCCAATTCGGCGAGCCGCGTAGGCAGCCTTTTGCGCACACTGCGAGGCCACTTCCTGAAGTCCCCGGCGGCCCATGGTCTCCAGGTACACAGTAGCTGCAAGTGCAATCAGTCCCTCATTGGTACAGATGTTCGATGTCGCTTTCTCACGGCGTATGTGCTGTTCACGCGTTGCTAAAGTCAGCACGAATCCTCGGTTGCCTTCTTTGTCGTAGGCTTTTCCGACCAGTCGGCCCGGAATCTGTCGTGCATACTTTTCTCGAGTTGCAAAGAGCCCGAGGTATGGACCACCGAACGATAACGGAACGCCAAACGATTGTCCTTCCGCTACGACGATATCGGCGCCGCAGGCGCCCGGGGAGCGCAGGAAGGGAAGGGAGATCGCTTCAGTCAGTACCAGTATCAGTAGTGCACCGGCAGTGTGGGCCTTCTCTGCCAGTGCAGAAACCGATTCCACAGAGCCGAAGAAGTTTGGTGATTGGATGACGATTGCAGCCGTCTGGGAGTCGATCGCGTCTGCAATGACAGCTGAAGTTTGGCCGGTATGCTCATCCCATCCAACTAACTGGAGATCAATGCCGGCGTGCTGGACGTAAGTTCGGACCACGTCCAAATATTCAGGGTGAACAGCACCGCAGGCAATCACTTTTGCTCTTCTCGTGACACGTTCTGCCATTAGCACGGCTTCGGCGAGCGCCGTTGACCCGTCGTACATGGAAGCGTTGGCCACTTCCATTCCTGTCAACTGACACACAAGAGTTTGGAACTCGAAAATGACCTGCAGGGTGCCTTGGGAAATCTCAGGTTGGTAAGGCGTGTAGGCGGTGAAGAATTCAGACCGAGAGATTATGTGGTCGACGACTGTAGGTATGTAATGTGAATAAGCACCGCCGCCCAGAAAGCTGGGCCGAGATGCACCTCGATTTCGCTCGGCTCTTATTTCAAACGCGGCGAGCAGTTCCAGTTCTGAGAGAGCCGGGGGCGTGTTGAGATTCCGATTTAGTCGTAGGTCTTCGGGAATCGACGTGAACAGGTCTTCGGCTGAAGTCAGGCCGATCTGTTTGAGCATGTCGGCCCGCTCTTCAGGGGAATTAGGAATGTAACGCAATTCTACTCGCTCTCAGCTTTCGTGAAGTCTTCATATTCGGCGGCCGTTAGTAGGCTGTCTACCTCGCCGGCGTTCGACATCCGCAGACGGATCATCCAGCCTTCACCGTATGGATCCGAATTCACTTTTTCCGGTTCATCGGTCAACGATTCATTAATCTCTGCCACGGAGCCGGACACGGGCGTGAACATCTCAGATACTGCTTTAACGGATTCGACGGAACCGAACGGTTCATTCGCGGAAAAATCGTCGCCGATCTTAGGGAGTTCCACGTAGACAACATCGCCGAGCGAGTTCTGGGCGTAATCGGTTATACCGATGACTGCGATGTCGCCCTCAACTCGGACCCATTCGTGGTCCTTGCTGTAGTGTAGGTTTTCTGGGACGTTAGCCATGACTTCCTTTCAATTCAATTTTGATCTTGGACTCTGGTCTTGTTGGTCGATTCCTCAGCAATCCAGAGTCCGAACTCTACTATCGGTCACGTTTATAAAACGGTGTCTTTACTACTTGTGCAGCGATCCGCTTTCCACGAACGTCGATCTCGATCTTCTGGCCTTCGACAGCCATTGCGACGGGCAAGTATGCCATTCCAATGTTCTTTTTCAGGTACGGTGCGGGACTGCCGGACGTGACCTTTCCGACCTTCTCGCCATTTACCCAGACCTCCTGTCCGTCCCGTGCGATACCGCGGTCGACCATCTCAAACCCCACGAGCCGCCGCTTGATACCATCCTCTTTCTGTTTCGCAAGAGCATCACGGCCGATAAAATCACCTTTGCCTAACTTGCAGATCCAGCCGAGATTTGCTTCCAGAAGCGTCGTGTTTTCATCGATCTCATGCCCATACAGCGCCATCGCCGCCTCAAGACGAAGCGTATTTCTTGCCGCTAACCCGCAGGGAAGCACTCCGTTGGGTGACCCGAAGTTGCCGGTTTCCAGCAGCCGGTTCCACAGGCGCTCGGCGTGTTCAGGCGCAGCATAAACTTCAAATCCGTCCTCTCCGGTGTAACCAGTACGGGATATGATGGCAGCGACGCCGTCCACTTCACCCTCTGTGAAATAGTAATACTTGATTGTTGTCAGGTCTGTGGACGTGAGTTGCTGCAGTATTGAGCTCCCGTCGGGACCTTGCACGGCGATTTGGCAATACTTGTCGCTAACGTTGCTGAGTTCAACGTCTTCATCTCGTCGGTGAGACGTAATCCACGCCCAATCTTTGTCTGTGGTACCGGCATTCACGACAAGCAACAGGTGGTCGGCAGCGAAGCGATAGACGAGGAGGTCATCGACTACTGTGCCTGCGGGAGTAGTTAGAGCTGTGTACTGGGCCTGGCCGTCAGTGAGTGTCGACGCGTCGTTCGAAGTAATGTAGTTTACAAAGGTGATGGCATCAGAACCATGCACTTCGATCTCGCCCATGTGCGAAACGTCGAAGAGCCCCGCATGAGTGCGCGTGCGAAGATGCTCTTCAACCGTTCCAGCCGTGTACTGCACCGGCATATCCCAGCCGCCGAACTCGACCATTCGGCCACCCAAGCGCCGATGAGCGGCATTTAGGGCAGTCTTTTTTAATTCCGGCGCAGGTGCAGTCACAAATGGATCCGGCATCCACTTCAAGCAGCTAAATATGCAAAAGCTCTTGAAGAATTTAACTTCACAATCTGAACTTGGTTGATTCGGAACCTAGCATGTCGAAAGCGAAAGCGTCAAGCGAGTGATGTTCCGGTAAGCGGATTGAGAGTAGGCGCCTTGAAAGATTCCCCGACAGTGAAGAGACTCTGTCAAAAAAATAGATCTTACGCACGGCAGTTAGAAAGGGATCCTACACACGGCAGTGTGTAGTGTTCTTCAGATCCTACCTACTAGCACGGACGCCACCCCCCTCTTTTATCTCAACGTTTGCCGACTCGGCTTCATAACGAAAATTGAGGAGGGGTAGTTTGAGCGTTCTGAATGTCACCCGTCTTCTGAGTTGGCATTGTTGAAAAAAGGGGGGGGTGGCGTTCCTCCGGTAGGCTGGATCTAAAAAGCACTACACACTGCCGTGTGTAGGATTTTGTTGAGTGTGTTCCAGTGGAGAGTGGTCCAAGTGAAAGAAAGAATCCTACACACTGCCGAGTGTAGGATCAGTTGAATGTGGTCCAACTGACAGTGGATATTGTGAATGGTCCAAATGAAGAAGCAGGATCCTACACACGGCAGTGTGTAGTGCTTTTTAGATCCCACCTACAAAGACGCGCCACCACCCCCTTCTTGTTTTCAACAATACCAACTCAGAAGACGGGTGACACTCAGAAGCTCCGCAATTTCGATGAAGCTTCTGAGTCGATAACGTTGAGATAAAAGGGGGGTGGCGTTCCTCCGGTAGGCTGGATCTAAAAAGCACTACACACTGCCGTGTGTAGGATTTGGTTGAGTGTGTTCCCGTCGAGTTGGTCCAAGTAAGAAAACCATCATGCACACGGGAGAGTTGAGATGTTTTAATTGATTCTAACGGTAAAGGGTTCCAAACTAGAGGACTCTAGAAGTTTCTTTCGTGCACATCAACCTTCTGCACTGTAAAGACAACGCGCATGGTATCGGGCCGTCGGTCCATTGATGCAGGGACAAAGGCTGCGTTGCGGCGGAGAGCAATTGCAAACTCCTCCAGCATGCGCCGATCTCTCGGCGGTTGTACCACGTCAGCCAATGAGGCCGCACCGTTACTGAACACATCGGCAACCACAATCATGTCATCGGCGTCTTCCTGTCTTGAAGGATGCGGATTCGCATAAGCGCTGGTTAATGCGGCAAGCGCGCCGTCCGGGTTAAGTGTTGGAGAATGTTCGGCATATGGAGCTCGCTGGGCCGAAAACATCTGTGGGGTCACCGGTTGAGTTAGGTCGTATCCGGGAAACGATCCCACATTCACAATTGTCGCTCTCTGCGAGGCCGCAGCTTCATGGAGGGCCACGATGTGTGGTCGCAAACTGGCGAACATGCCAACGAAGAGAATTACAGAGGCGAAAGAACCAACTGTGTAAGGCATCAGTTTAGGTTCGAGCCAGTGGGCGAACTTGTTGATAAGGGATCCTTGAGATTGTCTCGTCGCAGCTGCTTCGATTGCGAGGGAATCAGTAATGGCTGCTGCGAGATCTGCCGGCACTTCCGGACGCGTAAGGCTCCTTAGATTGCGAGTAAGAGTACGTAGAGTAACAAGCTCGTCTCGGCAGACCGGACAAAGCATTAGGTGCTCGTTAACAGCCGTCCGGACTGAGAGAGATAAGCAATCATCGACATACGCTGAAAGGGACGGTCTGACTTCTTCACACAACATAGTGTTAAACCTGTCAGGATTACTGAGCGGTCGAATCCAGCAATCCTGCGGAATGGCTTACCGACCCCGGCTGCTCCCTAGTTTAGGAAGCAACTCGACAACGAGACGCTCACTCCAGATCGAGATGAGCGCGTTCAACGGGTGTTGCTGGCCACGTTTTCAATTCACTCATCTTGTTCCTTAATGAAGCCCTGCCCGCCGTTTTCGTCACTTCGACCCATTTGGCACCGAGTGTTTGTGAGCCGGGGCGGGTAAGCCATCCCAGTTCTTCTTTTTTCAATCAACGTCCACTTAGAGATACCCTTCAAGTCGCCGGCGCAACTCCTGGCGTCCACGTGCCAAGCGCGACTTGACTGTTCCAACGCTTATCCCGAGCGTTGTCGCAATTTCTTCGTAGGTGAACCCTTCTATATCCCGGAGGATGACCGCCTCACGATACGCACGCCCGAGTGTCCGTAGCGCATCACGCAAGACTTTCTGGCGTTCATGCGCCAACGTTTCTTGTTCGGGCGTTCTTGAAGTCTCAGCCAAAGAGGCGCTCAGCGGCAGCTTGTCTCTGTCTTCAGTCGAGTCGAGCGAAACGGTGGCTTCTCGTTTTCTTCTGCGCCACCAGCGCCAGCGATTCCGCGCCTGGTTTATCGCTATCCTATAGATCCACGTACGTAAGTCCGCCTCGCCCCGAAAGCTCCCGATGCTCTGAAACGCCCTCAGAAATGTCTCTTGCGTTAAGTCCCGAGCCTCTTCGCTGTTTTCGGTCAGGCGGAACAGCAAACCGTAAATCTCTGGTGAGCGCTCCGCCACCAGAATACTGAATGCGGCGGCTTCACCTTGCTTTAATCTTTCAATGAACTGTTCTTCAGACGCTGTTCGCGACTCAACTAAGGGTGCCGGGGCAACCTGCTCCAGTTCAATTTGCCCGCGCAGGGCTATCGGCTCTCCGAAGCTCACTGCTTACCCCCTGGGGCGGGAATTGGAGTAGCTGAGGGCCTCTGCCCATTCCCGGACAGTCGGGCTCTTAGACACCGGCTGAAAACGTTTTGTTCCCTAAAATTTCTCAAAGTTTTGTTTAGATGCGATTTTTCTCGTATGCCGATTGCCGACGGCCGAAAGCGTCAACTGGTGATTGCGATGCCGTCGGGTGATTCGATTGATTCTCAGTGAAATGGGCAATCCTCAGTTGTCAATTTGAAAGCGACAATCGGCAATTAGCAATCGGCAATAATTTTCGCTTATCATACACTTTTAAGAACGTTGACCACTATAGCGACTTGCGAGAGGACCGACTTGGCGAAATATAAGAAAAAACGCGTTAGAGAACTGCAACACGATCGATTTCGTGACACTGCGATGACCCTAATGGATCGGCTTGGCGACCGGCTCGAAGGGAAGGGGAAGACCATACTTTACAGTCTCGGGGCGGTCATTCTCTTAATAGCTCTAGCCGGTTTATACATGCGCTGGAGTAATAAGAAAGAGGACGAAGCCCTTCGTGCTCTGGGGCGCGGCATCACGATCGCTACGACCCCAATTTCACCC
>Ga0209751_10000821_pt1 | contig 32741 bp, 32 predicted proteins | sample RifCSP13_1_FD_184019 | JGI IMG/M metagenome (GOLD analysis project Ga0209751, IMG submission 184019) | Soil microbial communities from Rifle, Colorado - Rifle CSP2_sed 13_1 (SPAdes) (version 2) | ecosystem: Environmental > Terrestrial > Deep subsurface > Rock core/Sediment | place: Rifle...
ACTCCGACCCATAGGTCGGAGTTGGCGCGCCAGAACGGGGTTTCGGTCTTACTCAAGACCGAGTTGGTGGCGTAGGTCGTGTTGGACCCGCCGCGACTCGACGAGGATGAGCTCGAACAGATGGTGAACGTGGGCAGGGTCGAGGCCGTGGTGGGTGGCCTCGTCGCGGATGATGCCCAGCAGTTCCGCCTCCCGATCTGGTGATCGAACCCGCATGCCACGGATGGCTTTGGCCCGCCCGATCTCGAGGGAGAGGTCCTGTCGACGGGACAGCAGTCGGACGATCTGGCGATCGATCTGGTCGATGTGGTTGCGAAGGCGGTTGACCCCGAGCGACGTCATCAGGGTGGCGAACTCGGCCGGTTCGAGTTGGCGGGGGCCGTCCGTCAAGGCCTCGCCCGGAGACGGATGCACCTCGACGATCACACCATCGGCGCCCACGCCCTGGGCGGCCAGCGCCAGCGGTTGGACCAAAGTGGGCCCTCCCGAGGTGTGGGACGGATCCACCATCACCGGCAGATGAGTCAACTCCTTGAGGGTGGGGACGGCGGTGATGTCGAGGGTGTCGCCCTCGGTGAAGGTGCGGATGCCGCGTTCCACCAGGACGATCTGGTCGTTGCCCTCGGTTAGGATGTACTCCGCCGCCCACAACCACTCGTCGAGTGTGGCGGATGGACCCCGTCTCAGCATGACCGGTTTGCCGACCCGACCCACCGCTCGTAATAGCTCGAAGTCCTGCATGGACCCCGCTCCCACCTCGAGCACCTCGATGTGGTCGGCCACGGACTCGACGTCCCGAGCCTCGATGACCTGTGTGCAGGTCGGCAAACCGACCCGACGGCCAGCCTCCTCCAGCAGCCTCACCCCCTCGTGCCCGAGACCACGGAACGAGTAAGGCGAGCTCCCCTGCTTGAAGGCCCCCGCCCGCAAGACCGATGTCCCCTGGGCCGCAACGACCTCAGCAGCAGCGTTGATCTGTGCCTCGGATTCGATTCCACAGGGGCCGGCGACCACCGCGAAGGGGTCGAAACCGATCCGGGTCTTGCCGACCGAGACGACCGTATTCGGCCGACCGGGGGTTCTCGATGCTTTACGTTCCATGCTGGGCTCCTCTGCGAAGGTTGGGAGCTCCGGGAAAGAAAGACCCGGAGCGTTACTTCGGCTCCGGGTTCAGGGGTTGGTGCTGGTCGATCAGCTCATGCCGCCTGCCCGGGCGAAGGCCCGGTAAAGGCGAAATAGAAGTAGCTGGTGCTGTCGGCCATGTGCAGAAGCGACGCTAGCGCCGGTTGGGTGGGGGAGCAAGAGAACGGCGTCGGGTCCGAGCGGCCAGGATCGCCATCGCCCCCAAGCCCACCAGCAAACCGGAGATCTGGTTCCAGGTGAACCGGCCGATGGTGGCGTCGCCGTTGCCGAAGCGGAGGCCGTCGAGCACGAAGCGCTGCAACCCGTACCAAGCCACCCAGATCCAAAAGAGCTGACCGTTTCGTAGTTTGAGGCGGCGCCCCACCAACCACAGCGCCGCCAACAGGATTCCGGCCCCGAGGAGGTCGTAGGCGGCCACGTGGTGATAGACCCCACACAACCCGTCCGGCCCGGCCGTGGCGGCTGTGCACTCCAACAGGTCGTGTTGGGGCGCAAGGTCATAGTCGGGCTTGATGCCGTATCCCCACGACGCTTCGGTGGCCCGCCCGAGATGCTCGACGATGGCCAGGTCCCCAATTCGACCGACCACCGTGCCCAAAGCCAGACCGAAGGACGAGGCGTCGAGGGTTGCAAGGATTGGCATGCCGAGCCTTCGCATCCGATAGGCACCGGCGATGATGCCCCCCGCCAGACCCCCCAAGATCGAGAAGTTGCCGCCGAAGGGGTTGAGAGCGTCGACGATGGAAGCGCCCCCGGCCAGCTGAGCAGGTACGGTCATGTACCGGGCTCCCAACAGGGCTCCCACCAGACCCCAAGAGAGGCACGACTGGTACTTGACCGTGTCCCCACCCCGCCGGCGCAGTTCCTTGGTAGCGATCCAGCCCCCGATCACGAAGCCGATCGCCGCGAACAAACCGTGCAGAGACAGCCGCACCGGACCGACATTGAAGATTGGAATGGGCGGATAGGAGATCACGGCCAGCATCATGAGGTCTCCTTCTGGAGCGCCGATCGCAGGTCCCGCTCCACCTCTTCGAGCCCGTCAACGTAGGCGTCGAGCTGGCTCCGCAGTTCCCGGATGTCCTGGGTCGCCGCGTCGGCCGACTGTGCCCCGAGCGCAGCCGCGCCCATCTTTACGGCGAGGGTCTCGATACCGGTGACCGTGGCCGCCACCCGTGACAACGTTTCGTTGCGGCGCGCCCCGATGTTTTCGACCTCTTCAAGCTGCTCGCCGATCTCCACGGCGACCGGGGAGTTCTCCGGCAACGAACGCAGCCTTCGGACCAGTCCCTGGGCGTCGACCGCCGCCAGGAAGGCTGCGGCCCGTTGCGACCACACCACCGAATCGTACAGTCGGTGGAGGGCGTCGGTGACCCGCACCCGCATCCCGCCGAATTCCTCTCCCCCCCCCACCTCAGTGGCGGCGTCCTCGAAACGGTCCCGAGCACGAAGAGCGGCCGTCATGTATTGGAGATGTTCTCCGTCAAGGACCGTCAGGTCGCGATCGAACTGGGGCTCGAGCACGGCCGAAACCAGCTTCGGATCCCGCAGGTGGAGGAAAACCGAGGTCAACCAGGCCGCCACACCCGCCCCGATTACAAACGGAAGGCCGATGCCGCTCACCAACCCGATTCCCGCCAGCGCTCCGCCGGTGAGCAAGCCGGCCGGAGATACAGTGGCCCGCAGCAACAGCGCCCCGCGCCGCACCCGCGGGTCGTATTTCAGAACGGCGCCGGCCTTGCCAGCCATCAGAAGTTGGAAACCACCTGCTGGAACACCCGCTCGATGGTGAGCGGATCGGTGGCCCGGTAGAGGCGAGCGCGCGAGGCATCGGCGATGGCGGCAAGCTCATCGACGTTGGCATCTTCTCCGTAGGCGACCGGAAACACCCGCACCGGGTCCCGTTCGGTGGAGCCGAGGTATGACAACAAGGCGTCAAGGTCGCAACCGGGAGGATCGTCTTCGCATTTTCCGTCGGTCAGCAGAAGGACCGCGTTGATGCGGGTCGGGTCGTAACCGTCTCGTACCGCCTGCACCGCTGCCCGGGTGCTGTCGTAGAGGCCGGTGCCGCCGTCGGCGATGAGGCCGTCGATATAACCATCGATATCGTTGCGAACCCTGGCCAGCTTGGCGGGGGGAACGAGCTCGATGTAGTCGAGATCGCCGTCGAGGTACGTCGAGAAGATCCACAGACCCACCTCGTCGTCGGGTTTGAACTCATCGAGGGATGCCTTCACGGCCAATTTGGCCAGCTCCAGCTTGGTGTAGCCCTCACCGCCGAGTTCGCCCATCGATCCAGAGACGTCGAACACGATGATTATCCGGGCGGTCTTTCGGTTCTCCTCCCAGGAGTCGATCACTCCCGCCAGCACTGCCGGGTCGGGGACCTGCAGTTCGGTCTCGGGTTCGGTCGGGTTGAGACCGTTGGCCACCGAGATCGGCTCACCCAATGGAACCGCCGGGTTGCCGGGGCGGAACCCGAACTCGAGGGCCCGCCGTTGATTGTCGGGGTCGTTGACGACGAAGTCGCGGAAGGCCTCTGCCCCTCGACGGGCGACATCGCTCACCCAGGCGGCGTCGAGGATGTAGGCAGGATTGTCGGAGAAGAGGGTGCCCTCCTTGGGGTAGACGGCCACCAGGGGCACGTTGGGGAGGCCGAGGGAGGTGCCGGTGTCGCCGGGATCACCCCGGTTGTAGGCGATGATGGAGACCTCTTCGACCGCCACCGCCGAGGCATAGGTAAGGGGACGACCCGCCAGGTCTTCTTTGAGCATGTTCTCGAGGAACGTGAGCGTGGTGTCGCCGTAGTGAACGGCGGCCGCCTCCACCCCCCGCACGAACTCGATCACCGCTGGGTCAGCGATGTCGGCGATGGTCAACCCGGACACCTTGCCGATGGCGGCGTAGTAGGTGGCGACGGTGGCGGAAAGGCCGGAGGTGGAAAAGTTGGGGTTGGTCTTCCCGAGTTTGAACGCGCCCCATTCCCGGTGCCCATAGGCTCCCCAGCCGTCGGGGTTCTGGGCGAGGGCGAGGACGTCGGACCACCCGATCTCGGCTTCGGGCCATCCCAGCGCCTCGGCCATCGGCTTGGGCATGCCCAGCACGAGCGGGGTGACCATGATCCGTTCGAAGTCGACCGCCATGGCCGGCTGACCCTTGGCGGCGAGACGGTGGTTGAGGACCGCCCCCCACGAGCTGGCGGCCGGGCTCCACAACACCGGGGGGGGGCCCGCTGAACCGTCGGTCGGCCAGCCGTCTGCGAGCAGCGTCGTGGCGCCTCCCGAAGCCTGCCGGTAGATGGTGATGGCCACGCACTGCCCGTCGACCTCGGGGTTCCCGGAGTTGAACGTATCCGCCAACCCCGTAAGCAGCGTCACTTTCTCTGAGGAGACCGCCGCCGGGATCTCCACGCATCCCTCCGGGACCGTTTGCGAATCGTCCGGTGGTCCCAGAGTGAAGTCGGGTCCGCTGTCCGGGATACAGGCGGACAGCAGCAGAGAGAAGACGATGAATCCCCGGCGAATCTTCACGGCAACTCCTTCAACCGCTGCGCCTCAGGCGCCAAGCGCGGCCCAAGCAACAAGAAGGGTAGACCGGGTCTGATCATCAATCGCCGGGAGTGCCTGTCCAGGAGTGCCGAGCTCGGCGGGGAGACCGGCCGTTTCACCGGAAGCCGGACGCAGGCCCGCCGCCGCCAGGGCGGCCTGCGCCTCCGGAGTTAGAAGCGACTGTTGGACTTTCTCTCCACTTCCGCCCGACCAGGCCGCCACGAATTCCACCCAGGGTCCTGGATCGGGATAGAACAACTCGAGCCGGCCCTGGTCTTGAACGTTTTCGAGCTGGGCGGCCAGCGACACCTCGGTTGAGATCACAACGTCCATGCGAGCCGGTCCGAACAGACCGAGCTGGCTCACCAAATCGGCGTCGTTTCGTGACTTGACTCGCAGGCTGACCGGCAAGTTGGCGAGGTCGGTCCCGACCGCCTGCCACGCCGCCAGTTCGCCTGCCCCGGCGTTGGGATCGGCCAGTCCGATCTTGAACTCGCCCCACGAATCGTCCCCCCCCAACTCAGCCCAGGTCTGGCCGTAGGCGCCGGCGAGACAGGCGGCATCGATCTTGCCGCCGCAATGGCGTGAGAGTACGCCGGACCGCTCCGACCACACGGCGATTACCACCGGGGTCCGGCCGATCACCGACCCGACCGTCAGGCCGGCCGGCACGTCGGTGAGGGGGGCGATGACGACGGCGTCTTCGGGCGAGGTCGACCCTGCGCGGAGCTCGGAGGCGGTGCCGCCGAATCCGGTGGCGAGGGTCTGGCACACTGCCTCAAGGGCGGGAGCGCACACCAAACGCACCTCGACACCGGCCTCGGGCAGGCTGGTCGAGGTGGTGCCATTCGGCTCAGGATTGGGCGCTACGAAGAAACCGACCAGGAGAACGACGCCTCCCACGACGGCGGCAACCAGCGCTGCCCGCCAGCCGCTCATCGACCCTGCCTTTCTGTCCGGACCTGCCTGTCGAGGAGATGGTAACGGTGCCATGCCGTAGGGCTCCGGGTCCCCGGCACGTGAGATGCCGAAGGGCTCCGGGTCCCTTGGCTCGGACGTATCCTGACGGCGTGACTCCCCTCGTCGTGGTCCCCGGGCGACTCGTGGGGGCCGGGCGAGCCGGTCGGATGGAGGCGGTCACGACCGCCACCACCTATCTCGACGCCCTCCGACGGGCGGGCGCCGAAGGTGTAGTGATCAGACCACGGCCCATCACTGCCGAAGAGGCGTTGGCGTTGTTGAACCGAGCCGATGGCCTGCTCGTGATCGGTGGTCAAGACGTCGATCCGCGCTTGTACGACGAGAAGGCGGTAGATCAGGTCTACGGGGTCCGCCGCGAGGAAGACGAGTTCGAGATGGCGCTGCTGAGGTCGGCGATCGAGAACGACGTCCCCGCACTCGCCATCTGTCGGGGCGCCCAAGTCCTCAACGTCGCCTTGGGCGGGACCCTCCACCAGCACGTGGAGGGCGAGGTCGACCACATCGGGCCCGGCTTTCCCACCCGACCTCCCCACACCGTCGGCCCGGTAATAACGGTCAGCCTCGAACCCGGATCACGAGTGGCGAAGGCGGTCGGCGCCCACCAATCCGAAGGGACCCACCTCCATCATCAGACCCTCGCCCGCCTGGGGAGGGGTCTAAAGGTGACGGGTCGCACCGACGACGGGACGATCGAGGCGGTCGAGCACGAACGGGGCTGGGTGGTCGGTGTGCAGTGGCATCCCGAAGACACCGCAGCCTCCGACCCCGACCAACAGAGGCTCTTCGACGCCTTCGTCTCCGAATGCCGCACTCGCCACTCTCCGTGACCTGACTGCCACTCAAACCGCAACCGGCGGTCGTACGCGTCAGCAGGTGGCGCGCATTGTCGGAGGTTCATGATCTGGCGGCCAGGTAGTCATCCGGTTCAGCGCGATGGCGGTCGCAGGCTGCTGACGGCCATCACGAATAGATCGACATCCGCCGTCCGTCGCTGTCCCGGAACCAGGCGTGGCGAGCGCCCCAGTCCTGGTCTTGCGGTGGCGCCTCCACCTCGACCCCGGCCTTCTTCAACCGAAAGTAGGTCTCATCGACATCGTCGACTCGGATGGTGATCTCGACGCTGTTGGGAGGTCCGGGCTCTCCCTGCTCCATGCCGATATTGAACCCGTCGCTCCCGCCTACCCGCACATAGCCCGGATATTCGGCGAGGACCGAGAGCCCGAGTACTTCCACAAAGAGCCGACGTTGGGCATCGAGGTCGGAGACCAGCATGAAGATATGACTCAGCGACGTTCCCATGTTCCCAACCGAGGCGCCTCCGGGCGGTGACGGATTAGGGCAGCTTCAGAAGACGAGGCGGTCAACGAGGATGGCTCCGAACAGGGCGGACAGGTAGGCCGTGGAGAAAGTGAAAAGGGCCATCGCCCGCGCCGGATTCCGAAGCACCCGCACCGATTCCACGATCAACCAGCCGCCTAACAACAGGGCGGTGAGCAGATAGATCCAACGCAGTCCGGTCAAAGGAATCAACGCCAACGAGGCCAGCACCGTTACGCCGGAGTACAAGAGCATCTGTCGGGCAGTGGCGGCGGTCCCCACCACCACCGGCAGCATCGGGACGCCGGCTCGGGCGTAGTCGTCCTGGTACCGGAGGGCGAGCGCCCAAAAGTGGGGGGGGGTCCAGGCGAAGACGACGGCGAACATGACCCAGGCGGGGAGGGCCAGGGACCCGGTCACCGCCGCCCACCCGACCAGAACCGGTGCAGCCCCGGCCGCACCTCCGATGACGATGTTTTGTCTGGTCGTCCGCTTCAGCGCCATGGTGTAGACGAACACATAGAACAGGAGGGCGGAGGCGGCGAGGATCGCCGCCAGCCAGTTGGTGGTGAGGTACAGCCACAAGGTTCCGGCTGCCCCCAGCGCCCACCCGAATCGGGCGGCCAGCTCCGGTCGAACTTGGTGGCTCGGCAGTGGCCGGCGGGCAGTCCGCCGCATGACCTCGTCGATGTCGCGGTCGAGGTAACTGTTGAGGGCGTTGGCTCCTCCGGCCGTGAGCGCGCCTCCGAACAGCGTGGCGATCACCGGCCAGGTGCCCGGCCACCCGTCGGCGGCCAGCGCCATGGCCGGCAAGGTGGTGATCAGCAGCAGTTCGATGATGCGTGGTTTGGTGAGTGCGAGGTAGGCGTGGAGGCGCCGGCTTCTCGAGAGGGCGACGGTCACGCGCCGAGCCTACCCGCCGTCGCCCCTCCAGCCACCGCCGGAAACCAGCGACTGCAACCCACCGACTGCCTTCCACCGGCGACGTAGGACCAACTGCCCGTTACATTTCGAAGCACGTGAAGCGCCTCCATACTGTCCTTATCGCCTCTGCCGTGCTGACCGTTGCCGCCTGCGGGTCGAGCGAGAGCGCCGGTCTGACGGTGGTGGCCAGTTCGGCCGGGACCATCGGTTCGGGCAGCCAGCGTCTCTTGGTAACCCTTTTGTCCGACGATCAAACGGAGCTGGCCTCCCCCGACCTGGCGGTGGTGATCGAGTTCGCTCGCGCCTCGCCGCGCGAGGTGGTCGGCGAGGCAGCGGGTGAGTTCGTTTGGCTGATCCCCGACGTGCGGGGGCTCTACGTGACGACATTCGTCTTCGATCGACCCGGCGAATGGGAAGCCACCGTTGTTGCAGAAGACCGGCGGGCCGCACCCTTCCCCTTCGTCGTTGTCGATGCCCCGATCGTGCCCGACGTGGGTGACCCGGCCCCCCTCTCGATAACTCGGACGTCGGACGATTTCGATCTCGACCAGATCAGCACCGATCCCAACCCGGATCCCGACTTCTACCGGTTGTCCCTCGATGAGGCCCTCGGTTCGGGCCGGCCGACCGTCGTCGTGTTCGCCACGCCGGCCTTCTGCCAAACCCAAACCTGTGGACCTATGCTCGATCTGGCCAAGGAAGCCAAACCCGGCCACCCCGATCACAACTTCGTGCACGTCGAGATATACGAGGATCTCAACGCGGAGGTCGACCAACTGGTGCCGGTACCGGCGGTGACCGAGTGGGGCCTGCCCTCCGAGCCATGGCTGTTCGTGGTCAATGCCGATGGAGTGGTCATGGCTCGTTTCGAAGGCGTGGTATCGCCCGAGGAGCTGGAAGAGGCGCTCACCCACAGATGATCTGTGGGCGCTGGCACGTGCTGGGTACGTGCCAGAACCCTGGGTTCGCAGGCGGGGGGAGCTTGGCGGGGGGAGAAGCGCAGACCTACCATGCGCGGATGGGTCGTAGCAGGAGGTGGTGGCGCGCTCGGGGGGCGGCGCTGGCCGTCTTGGCGCTGGCCCTGGCCGGTTGCGTGCAGAACGCCCCGTTGGATTCTCTCGATCCCAAAGGCCCGTTCGCGGAACGGATCAACGGTTTGTTCTGGCCGGTGTTTTGGGTCGCGGTAGTCATCTTCGTTCTGGTGGAAGGCGCCATCCTCGTCGCCGCCGTCGTCTTCCGCGACCGACCCGGCCGGGCCGAACCCAAGCAGATCCACGGCAGCCCGCGGTTAGAAGTGGTCTGGACGGTGATCCCCGCCCTCATCCTGGCCGGCATCGCCGTTCCCACCGTGTCGGCGGTGTTCGACCTCACCAAGTGCGACAGCGGCGCCATGTCCATCGAGGTCATCGCCCACCAGTGGTGGTTCGAGTACCGATATCCGGAAGAGGGCGGCGTGGTGACCGCCAACGTCTTGGTGATCCCGGCCGGCCAGGAGGTCTGTCTCTCCATGACCTCCGAAGACGTGCTCCACAATTTCTGGGTGCCCAACCTCAATGGGAAGCGCTACCTGATTCCCGGTCAAACCACCACCCTCCGCCTGCAGGCCGATGAACCAGGCGAGTTTTGGGGTCACTGCGCCGAGTTCTGCGGGCTCTCCCATTCGCTGATGCGAGCCCGGGTAGAGGCGGTGCCCACTGCCGAGTTCGACGCTTGGATCGACGCCCAAAGGCAGCCGGCCCCAGTTCCGGCGGAGGGGACCGCGGCCGCCGTCGGATTGGCGGTGTTCGAGGCGCGGGCCTGCACCCAGTGCCACTTCATCTCCGGAACCAACGACGTCGCCAATCCCTTCGGACCCAACCTCACCCACTTCGCCTCCCGTCACGTCTTTGCCGGTGCCACCCTCCCCGAGCAGGACGAAGATAGGCGCGATGCCCTCAAACGCTGGATCGCCAATCCGCCGGAGGTCAAACCCGGTTCCTTTATGCCCGACCTCGGTCTCACCGAGCAAGAGATCGAAGACGTGATCGCCTACCTGGAGACCTTGCAGTGACCGCAACAGCCGAACGGCCAGCTTCCACCATCTTCCAACGCCCCACCTCCCACACCGGTGTTTGGTCGTGGATCACCACGGTGGACCACAAGCGCATCGGGATCTTGTACGGCTACAGCGCCTTCATCTTCATGATCATCGGCGGCCTCGAGGCCTTGCTCCTACGCATTCACCTCGCTTCTGCCAACTCCGAGTTCTTGTCGGCGGGTGAATACAACGCCATGTTCACGATGCACGGCACCACCATGGTCTTCCTGTTCGTGATGCCGATGTCGGCAGCCTTCTTCAACTACCTGCTGCCGCTGATGATCGGCGCCCGCGACGTGGCCTTCCCCCGCCTCAACGCCCTCTCGTACTGGATCTTCCTGTTCGGTGGGATCTTTCTCTATTCGAGCTTCCTGTTCGGTTCGGGTCTTCCCCCTCTGGGGACCGAGAACGTGCCCGGCAACCTCGACGCCGCCACCTCGGGGGGATTCCTCGCCAACTCACCCGACGGCGGCTGGTTCTGTTACCAGCCCAACTGCGGGCCCTTCTATTCGCCGGGAACCGCCATGGATTATTGGGCGCTAGGTGTCCAGATCCTTGGCCTGGCCTCGCTCATCTCCGCGGTCAACTTCATCGTCACCGTCTTCAACATGCGAGCCAAGGGCATGCGGTTGCTGCGGATGCCGGTCTTTGTCTGGATGACGCTGGTAGTGGCTTTTCTGCTCCTGTTCGCGCTTCCGATCATCGCCATCGCGCTATTCATGGTTATGTTCGATCGGCAGTTCGGGACCCTTTTCTTCGCCGCCAGCCAGGGAGGGGATCCCATCCTCTGGCAGCATCTGTTCTGGCTGTTTGGGCACCCCGAGGTCTACGTCCTCATCCTCCCGGCGATGGGGATTGTGTCGGAGGTGCTCCCGGTCTTCTCCCGCAAGCCGCTCTTCGGGTACGCGGCGGTGGTGTTTGCGGGAGCCAGCATCGGCTTCCTCGGTTTCGGGGTCTGGGCCCACCACATGTTCTCCTCGGGGATCACCCCGGTCGCGCAAGCCGCCTTCGGCATCTCCACCATGACCATCGCCATACCGACCGGCATCAAGATCTTCAACTGGGTGGGGACGATGTGGCTTGGCAAGATCCGCCTGACCACTCCGATGCTTTTCTCGATCGGGTTTGTGGCCCTATTCGTCATCGGCGGATTGTCGGGGGTCACCCACGCCATCGTCCCCTCCGACTGGCAGCAGACCGACACCTACTACATCGTTGCCCACTTTCACTACGTGCTCTTCGGCGGATCGATCTTCGGGCTCTTCTCCGGCGTCTACTACTGGTTCCCCAAGCTGACCGGTCGGATGCTGTCCGAGCGTCTCGGCAAGCTCCACTTCTGGCTGATGTTCATCGGCATGAACCTCACCTTCGGCCCCATGCACTGGTTGGGGCTCCAGGGGATGATCCGGCGAACCTGGAAGTACGCCCCGGAAACCGGCCTTGAACCGTGGAACCGGGCGGTGTCGGTCGGAGCCTTCATGATCGCCACCAGCATCGCGATCTTCATGTACAACTGGTGGACGTCCAAACGACGCGGCCAGCCGGCCGGGCTCGACCCCTGGGACGCCCGCACCCTCGAGTGGAGCATCCCCTCACCCGTGCCCGAATACAACTTCGCCAAGGTGCCGGTGGTCCACTCCCTCGACGACTTCTGGCATCGGAAGTACGACGAGGACGAGAACGGCCGGGCGGTCCGAAAGCCGGATGCCGATGAGCTCATCGCCCGGCTCGAACACGAAGGCAATAACCCATCATCGCCCATTCATCTGCCCAACCCGAGCTACTTCCCGATCATCATGGCGAGTGGGATCCCTACGACGTTCTACGGAATCATCTACCACACCACTGCGTGGGGGAAGGCGCTCATCGCGGTGGGCGCGGTGGTGGTCCTGTCGGCGCTGATCGGTTGGGGTATGGAGCCCCTCGAGGAACCCCATGACGCACCCCATGACACACCCCATGACACAGCGGCGGCCCACTGATGACGGACCTCGCCCACGCCCCCGAACACCACGACGAACATGAATCGACGGGGATCGACAACCGCAAGCTGGGCATGTGGGCCTTCCTGGGTTCGGAGTTCTTGTTCTTCGGCGCCCTCATCTCCAACTACCTGCTCTACCAGGGCCGGAAGGGGTTCCCTGGTCCTTATCCGGCCGACATCTACGACATCCCGTTCACCTCGATCAGCTCCTTCGTGCTGCTGATGAGCTCCCTGACGATGGTGCTGGCCCATAACGCCATGTCTCGTCACGACCGCAACGGGACTAAGACCTGGCTTCTTGCTACCGCCATGCTCGGCTCGGTATTCCTGGGCGGCCAGGTCTTCGAGTTCACCGAGTTCATCACCGAACACGGTATGAAGACCACCACCAACCCGGCCGCCTCCGCCTTCTACGTCCTGACCGGGTTCCACGGAACTCACGTCGCCATCGGTGTGATCATGCTGCTCTCGTTGTGGGGAATCGCCCGGCGGGGATCGCTGTCGGACCGCCATGGCCTCAACGTAGAACTGGTCGGTCTCTACTGGCACTTCGTCGACATCATCTGGATCGTCATCTTCACCGTCGTCTACCTGATCCGCTGACATGACCACCGAACAACACTCCGCAATAGAGGCCGAGCGTCACGACCCCCCCCACCCCACCCCCATCCAATATGTCAAGATCGCCGTCGTCTTGGCTGTACTCACCGGCATCGAGGTGGCGTTGTTCTACGTTGGCGACGTCTTCGGCGGTCTCCAGACACCGATGCTGTTGGTGCTGGCAGCTCTCAAGTTCGTGATCGTGGTTGGTTGGTACATGCACCTCCGATTCGAGAGGTCGACGGCGCAGCGCTTCTTCGGCACCGGCTTCGTCATCGCCCTGTTCTGCTACGGAATCGTGCTGCTGGCCATGGGCGCCTTCGCCTTGAGTCGCTGATGCGGGCCATCCCTCCCTGGCATCCCCACTACGACGTTTGGCTGGTGGTGGGTCTGCTGGCTTTCATCTATGTCTATGCCGATCTCCGACACCGGCCGGCGACGGCGAGCCCGGCCACTCCTCGCCAGAGAGCCTGGTACGCGATCGGGGTGCTGGCGATCCTGGCCGTTTCCGAGTGGCCGGTTCACGAGCTGGCCGAGGAGTCGCTTTTCTCGGTGCACATGGTGCAGCATCTCGTGATCACCTTGGTGGCGCCAGCCGCCATGCTTCTTGGTCTCCCCCGCTGGATGGCCGATGGTCTCCTCCCCCCCCCGGTGCTCCGCCTGCTTCGGCCCCTGGCCAGACCGGTCACTGCCTTCGTGCTGTTCAACGGGACAATGGTGTTGACTCACTGGCCCGACTTCGTGGCCTGGTCGCTTCGTAGCGAGCTCTTCCACTTCACGGCTCACGCCTGGCTCTTCGGGACTGCCTTGCTCATGTGGCTGCCGGTGCTGAGCCCCACTCCGCTACTACCGCGGCTCAGCCCTCCAATGCAGATGCTCTATTTGGTCACCCAGACGCTTCTCCCCAACATTCCCGCCTCCTTCCTCACCTTTTCGCGCATACCCCTCTACCCTGCCTATGGGGACGCCGCCCTGGCTTTCGGAGTCACCGCGGTTGAAGACCAGACGTTCGCCGGTCTCATCATGAAATTGGGCGGGACCTTCTTCTTCCTGGCCGTGCTCGCAACGGTCTGGTTCCGCTGGAACAACCGAGAAGAGAGTTGGGAGAGGCTGCAGCGCGACCTGAGCCGCAGCTAAGCCGCGACCGATACGAGCGATCCCGATAAGCCCAAGGCTCGCGTTGACGATCAGCCTTGTTGGGAAACCGCGTTGGCGGGCGTCTCGGGGGTCGGTTCGTCGCCTCCGCGGGCCAACACCACCGCCACCACGATCAGCACCAATACACCCACTCCGGCCACCGCCACCAGGAACTCGCCGAACGAGATCTTCATGCCCGGTCGGGAGGCCGACAGCCCGGCGAAGGCGAGTATCCCCCCGGCGGCGATGAAAGCGATGAGGGGCGCGACCTCGTGGAACCGCACCAGCACGAATCCCAGCGGGAGTACGAACACCACCAACATCAACAGACCGGTGAGCGGAATAGCCGCCGCCGAAATCAGGCGTCGCCGTACCGCCGTCACTTCGGAGGCCTCCCCACCCCCGATCGTTTCCGGCACTCCCACCACTTGGATGAGAGCCGCCGTCAGCCAGCCAAGGATCCCCCCGCCAATCGCGACCACGGCCACGAGCGTCACCAGCGGGACAGCGACCAAACCCTCGTCGACCACCGTTCCGAATGCTCCGATCAAGAGGGTGGCACCGATCAGTCCGAGCACGGCACCAGAGCCGATCCCGACGGCCACCGTTCCGGCCAGTCCCCCCTGCAAGACCATCCCCCGACCGCCCCAGGCGGCCAGCCTCCGGCTCACCAACGCCACCGTTACCCCGAACACGACCGACACCGCCGCCGCGGCCCAGAGGAAGCGGTCACTCGGAAGCTCGACCACCGGAACCAGGGCGTCGGGCTCCCCCGACACCGAGGCGAGCGGCAACAAGAAGGATGAGGCGGCCGGGACGGTCATCAGACCGAGGACCGCGCCAACCCATCCGCCCAGACGCCCCGCCGCTCGGAGCCGCTCGCGCAGCGGGGCGGGAGGCGCGAGCTCTCCTTCTTCGACTGCGCTCCCGAGCTCCGGAGAGACGACGACCTGCGCCGGAGGCGGCGCGACGGTGGCAGCGAGCCCGCCGGCCGGTGTCTCAGATACCGCCGAGGTCGGCGTTATCGGAGCCGGGACGGCAGACGGAGCCGGCGACGCGAGCTGCGTCGCCACCGGGGACGCCCCGCCAGCCCAGGCCTTGAGGACCTCCTCAGCGGTGGTTCCGCTGGCACCCGCCCGGGCGGCGGCCGAACGCAACACCATGGCTTCGGGGACTTTGAGGGCCGCGGCCGCTGCCGCCAGGTATTCGCTCATCGGGCCCGGAGAATAGCCAGCGGCGTCCCCAGCAAGTGAGCCGTTCACCCACCCGTCTGATCCTTCCCTTCATCTCCGTCGATTCCGTTCTTGTGACGCTTGACCACCCCGGCGGTAGGCAAACCGTCACCAGAACGACGCTGGCGCCGGCGAGCGCGTCGTTCGGCCGCCCGCAACGCCGCCACCGCCACCAGACCGACCACGGCGAACAACAGAACCTCGTCCCAGCCGCCTTGGTGAGCGAGAACGATCACCCCGCCGCCAGGACGAACAATCCCAAGCCGGTCAGACCCACCATCAACCCGAGCATGGCGTATTGGGTCCGTACTGCCGTCCCGGCAGGAAAATCGGAAAGAGCCCGATCGTGGGCGAGGATCACCCCCGTCACGTGGCCCAGAACGATGGCGGCCACCTGGGTGTACCAAACCCCCGTCGGACCGAGCAAAGTGAAGTCGATCCGCCGGTCGGCGGTACCGAACAGGTCCCACCCGAGGGCGAACGGGTCGCTGAGGGAGGAGAGCAGCAGCTGGCCTTCGAAGAGGATCAACGTGAAATAGTGGGCGAAGGCATATGCCAAGGCGATCGGGACAAGGGTATGGGTGAACCGTTGGGCGACGGTGGCGGTGGTCAACTTCCCCCCCCCTAACCGGGAAGCCACGTAACAGGCCAACAGGTAGGCGGCCCCGATGGTCCCGACCACCGCCAGCAGCAGAACCGTCTCCCCCATCATGGACACTCCTGCCACTCCGGTCAGGTTGCGCCACCAACTCGCCCCGCTCAGCCCGTCGTAGGTCACGCTTCCGATCATTGCCAAGGTGAAGGCGGTGAGACCTCGCCAGGCTGGCACAACCGTCAGTGCCCGCAGCCAGCCACGCCAGACCCACCGACCCTCAACGAACCCGAACGGGGCGATCGCCGAGATCAGCCGGCTATAGGTCGTAAAGCCGTCGGCGATCTGCAAGCCGGTGTCGCGCCCGGCATACGCCGCCGCCGCGATCAGATAAACGGTGTAGGCAACGGCCGCGACGCCGACCGTGAATGGCCGCCCCCCATCCGCAAACACCAGCTCCAGCCAGACGAATCCGAGCAGTGCCACCGTCGCCGGCCACACTCCCACTCGCTCGAGCAACTCCGGTCGTTCTGTTCCCCTGAGCGGGGCGAGCATGGTGCGCCACGGGTTGGCGAAGGAATAGAGATTGCCGGCCAATGCGCCGGCGAAGGGAACGACCAGCCAGAAAGCGACATACACGAGCACCGGAGCCGGATTGGTGGCACTCTCGTCGCTCCCATATAGGCCGGCCGCGATCGTCAAGGCGAGCGCCACCAGACCGGCCACCTTGATAGCGGCGCCAACCGCCCGGGCGAGGCGGTTGGCCGGCAACGGCCGTAGCCGCGGCCCATCTTGGAGCCGGGGTTTCGGCCAAAGGGCCGCCAGCGCCACGAACGACGCCACCAGGACGACGACCGCTCCGGCAATGAAGTAGCTGAGCGGGACCGGGAGGTCGGTTCGCCCGCCGATCCCGTGGGCGAGGATCAAGGAGAGACCGCCAGCTCGAACAGAAGCAGTCCGGCCTCCTCCAGTTCGACCTCGAAAACCCCCGGAATGTCGGCCACGAATTCGATCTCGGCCGACGAGCCGGCCGCCACATCGACCTTCAGGTCGTAGCCGTGCAGGTGCACCTCGTCGGCGACGTCGGACGCCACCCGGATCAGTACCTGTTGACCGATCTTGGCGTTCACGGTCTGTCCGGCTGCCGAGCTGGCACCTCCCGCCACCTCGACCTCGACGACCACCGTTTCGTCTGCCACGCTGCTGGTCGAACTCGTCACCGTCGATTCAGTGGTCGTCGGAGTCGAGGTTGACGTCACCGCCGTCGCAGCTGTGGTCAGGGTGCTTTCCGTCGTGGTCGTCGACGAGCCGTTGGAGCCGGTGACGGAGGGCGGGCTGGTCGTGGCCGTGCCCCCGTTGCACGCCACGATCAGCGCCAGCAGGGCCAACAGCGCCAACAAGGTGCGTCGCATCGACGGCAAGTTACCCAGGCCGACGACGTTTCCAGAACCTACGATCTTCCAGCATGAATTGGCTCTGGCAACTCGGAATCCATTTCCTACGCCGATGAAGAAGGTGCTGATGGCTGTCCTGGTGGTCGGTTTGGTCGCCTTGATCATCAAGTACATGCTGGACGAGGCCTGAGCCCAACCTTCCCTTCTTCCATCTGGCTCCGAGCCAAAAGAGGGTTTGGTTGGGGGTCTCCCCGGGCATCAGCCTTCGAGGAAGGCGACGATCGCGGCGGCCAGTCGCTCTGGGTGGGTCCACGGAACCTCGTGGCGGGCACCGACCACCTCGACGATCGCGACGTCTCGAAACTCTCCGGCCGCCTGGTACTGCCAGCCAGGAGGTACGAGCTGGTCGCGCGAAGGGATGACCATCAGCACCGGTTGTTCGAGCTTGCCGGCCCAGTCCCGAGAGTCGAAGCGGAGCATTGCCTGAGTGGCCAGCGCACCGGTGTCCGGATCGCGCCGGTGGGTTTCCAACCACGACCAGCGTGCGTGCACGGGTGCCACCGCTCCGACCAAGCGCAGGTAGGCGGCCCGTACCTCGGCGGTCCCGACCCCGGTCAGACGCTCCCACGCTCGCACCACCGTCGACGCCAGCGTCCGGAGGGTCCGATGCGGCTCCGGATGATGGGTCAGGGTTGCGACCAGCATCAGCTTGGAAACCCGACCGGGATAGCGATGAGCAAAGACCTGGGCAACCGCCCCCCCCATCGAGTAGCCGGCTACCGCAGCCTCGTCGATGCCGAGAGCGTCGAGCACGCCGGCCACGTCGTCGGCTAGGTCCTCGATCTCGAAACGGGAACGGAAATGGTCCGACCTACCGTGGTTGGGAAGGTCGATCAAGATCAACCGGAACCGGCTCGCCAGCAGGGGAACCACCTTGTACCACTCGGCCAAGGAAGAGCCACCTAAGCCGTGCAGCAGCACGATCAGCCGGCCATCAGGTTGTCCCGTGTCCCTGACCACGAGTTCTTGATCTCCCACGAATACCGTCTGCCCCTTCAAGCGGAGCGGGTTGGTCTGGGGGGGGGGAAAGCGAGGATCGACGATCGGCCCAAACAACCGCCAGGCCCCCCAGACCCATAAAGCTCTCTTCACCCACTTGCTCATAGGGGTGCCACCGCAAAGATGTGCTCTGCCACCGGTCGCCCTCCGATGATGTGCTCTTCGATGATCCGCTCCATGACCTCCTCGGTGACTCCTCGATACCAGACGCCCTCCGGGTAGACGACGCAGATCGGACCCTGCTCGCACACCCGAAGGCAGTCGACCTTGGTGCGAAGTACTTCTCCGGTCCCGGTGGGAGCCGGACCGGCCTCGAACTCGGGTTTTCCTCCCCACGGCGGGGGACCGGAGGTCAGACCGAGCTCTTTGAGGCGGTTCTTCAGATAATGCCAGACCGCCGCCGACTGCTCGTAAGTCGAGCATTTGGGTGTCGTCTGTTCGGCGCAAAGAAAGACATGGCGCCGGGCGCGGCCGATGGAAAGAGCTGACGCGATGACCTGAAGGCGATCGGCTGGATCCACCCTGCAACGTTAGGAGCCAAGCCGTACGAGTCGGGAAACGGTCTGCGGCTAGCCGGAGACCAGGGTCAGCTCGCCGCCGGCTACGACTCGACCGATGACCGGGTAGCCGATCGACGTTCCCGGTGGGAGGGCCGCCACCAGCCCGCCGCTCGTCTGGGCGTCGGCGAGAAGTCGCAGAATGATCTCGTCGGTGTCGCCCACCAGACGGGGCCGAATGGCGGTCAGATTCCGCCGGCTGCCGCCCGGATATGCCCCGGCCGCACACAACTCCCGGGCGCCGGGAAGCAGCGGAACCGCACCCGGGTCGAGAACCGCCCCCACCGACGAGGCGTCGAGCATCTCCACCAGATGGCCGAGCAGGCCAAACCCGGTCACGTCGGTGACGGCATGGACACCGAGCGCTATGAGTGAAGCCGCGGAGGCGGCGTTGAGGGTCGTCATAGACTCCACCGCTTCGGCCAGCACCTCGGGTGGACAGTTGCCCTCCTTGAGGGCGGTGGTGATCACCCCGGTTCCGATCGGCTTGGTCAGAACCAACAAGTCGCCCACCTGAGCCCCGGCGTTGGTGATCGGCCGATCGACGAGGCCGGTCACCGCGAAGCCGTACCAGGGTTCGGGAGCATCGATGGAATGTCCGCCCACAATCGTGCACCCAGCCTCGGCCATGACCGCTGCCCCCCCCCGGACCACCTCCCCGGCCAGTTCGAACGAGAGCTGATCCCGCGGCCAGCCAATGAGCTGCAAGGCCGTTAGGGGTTGCCCGCCCATGGCGTAGACGTCGGACAGGGCATTGGCGGCGCCGATTCGGCCCCAGTCAAAGGCGTCGTCCACTATCGGGGTGAAGAAGTCGACCGTCTGCACCAGGGCGCGCCCTTCCGACAGGCGGTAGACGCCTGCATCGTCGTTGGTGCCAATCCCCACCAAGAGGTCTGGATGGCGACTGGCCGGGTGGTTGTGCAGCGGTCGCAGAACCTGCGCCAGCTCGGCGGCGCCGAGCTTGCAGGCTCAACCGGCGCCGTGTGAGTACTGGGTGAGCTTGACGGAATCCACGCCTGCACCGTAGTCCCCACGTGCCGTTCCGTCGGCAGACGCTGCGGACCGGGCAGAGGGGTTCAGTTGCTCGCTTACAGTGATTGCTGAGAGGAACCGACTTGGACTTCAACGACACCCCCGAACTGGCGGACTTTCGGGCCCGGGCCCGGGCCTGGCTGGAGGGGAATGCCACGCGCCGCCGTCAGGAAGGTGGAGCGATAACACTGTTCGGCGAGAACGGCGACGGCGAGGGGGCGCTGGCCACCGCCCGTTTTTGGCAGGCGAAAGTATTCGACGCCGGTTGGGCGGGTTTGACGGTACCGCCGGAGTACGGGGGGGCCGGATTGTCGCCCCTCTATCAGATCGTTTGGCAGCAGGAGGCTGCCCACTTCGCCTTGCCGGTGGACGTCTTCGGGATCGGCATCGGCATGGGCGCCCCCACCTTGGTCGCCTGGGGAACCGAGCAACAGAAGGGGCGATGGCTCCGACCGATGCTGAGGGGTGACGAGATATGGTGCCAGCTCTTTTCGGAGCCGGGCGCCGGCTCCGACGTTGCCTCTCTTCGTACCCGAGCCACCCGCGACGGCGGCGAGTGGCTGGTCAACGGCCAGAAGGTGTGGACCTCGGGCGCTCACTACTCCCGGTGGGGCCTACTGCTAGCTCGGACTGATCCGGCGGCTTCCAAACACAGAGGGCTCACCTACTTCATCGTCGACATGAACCAGCCGGGCGTCGAGGTGCGGCCGCTCCGACAGATGACGGGCGGTTCCAACTTCAACGAGGTGTTCTTCGTCGACGCCCGCGTCCCCGACGAGAACGTGATCGGTGGCGAAGGCATGGGTTGGTCGGTGGCGGTCACCACGCTCATGAACGAAAGGTTGTCAATTGGTGCGGCCTTGCTGTCGGCGGAGGGCGCCTTCGGTTCGTTACGCCAACTGGCGCAGCGATTCGTCGGCGACGCCTCGCTCCGGGACCGCCTCGTCGATCTGTATGCCCGCGGCCAGGTTCTTCGTTTCATGGCCCAGCGCATCATCAGCACGCTGGTACGGGGAGGGCTGCCCACCGCGTTAGGTTCGGCTGCCAAGATAGGGCTGAGCGACGTTCTCACCCGCTTCGCCAACCTCGGCATCGACGTTCAGGGGGGAGCCGGCCTTCTGGCGGGTCCCGATGCCGTCGACGACGGTGTTTGGCAACTGATCTTCACCGGTTACCCGGGAATGCGGATCGCCGGCGGTACCGACGAGATCATGCGGAACATCATCGGCGAACGGATACTCGCCCTTCCGGCGGAACCACGGCTGGACAAGGGATTGCCGTGGAACGAGACGGTCGGAGCGGGCTAGTGCTCTGTCTGGTAAATAATCGTGGGGTCTCGTCCGCCCACGACGCCCCTGGCGGCGTCCTCCTCCTCGACGCAGCGCATGGGCTGCGCCTTCGTCGTGCGTCCTGGCCAGGAACGTCGTGGCCTCGCCGATACCCTCACGCTATTTCCCAGACAGAGCACCAGGGTCGGGCTCTCAACCGCTCGAACGGGCCGACCGCCAGCCCGTCGCCCGCCGACGCGCCAGGGTGGTGGCCGCCTGGTCGAGGAACCGGTCCACCTGACCCTCGTCGTAGCCGCGGCGTTCATAGTCAAAGGTCAGGAGGTTGAGCTCTTCCTCGGTGGGTCGGGTGGGTGGCAGACCCGATTCGAGTCGATCCAGCTCGGCGGCGATCTCGTCAACCCATCGATCCACGTCGGCTTTGACGTAGCCGCTCCCGCGCTTTTTGAAACGGAGGCGGCGTGCCCGGGTGGCGGTCATGAGGAAACCTTTGGGCGGAGAAGGCACCGAGACGATCGGTCCCAATGGTCGCAGGGTCTCGGCCACCCGATCGAGCAGATCGTCAACCTCATCGATTCGATAGCCGAACGGTCGCAACCCGAACTCGGCGCCGTCGACATCGGCGGCTGTGAGACGTGGGATCTCGCCGGCTTCGGCCCTTTGCGCTGTTCTCTGCATCCGCCGCAGGAGCGCTTGGACCTCGTTGATTCGGTAGCCACGCAGCCCGCGACGGAAGCGCACCACCGCCAGCTGCCGAGAAGAGATCCGCCTCACCATGCCCGAGGGCGAGTGTATCGGTGAGAGGTGAGGTCGGCTGGTCTCTATCCTGTTGCCATGGCTGAAGAGACCACCTGGCTGACCCCCAATGCCCACCGCAAGCTGCAAGATGAGCTGGCCCACCTAACCACGGAAGCTCGTCGGGCCATCGAAGAACGCATCGGCGAGGCCCGGAGCCATGGGGACATCCGCGAAAACGCCGACTACGACGCCGCCAAGAACGATCAAGGCCTTTTGGAGGCCCGCATTCGCCAGATCGAGCATCTGCTGAGCCACGCCCAGGTACGCGAGGTGGAGGACTCCAAACACGTGGTGGTGGGGTCGCTGGTCCGGGTGAAGGACGGCGAGGAGGAAGCCGAGTACCTGGTTGCCCCCCCCGAAAACCGCGTGCCGAACTTCTTGCTCGCTTCTCCATCGGGTCCCCTCGGGAAGGCCTTGCTGGGGAAGAAGGCCGGCGACCGGGTCAGCTACCGGGCCCCGGGCGGAAACTACGCCGTCAAGGTGATCTCCGTCCGACCCTACCGGCCCGGGGTCGATTAGCGATCGGCCGCCCGAGGCCAGTCGCCCTTCGCCCTTTCATTGGGGCGGGGACCCGGCGCCCTTCGCCCTAGATTGGGGCGGACTGCGCGGAACGTCCTCCACACCCATTGGGAGGTTCCTTCTTGAAGCTGCGACTGCGACGACCACGCGAGCTCGGCCGCTTGTTGCTGTCGCTTGCCCGGCTCCGACCCCGGGAGGTGGAGGAGTACCTCGACCGGCGTCCGGAGGAGTGGGAGGCCCTGGCCGGCGCCAGCCCCTCCGACGCCGCCCACATCCTCGGGGAGCTCAGCGACCAGGCCGCCTCCGACTTACTCACGGATCTCGAACCCACCGAGGCTGCCGGTGTCTTGGCCGAACTACCGCCGAGAATCGCCGCCGAGCTCCTCGAGGAGCTCGAGCGCACCGAAGCTGCGGGACTTCTGGAGGAGATGTCAACCGAAAGCGCCACCGACATCGTCGCCGAGTTGGAGGAGGCTACCCGCACCGAACTGCTCGGCATCGTCGAGCCGGCGGCGGCCGAAGATATTCGGAGACTGCTCGGCTATCCGCCCGATTCAGCGGGTGGGTTGATGACTACCGAGGTGGCGAGGCTGCCCGTTGGCCTGACCGCCGGTGAGGCCGTCGAGCGAATCAGGCGGATGCACGAGGAGATCGAGAACCTTTCTTACGTCTACGTAGTGGATGATGAGAACCGACTCGAGGGAGTGATCTCCTTCCGAGACCTGGTCTTCACGCGTCCAGGAGAAGGCCTCGACGAAGCCATGGTGGCCAATCCCGTGGCCGTGCAACCCGAGACCGATCGTGAGGAGATCGCCGACCTGATCCAGCAGTACCACCTGTTCGGGCTTCCTGTCGTCGACAGTGAAAGGCGGCTGCTAGGAATGGTGGCAACCGACGCCGTGATCGATGCTGTTGCGCAGGAGGCCTCGGAGGACTTCGGCGCCTCGGTCGGCGCCGGCGCCGGGGAGACCCCCTACACACCTCCTATTGTCTCGATGCGTTCCCGGGCACCGTGGCTGGGGGTGAATCTCGGCCTGACGCTGTTGATTGCCCTCGTCGTCAACGGCTTCACCGGCGTGATCTCACGAGAGCCGGTGCTGGCGGCGTTGATGCCGGTGATCGCCAGTCTGGGTGGCAACGCCGGGTCGCAGAGTCTGGCCGTCGTGATCCGGGCGCTAGCCGTCGATGACATACCGGGAAGCCGGGCCCGAGATGTGGTCGTGCGTCAGCTCGTGGTCGGCATCCTCAACGGCTTGGTGCTCGCTCTCGCCGCCTCGGCCCTGTCCTTCTTGCTGATCAGCGCTGGCGTGCTCGGCTCAGGGTCGCCCGCCTATCGAGTCGCGGCCGTAGTCTTGGCCGCCGTCGTCATCAACCTCACGGTCGCCGGATTGGCGGGGGGGGGAATTCCCATCCTGTTGAGGCGACTCGGACTGGACCCGGCCCTGGCGTCGTCGATCTTCCTCACGATGGTGACGGACATGGTCGGTTTCGGGGGCTTCCTACTGGTTGGTTCCCTCCTCCTCTAGCCCCGACTTCGCCGCTCAGCTGTTTTGGCGCGCCAGCCAGCCCCCCCCCAAATCCGTCTTGGCGCGCCATTCACGACCTATAGGTCGGAGTTGGCGCGCCAGAACCAGGGACGGAGGGCTCAGCCGGCCGCCACTGGAAGGTGGATCACCTCGCCCCCCCCCGGGTGGAGCACGGTCCGAAGTGCCTCGGCAACCACCGCATCAAACAGAATTCCGGCTTCCGCAAGAATCTCACCTTCCACGACCGTCGGCGACCGACCCACTCGGTATGCCCTCTTGCTGGTCCCGGCAACGAAGGCGTCTGCGACCTTCACCACCCGCGCCAACACCGGAATGCCGTCTTCCCGCAGCCCGCGGGGATAACCGGATCCATCGAAGCATTCGTGGTGGGAGAGCACCGCCTCGGCGACCGTCTCGTGTACCGCCGCGGCCACCAAATCGTGACCGGCATGGGGGTGACTGCGCACCAATCCCCACTCCTCATTGGTCAAGGTGCCTTGCTTGAGGAGGACGCTGTCGGGCACGCTGAGCATCCCCACATCATGCAAGAGACCGGCCTGGTGAAGGTCGGCCAGTTCGGCGGCCTTCATGCCCATGATCGTGCCGATCGCCACCGAGAGCTCGGCGACACGAATCGACTGATCGACCAGATCGGGTGCCCGCATTCGCAACGCGCCGATCAGCGCACCTACCACGGGACCCACCGGCCGGGTGTCACCGGAGCCGACCGCTGGATAATCGCCCACCACCCGTACCTGGTTCTTGCCGTCGCGTTTGGCCCGATAAAGGGCGCGGTCGGCGGCTTCGAAAAGTTGATCGCGGCTGCCGGCCTGATCGGGGAACACCGCCACCCCGATGCTCACATGAACTGTGCCCACCCCCGGCATCTCCACCGAGGCGATGGCCTGGCGGATCCGTTCGGCTGCCTGGGCGGCGCCGACGGTGCCAGTCTCAGGCATGAGAACTCCGAACTCCTCACCACCGATGCGGCAGGCCAGGTCCGTTTCCCGGATCTGGCTCCGAAGAATCTCCCCGACCCGGCGCAACACGGCGTCGCCCATCGAATGGCCGAAGGTGTCATTGACGGTCTTGAAGTCGTCGATGTCGACCACGGCCACCGAAACCGAGCGGTCGTAACGCCGAGCCCGTTCCAACTCCGCCGTCAACCGATCGAAGAAGTACCCGTGGTTCTTGAGACCGGTCAACCAGTCGGTCACCGAAGTTGCCCGTAGGTCCGACACCGTCTGTTCCAACGAATTGGCCCGGTTTCGTTGCTGCTCGAAGAGGTGAATGACGTCTTCGAGCAGCTTCCGGCCCACTTCGGGGGAGAGAACTCCCTTCCCGGTTGAAGCCAGCTCCACGGCGTTCAACAGGTCCTCGGACTTGCCTTTGGCCACAAAGGCCGACACTCCGACGGGGACCACTTCGCTCAGCCGGTCGATGCTGGCGTCATCTGCCACCGCTACGACACTCAGCTCCCCGGGAGCCAGCTCCCGGAGGCGGCGGACGGTGGCGGCGGCACCCATGCCCGGCAGCGCGGCATCGATGACCACCACGTCGGGAACCATCGCCCTGACCAGCCGGAGCGCTTCCTCACCCGAGGCGGCTTCGGCAGCCACCCAGACGCCCCCGTCGCGCAAGGCAGCCGCCTGCCAGGCGCGGGCGGCCGGATCGGCGTCGATGATCATCACTCTGGCCTGCAGTCGAGACTCCCGAGGTGGACCAAGGGACTATCGGCACGGACAGCCACCCATTGAGACTCTGATTTCCTATCAAATCAGCCGGTCCACTCGACAGCTGGCTTTTTCGACCCGGAAAATAGGGGCTAGTCTCAACCCCGAGGGGGTCCAACCGCTTTGCGCCGACAACTCGCCGGCCTGTCCATTATCGCCGCGCTCCTGACGGCACTGCTGCCGCATTCCCTGGGCCAGGCCGCCTGCCGGCCCACCACCCTCGCCGACCTCTACCCCAATGGCTGGGGCAAGACCGAGACGACCCAGCCAGGAGGCGAATCGACGACCGCTACCAGCGGCTCCGAGACCGTCCCCACCGACCCGACCGACCTGACCGTCCCGACTGTCCCCACCGTCCCCATAGACCCGACCGCCCCAACCGTCCCCACCGACGCAACCGGCCCGACCGAGGTTCCCGTTGCCCAGGCGGTCCACCGCTGCCGGTTCGTTTACCGAATGCTTCACCCCATCAACGGGCCCAGCGGTCCGGGGTCGGAATTCGGCGCCGACCGACCCGATGTCCGCAAGCACCAAGGGGTGGACATCACGGCCGAGAAGATGACCCCGGTGGTGGCTGTGCGGGATGGCCTGGTGACTTGGATGCTCGACGAGGCGGGCGGAGACTGCTGCGCAATCGCCGTCCGACACGACGACGGCTGGATCTCGTACTACATCCACCTCAACAATGACACCGCCGGAACCGACGACGGTCTGATGCTTGGTATCGCTCCGGGCCTCGCCCTCGGAACACGAGTGTCGGCGGGTCAGTTGCTCGGGTGGGTGGGCGACTCGGGCAATGCCGAACCGGCGGTCTCCCATCTCCATTTCGAGCTTCGTACGCCGTGGGGAGTGGCCGTGGATCCGGCTGCCAGTTTGTGGGCTGCCCTGGGCCGAATCCCGAACGCCCAGCCGGATGCGAACGTCGACTTCCTCGGACCGTTCCTCGACGACGAGCAGGATCCGGCGGCCTTCGCGCTCGCACTGCTGACCAGCCTGGGTGCGGCGGTCACCTGCGACGATTCCGGGGTCCGGGCCTGCCCGGAGGCCCTCGCCACCGGCTGGGATGTGATCGAATGGTCCAGGTCGATGGCCGGTGGCACCAGTGGCGTCGGGCTTGGCGATCTGATCGCCGCCGGATACACCGCGGCAGCCCTGGTAACCCTGTCCCAGCACCTCGGCGAAGAACCGTGGTGCTTCGAGTTCGGTTTTTGCATCGACCAACCAGTCACCTGGCGCCAAGCCCTCGGTTACGTGGCAGCCTTGGGCGGGTGGAGCGACGCGCAGGCGCCCGCCGTCGAGTTCATCGACTCGGCCATGCCGTGCAATGACCCTGGTGGTCCGATCACCCGGGCCGAACTCGCCCAGATGCTCGCCCGCGCCTACGGCTACCTCCCAGCCCTCCCCTGCGACCGGGTGGTGTGAAAAACACGAACCCAGGGTTCTCGGTAGTACCCAGTACTACCCAGCGCCCACAGATCGACCGCGGGCTGGCGCCTCAACCGTGGGTTGGCGCCGAGGCCGGCGCGACGGTGCGGAGCCGATAGGTAGTCGCCAGGAACTCCGTGACGGATCCCACCGGGTAACGCCGATCACCGACGGCGACCACCCCACAGACCTCCTTGACTGTCGACATCGCCACAACCTCGTCGGCACGGTCCAAGCGCGAGAGCGGGAACCGGCCTGCCACCACCTCAATACCCTCCCGACCGGCCAGCTCGATCACCACGCGCCGCGTGATCGAATCGAGTACTCCCAACTCCAGAGAGGGTAGCTCCAACCGGCCGCCCACCACCCAACCCACCGCGAAGGTGGGACCCTCGAGGACGAGGCCCTTGCCCCCCCCCGACGAGATCAGGAGCGCATCGTCGAATCCCGCCTCCTGCGCCACCCGGCCAGCCGCCTGGTTCGGGGCGTATGAAAGCGACTTGACTCCGGCCAGCTCCCATTCCCGTCCCGCCGGATGCCAGGGAGCCGGCACCGGCCGCAACCGCAGCGAATCGGGCACCACCGGGATTGGGTGGGCCACCACCAGGCAACGGCCGACGACCTCGCTCCCCGGAATTACGGCCCCTCTGGTGCACACCACTCGAACCGCACAGTCCCCGCCCGCCGCTGCCATCTGTCGGACCCAATCCGATAGCAGCCGCTGGTCCGGCGGATTCAGCCGAAGAGCAGCGGCGCTGCGTTGCAGCCTTTCCAGATGAGGGCCGAGCATGAATGGCTCGCCGTGGTAGGACCGAATCGTCTCGAAACAGCCATCTCCGCGCAACAAGGCCCCGTCGGCCACCGACAACGAGATCAGCTGCCCAGTGGCCGGCAGCCCGTCGATGAGAGCCTCGATCATCCGCGGTAACGATTGGTGATGGGAAGGCGGCGATCCCGCCCGAAGGCCTTGGTGGTGATCTTCACCCCCGGTGCGGCCTGACGTCGCTTGTACTCGTTACGGTCGATCATGGTCACGACCCGTTTCACCGTGTCCTCATCGAATCCCTCGGCGACCAAGTCGGCCACCGTACTGTCCTCTTCGACGTAGCGAACCAAGATGGGATCGAGCAGGTAGTAAGGGGGGAGGCTGTCGGAGTCCTTCTGGTTGGGTCGGAGCTCCGCCGACGGTGGCTTGTCGATGGAGGCCCGCGGGATCACCTCACTCTGGCGGTTGCGCCACTCTGCCAAGTCGTACACAACCGTCTTGAGGACGTCCTTCAGGGCTGCAAAGCCCCCCACCATGTCGCCGTAGATGGTGGCGTATCCCACCGCCATCTCCGATTTGTTGCCGGTGGCCACCACCATCGGACCGAATCGGTTGGAGATGGCCATAAGCGCGGCGCCGCGGATGCGGGCCTGGAGATTCTCCTCGGCCACGCCGGCGGGGGTACTTCCGAACAGCGGCTCGAGAGCGCCGAGATACGCGTTGAAGACTCCTTCGATGGGAATGGTGTCATAACGGATCCCCAGCCGCTCGGCCAGATCGGCGGCATCGCTCTTCGAACCCTCCGACGAATACCGTGATGGCATCGAGATCCCCCAGACGTTCTCTGGTCCGAGAGCGTCGGCGGCGATGACCGCCGTCAGCGCCGAGTCGATTCCCCCCGAAAGCCCGATCACCACCTGCTTGAACCCGTTCTTGCGGACGTAGTCGCCCAGTCCGATCACTAGAGCGTGATAGATCTCCTCGGTTGTTTCCATCAGCGGGGTCAGGCCACCACCGCGGACCTCGGCACCGGCGACCGCCACCTCGACGACGAACCGATCTTCGGCGAATTGGGGGGAGCGGTGGATGAGGGTTCCGTCGGCGGCAAAGGCCATCGAGCAGCCGTCGAACACCAACTCGTCCTGACCACCCACCAGATTGAGATAGACGAGCGGAACTCCGGCCGCCTTAGCCCGCGCCGAGAGCATTTCCTCCCGCTCGACGGCTTTGCCGCGATGAAACGGCGATCCGTTGATGTTGAGGAGGACCTGGGCGCCCGCCTCCGCCTGCCGTTGGGGTGGTCCGTCCGGCAGCCAGATGTCTTCACAGATCGACACGCCGGCCAGCACTTCGCCGATCGACCACACCGGGTCCAGTTCTACGCCCGCCAGGAAATACCGATCCTCGTCGAAGACGCCGTAGTTGGGCAGCAGGATCTTGTGGTAGACACCCACCATCCGCCCGCCTCGCAGCAGGGCCGCGGCATTGGCCACTTCTCTAGTCTCGGCATCGGCGGCCCCCCGAGTCCGCCCGGGCCCCAGGCTGGCAGATGGCGGGACCCGATCGACGAATCCGACCACGGTGGTAACTCGATTCGAGCGTTCGGCCAGCCGGTCCAGCACCTCGAGGCTGGCGCTCACAAACCCCGGTTTGTGCACCAGGTCCTCCGGTGGGTAGCCGGTGATGGCCAACTCGGGAAGGAGTAGTACATCGGCCCGTTCCGTTTCTGCCCATTCCATGCATTCGGCGATACGCGCCTCGTTGCCGGCAAGGTCCCCAACGGTGAGGTTGATCTGGGCGCCGGCCACTCGCAGGTAGGACATCCATCCGGAGCCTAGATGGGCAGGTCGAGGCGCCGTTCACGTGTTGCACCGGGCCCACCAAACATCCAACTCGTCGCTAACACTCTCCTAACAACCCGGCCCGATTCTGATGGTGAAACGGGCGGTATCAGACGCCGGCCAGGTAGAAAGGAATAGCGATGGTTTCCAAATTCAAGAAGAGCGTGGCGGTCATGGCCATGGCAGCGACGTTGGCATCCGGTAGCGCTGTGGCGATGGCCGCCGAAACCGGCGACGCATCCACCGCCCAAGCCCAAGAGCTGCGGGACCATCGCCGCCCCCGGGTCCGGAGAACGTTGATGACAGTCGTCACGGAGACCCTGGGCGTCAACCGAGGTCAGGTGATCTCCACGATCCGATCGGGTGGAACGCTCGCCGGGCTGGCCGAGGAGCAGGGGGTTGACCCCGCGGTGCTCATCGGCAACCTGGTGGCAGTGGTCGACGGCTGGCTGGATCAGGCGGTCGCCAACGGCCGGATCACCGCTGCCGAAGCCGCCGAGAAGCTCGCCAAGGCGACAGAGCGGATCACCAACTTCGTGAACACTCCCCACCAACGCGGTCGCGGCACCGGCCAGTAGCAGCCACGCAACGCCGAACGGCGAGAGGCTCCGGCTTCTCGCCGTTTGTCTTGTCCCGGGGAGCGACGGGGGGTCAGACACCTTTAGGGAACGACCCCGGGTCCACCGGTGACCCATCCGGGTGTTGATCCGCTCCGAACAGAGCGAAAAGCACGTGTCTACGTAAAGGGAGGACTCCATGCGTGCACGTTTCGTAACCGCCGGTGCCGCCGCGGTGGCGCTGGCTCTGGTCTTCGGAATGGCGAGAGGCCCGGCCGGCTTGGTGGCAGCAGACCATCTCGACGCACCGGGGCTGACTCCGCCCGGAGGAGACAGCCGGCTCGACATCAACGATGTCTATGCCTTCCAGTCACCTGCCAACGCCAACAATGCAGTAGCGATCATGACGGTCAACCCGGCTGCCGGGTTGCTGACCGGGCAGACCGGATTCAGCACCACCGGCCGTTATGACCTGGAGATCGATCTCGACAGTGATGCCAAGCCCGACGCCGGGCTCCGCTTCACCTTCGGCGCTGCGAACGCAAGCGGCGTGCAGGCGTGGCAGATGAAGGGCACCGCCAAGGCCGCTCATTTGTCTGCAGCCGGTACGACTAGCACCGTCACCAATCTCCCGGGGGGCGCCAAGATCACGGCAGGTACCTTCGATGACCCGTTCTTCTTCGACCTGGTCAATTTTCTGGCGGTGGACTTCAGTTGCACTCCTGGCGACGGGGACACGAGCAACTTCTTCCTCGGTCTGAACACCTTGGCGATCGCGGTCGAACTGCCGCGCACCGACTTGGGACAGGACTCGATGGGGATTTGGGCTCGAACGATGTTGGACGACACCCAGATCGACCGAATGGGACGCCCGGCGATCAACACGGTGTTCATCCCCAACAACATCTTCGAACCAAGCGGAACCGAACCATCCCAGCGGAACGCCTTCAACTCCGGTAAACCCCAGCATGACCAGCGAGACTTCCGAGGTGAGGTCGTCGACACGCTGGACATATTCCATACGCTGGCGAATGCCAACGTGCTGGCCGACATCCTGCTGCCCGACATCCTCACGGTCGATTTCTCGAACAGCGCCGGTTTCCTAAATGGCCGCCAGCTGGCAAACGACGTGATCGATGCCGAGCTCGGCATCGTGACCAACGGAGCGGTCACCACCGACTGCGTACCCACCGACTCAGCCTTCACCGGTACCTTCCCCTACCTGGCACCTGCCAACTAGAAAAGTGACGAATGACAGGGCGGCCAAGCCGCCCTGTCATTCCACTCGATGCCGAATATGAAGAAACCCCGTATCGTCGTCTCTGCCGCCGTAGGAGTGGTCGCTTTTCTCGCCACCGCCCTCTGGCCCCGAGCCGGCGACCCCAGCTACCCCGATCCCGAAGTGGCGATGGTCAATGCCCCGACCGCGGATTCGATCGCCCTGTTCCATGCCCGGGCCACGGCGAACCCCAACGCCCTCGATCTGACCATCCTCGCCCAGCTCCAGGCCCGCTACGGGCGGGAGACCGGCGACGTCGCCGCATTCGAGCAAGCCGAGTCGGCGCTCACCGACGCGATCGCCCTTCAACCCAACTATTCGGTGGCGGTCGCCTCCCTCTCGTCCGTCTACCTGGCCCAGCACCGCTTCCATGAGGCTCTGGTGACTGCCCGGCGCGCTCACGAACTCAATCCACGCTCCGGTGGGCTCGTCTTGGCCGGTGACGTCTTGGTCGCCACCGGCGACTACGAGGGTGCGGCCGGGGCCTACTCCGAGGCCGCTCAGCAGTCGGCGTCCCCCGGCCTGGCGGCGCGGCTCGCCCATCTGGACGAACTTCACGGCCGTCCTGAAACCGCCATCGTCGAGATGGAACGGGCCGCCACCGCCCATCTCCATGCCGGTGGCAGCGGCGAGGAGGCGGCCTGGTACCAGGTGCGCCTCGGCGAGCTCAACTTCACGGTCGGCGACCTTCACGAGGCCCAGCGCCGTTACCAAGCCGCCGTCGCCTTGTTCCCCGATTATTACGCCGGGCTGGCCGGTCTGGGGCGGGTCGCCGCCGCTCGCGCGGACTTCGAGACGGCGATCGACCTCTACACCAAGGCGACCTCCGTCATTCCCCGCCCCGAATCGCTAGCAGCCCTCGGGGATCTCCACCGCGTGACCGGCAACTCGGAACGGGCCGATGACGCCTACGCCACCGTGGAGGCAATCGCCCAGCTTGCTGGGGGCGTATACAACCGCAACCTCGCGCTGTTCTTCATCGACCACGGCCGCGCCGCCGATGGCTTGGCGCTCGCCGAAGAGGGCCTGGAGACCCGCCGGGACATCTACGGCTACGACACGAAGGCCTGGGCCCTCTACCGGCTGGGTCGGTACGAAAAGGCGCGCTCGGCCATCGACCAGGCGTTGGTGCTTGGCACCCGCGACTCCCTGTTGCTCTACCACTCCGGCGCCATCTCGGCCGCCCTCGGCGAGAATGACCGGGCGGCCGCGGAGCTCGGGACAGCGCTCGACCTCAACGAGAACTTTCACCCGATCTTCGCCAACGAGGCTCGCCGGCTGCTGACCGAGGTGACGTGGTGAGGCGGGTGTGGACTTTCACGGCCACCCTTGTTGCGGTCATAGCGGTTCCGGTGGCGGCCGCCGCGCACCCTCTGGGCAACTTCACCATCAACCAATACCTAGGCGTCGTGGTCGGTGAGGAATCGGTGACCC
>Ga0209751_10000823_pt1 | contig 32717 bp, 29 predicted proteins | sample RifCSP13_1_FD_184019 | JGI IMG/M metagenome (GOLD analysis project Ga0209751, IMG submission 184019) | Soil microbial communities from Rifle, Colorado - Rifle CSP2_sed 13_1 (SPAdes) (version 2) | ecosystem: Environmental > Terrestrial > Deep subsurface > Rock core/Sediment | place: Rifle...
CGCGGTGCGCCCGTCGGCCTGGCCCAAAGGCCGGGACTACCGTCTTCAGCACGGTGACGCGTAGGCAGGCATCGTAGTCGCCGGCTTCAGCCCTCGCCGCGCATGGGGTGGCACGCCGGCGGGCACAGTAGTCGCCGGCTTTAGCCGACGCATGTGCGCGCGCGCCCGTCGGCACGGCCTAAAGGCCGGGACTACCAGTGTGCACTTGGTGGCGCGCGATTTCATCGGGTTCTCGGGGGCTTCACTGGCGCGGCCCCTACTCGTTGAACAACTCCCCCACCGAGCGGCCCTCATGCGCCCGCAGGATGACCTCTCCCAGCAAGGGGGCCACCGAAAGGACGGTCATGTTGGGCAGGCGTTTCTCCGGCGGGATGGGCAGTGTATTGGTTGTGACGATCTCCTTGAAGCCGGCCTCGGCCATACGCTGCACCGCCTCGTGGACGAGGAAGCCGTGCGTGAAGGAGAGATAGACATCGCGGGCGCCGTTCTCGCGGACGATTCCGGCTGCCTCACAAGCCGAACCGGCGGTCAGTACCTCGTCGTCAACCAGGATGACGTCCCGGTCTCGGACGTCCCCGATGAGGGTGTAGGCCCGCGCCCGAGGGTCGTCGCCCACTCGGCGTTTCTCGACAAAGGCCAACGGAACGCCGAGTTTGGCGGCGAAATTGCGACCCTTCTTGGCGAAGCCTAGATCGGTGGAAGCCACCGCGGCGCGCTCGAGGCCCAACGACACAAAATGGTCGGAAAGCATGTGGAAGGCGGTCAACACATCGCCGGGGATTGAGAAGAAACCCTGGATCTGCCCGGCATGCAGATCGATCGTGATGTAGCGGTCGGCGCCGGCGACCTCGATCATGTCCGCCACCAGCCGGGCGGTGATCGGCACCCGCGGCTGATCTTTCTTGTCAGAACGGGCATAGGCCATGTAAGGGATGACGGCCGTGATCCTCCCGGCGGAATCGCGCTTGAGGCAGTCGAGCATGATCAACAGCTCCATCAGATTGCGGTGCACCGGCGGAGCCATCGACTGGATCAAGTAAACATCCTGGCCGCGGACGCTGCCGTGGAGGCGCACGAAGATATTCTCGTTGGGGAACTCGACGCGATCGTAGCCGCTCAAGGGCAGCGAGAGGTAATCCCCGATCTCCTGGGCCAAGTCGCGGCAGCCGGAGCCCGCGAAAAGTTTGATTTCACCATAGACGTGCATCCCTGGCGCCTTGGCCATTCTCTCCTCCGGAAGTCTTACGCGGTTGCCCTTCGACCACGGCTGTAGTGTCGGTTGTCGCAAGCGAAGATCCGAGGCAGCCTCCGCTCAGGGCTGCCGTGCCGATCGCCGCAACGAAAGAACCGAGGCGGCCTCTGCTCGCGGCGGGCTGTCAAGCCTCGGCTCGCTCCCCGATGAGATCGGCCGCCGCCTGGGCCGGGGTCATTCGTCGCTCGAACACCGCCTGCACCGCCGCCTCGAACCGCCCGTCGGCGAGGGTCCGCTGGAACGTCTCCGTCAAGGTATGGCGAAGCTCGGCTTCGAGTCGACTGGAGGCCCGGGCGAGTTCCCGGCTCTCTCCCTCCCCAGACGAAAGGAGGTAGTCCTGATGACGATTGACCGCTTCCATCAGGGCCTCCACTCCCTCACCCGTTTCGGCGATCGTCGTCAGAATCGGCGGCGACCAGGCACCAGCGGGCCGTTTGGCGAGGCCGAGCGAATAGTGCAGCGCTTGGACGGCGGCTTGCGCCCCGGGGAGATCGGCCTTGTTGACGACGAGTATGTCGGCGATCTCGAGGATCCCGGCTTTGATCGCCTGAATCTCGTCTCCCATGCCGGGCGCCTCGACGACGACGGTGGTGTCGGCCATGCGGGCGATGTCGACCTCGGCCTGGCCGGCGCCGACCGTCTCGATGAAGATCCGTTCGTACCCGCCGGCGATCAGGGCTTCCACAAAGACGGCGGTGCGCCGCGCCAGGCCGCCCAACTCTCCGCGGCTGGCCATGCTGCGGATAAACACGCCCGGGTCCCCGCTCAGGTCGCGCATTCGAATCCGATCACCGAGGATGGCACCGCCGCTGAAGGGACTGCTGGGATCGACGGCTACCACCGCCACGCGTTCCGACCCGTGCTGGCGACACCAACGAACCGCCTGATTGACCAAAGTTGACTTGCCGCTGCCTGGAGGACCGGTCACGCCGACTCGATGGCCAAGTCCGGTCTGGGGGTACAGTTCGGTCAGGACGCCCTCACCTCGAGGATCACCCTCCTCGAGCCAACTCAGCAAACGGGCCAGGGCCAGCCGGTCGCCTGCTCGGACGTCCTCCGCCAGGCCCATGCCGCCCGCGCTCAGACGGCCTTCGGCGAGGCGGTGACCGCCTCCTGGAAGGCGCGAATGATGGCCTCGGTGTTCGCTCCAGGTCCGAAGACCGCCGCTACTCCCAGCTCCTTCAGCCGGGGAATGTCATCGTCTGGAATGATCCCGCCGACGAGCACGGCAACGTGGGCTTGTCCCTGACCGCGCAACTGCTCGAGCAAGCGCGGCACGAGCGCCATGTGTGCACCGGAGAGGATGGACAGGCCGATCGCGTCGACGTCTTCCTGCAACGCGGCGTCGGCAATCATCTCCGGCGTCTGACGGAGTCCGGTGTAGATGACTTCCATTCCGGCGTCGCGCAAGGATCGTGCGATGACTTTGGCGCCCCGGTCGTGGCCGTCCAGGCCGGGTTTGGCGATCAGAACTCGCAACTTCTTGGCCATAGTCGAGGCGTCCGGGAGCGCCTCGAGCGGATTATACATCGGCGCTCTGGCCGGATCCCGGGCCTCCGCTCAGCGAGGAGGAAGATGCTGTTCGACGGTCTCGACGATTCGCTTCTTTGATTGGTACCCTTGAAGCCGGGCCACCGGCTGACCGCGCAGGAACAGGATCAACGTCGGGAGGCCGAACACCTGGAAGCGCATCGTCGACTGGACGTTCTGGTCGGCGTCCACGTGAACGATCTTGACCCGGCCGCGCCATTCATCCGCCAGACCTTCGATGATGGGGTCGAGCTGCCGACAAGGATGGCACCACTCCGCACCGAAATCGACCAGCACCGGATCGGCGACCCGGATGACTTCGGGCTCGAAGGTTGAATCGGTGACTTCGGGCAGCTGGGCCAATCTCGTCTCCTGTCGACTCGACCGGGGGTCTGCCACCAATCCTAGCCGTCGCGGGATTCGCTGTCAAACGCGCAGAAGGTTGCGAAGGGTGGCATCCTCGCGGAATGCGAGACACCCAAACGGGAAGCGGAAGCGGTGCGGGGACCCAATGAAGATCCCGACCAATCCTCTACAGGATGCGAAGCGCGATGCGCCCTTGGCGCCCTGCCCCCTGGGGGCGCCCGAAGGGGCGTAGAGGGCGAAGCGCGATTCGCGGGGGCGACCTTAGTAAGGATTGTCATTGCCGCGAAAGCGGGAATCCAGAGGTCACCCAGGCCCAGCCCCGCCCCTCGCCCTCGCGAGAGAAGACTTTGCGGGGACGACACGCGAAGACATTGTCATTCCCGCGGAGGCGGGAATCCAGAGACATCCAGGCCCAGGCCAGGACCTTGCCGTCGCGAGAGCAGGCTGCGCGGGGCGGCGACGACCGCGTTTGGCGAGAAAGGTTGCGAACGCAACGCGGCATTTGCGCAAGACAGTGTCATTGGCAGGCCTTGATGCGCCGGCCCTTACGCCGTCTGCCGCCCATGAATCTCATCCGCGGGAGAAGACCGGTCTCCCGAGCCGGTGTGCGCTCACACTTCCGACACGACCGTTCGCTTGACGCACCTGGGGCCGGATGGTATTATCGTTTCCCGGCCGTTAGCACTCTCTGACGGAGAGTGCTAAACAGCACAAAGGCATGGACAGACTGCTTTCCGAGCGCCAGGAAACGATCCTGGGGCTCATCATCCACGAATACATCGAGACCGGGGAGCCGATCGGCTCCCATACTCTGATCTCGCGCTTCCATCTGGGCGTCAGCTCGGCGACGATACGCAACGAGATGGCGGCGCTCACCCGCGAAGGCCTGCTACGCCAACCGCATACTTCCGGCGGCCGGGCGCCCACCGAAGACGGCTATCGCTACTTCGTGCGCGGCCTGCTGGGGGAGACCGAGCTGCCTTCCGACGAAAAGCGCCTGATCAGCCACCAGTTCTATCAGGCGCGTTCCGACGTGGACGAGTGGATCCGGTTGGCGGCGTCGGTGCTGGCGCACCAATCGCAAGCCGCGGCGTTGGTGACCGCGCCTCACGCCGCCCGCGCGGTCTTCAAGCACTTGGAGCTCATCGTCACGCAGGGTCGACAGGTCTTGTTGGTGCTGGTCCTACAAGGCGGCGAAGTCAGGCAGCAGGTGCTGAGCCTAGCCGAGCCGGTCGACCAGGCCCAGCTCTCGCAGCTGGCCGAGCGGATCACGGCGGCGGTGCTGGGGCTCGACGCCTTCGGCGTGGCCGCCATCGGGCCGGCCTTCGACACGCTCGGCCAGGAAGTCATCCGGTTGGTCTCCGAGACGCTCTCGCGCGCCGATGCCGTCGCCTCCGGTGAGATTTACCGCGACGGCCTGGCCAACGTGCTGGATCACCCAGACTTCGTGCGCCCCGATGCGGCGCGTCACGCGCTGCGCCTGCTCGACGAGCGATCTTTGCTGGAGGAAGTTCTGGCCCAGGTGCTCAGCCCGGGCGTCGGCAGCGTGCAGGTCGTCATCGGTGGCGAAGGCGCCTGGGAAGAACTGCGCGACTGCTCGATGGTGTTGGCGCGTTATGGCGCCGCCGGATTCGCCACCGGCGCCCTGGGCGTGCTCGGGCCGACCCGTATGGCGTACGGCCGGACGATCTCGGCCGTGCGCTACGTCTCCGGGTTGATGAGCGAGCTGGTCGTGGAATCTTTCGCCGGTTGAGGCGATCCCCTCCCTCCTGAGGCACATTCGTGACGAAACGCAAGAAGGGCGATCCCGAAGAGAACCTTTCCCCGCTCGACGAAGAGCTCGCCGAGTCGGCCTTGGCGGAGGACCGTCCGGCGCCGGAGCCGACCCTGGATGAGATCGCAGCGGCGTCGATCTTCACCGCCGAGCCCGAAGCGGGGCCGGCGGGGACGGAGTCAGCCGGCGGCAACGACGTTGCACTGCAGGTCGAGCTCGACGAGGTGCGGGCGAAATCCGGCGAGTATCTCGACGGCTGGCAGCGGTCGCGGGCCGAGTTCGCCAACTACAAGAAGCGCATCGAGCGCGAGCAGGACGAGGCGCGCAGCCGGGCGATGGCCGCCGTGTTGACCAAAGTCCTTCCGGCCGTCGACGATTTGGAGCGGGCGTTGCGCGACCGCCCGGATGGGGAAGAAGTGCGCGCCTGGACCGCAGGGATCGAGTTGATCTATCGCAAGCTGACCGGGCTGCTCGAGTCCGAGGGGGTGGAGATGGTCCCGGCCCAAGGCACGCTGTTCGATCCGGCACTGCACGAAGCCGTCACGTACGAGGCCAGCGACACCCACGAACACGGTCAGGTGATCGAAGTCATCCAACAGGGCTACCGCCTCGGCGAGCGCATCCTGCGCCCGGCGCGAGTGCGTGTGGCCAAGTAGGAGCATCGGGCATGGGAAAGATTATCGGAATCGACCTGGGCACGACCAACTCGGTGGTGGCGGTGATGGAGGGCGGCGAGCCGACCGTCATCCCCTCGTCCGAGGGGGGTCGGCTGATCCCTTCCGTCGTCGCCGTCAACACCAAGAACGGTGAGCGGATGGTCGGCCAGGTCGCCCGGCGTCAAGCGGTTGTCAATCCCGAGAATACGATCTTCTCGATCAAGCGCTTCATGGGCCGTAAGTTCTCCGACGCTGAGGTGCAGAAGGCGCTGGCGCTGGTCCCGTACAAGGTCGCCGCCGCGCCCAACGGAGATGTGCGCGTAACGCTGGCCGGCAAAGAGTATTCGCCGGCGGAGGTCTCGGCCATGATCCTGGCCAAGATCAAGGCCGACGCCGAGGCCTACCTGGGGGAGTCGGTGACCCAGGCGGTGATCACGGTCCCGGCCTACTTCAACGACTCCCAGCGCAACGCTACCAAGGACGCCGGGCGGATCTCCGGCCTGGAGGTGTTGCGGATTATCAACGAGCCGACCGCCTCCTCCCTGGCCTACGGCCTCGACAAGAAGGCCGAGCAGACGATCGCCGTGTACGATCTGGGTGGCGGGACTTTCGATATTTCGATCCTGGACGTCGGCGAGGGCGTCTTCGAGGTCAAGGCCACCAACGGCGACACCTTCCTGGGCGGCGATGACTTCGATCAGCGGCTGATCGACTGGATCGCCGACACGTTCCAAAAGGACCAGGGCGTCGACCTCCGCAACGATCGCCAGGCGCTGCAGCGATTGAAGGAAGCGGGCGAGAAAGCGAAGATCGAGCTGTCGACGGTGCAGCAGACCGAGATTAACCTGCCCTTCATCACGGCCGACGCCAGCGGCCCCAAGCACCTCAACCTGGCGATCACCCGCTCCAAGTTGGAGCAGTTGACGGAGGACTTGGTCGGTCGATCGATCGGCCCCTGCCGCCAGGCGTTGCAGGACGCCAACCTCGGCCCGGGCGATATCCACGAGGTCATCCTCGTCGGTGGGATGACGCGCATGCCGGCGGTACAAGAGGCCGTGCGCAAGATCTTCGGCCGGGAGCCGCACAAGGGGGTCAATCCGGATGAGGTCGTCGCCATCGGCGCCGCCATCCAGGCCGGCGTCCTGGGCGGTGAGGTCAAGGACATTCTCCTGCTCGACGTCACCCCGCTGACCCTATCGATCGAGACCCTGGGCGGCGTAGCGACAGCGTTGATCGAGCGCAATACGACGATCCCCACACGCAAGAGCCAGACCTTCTCGACGGCCTCCGACAGCCAGCGCGAGGTGGAGATCCACGTCGTGCAGGGCGAACGCCCCTTCGCCGCCGACAACAAATCCCTGGGCAAGTTCAACCTGGACGGGATTCCACCGGCTCCCCGCGGCATCCCTCAGATCGACGTCACTTTCGATATCGACGCCGACGGGATCCTCAAGGTAAGCGCCACCGACAAGGCCACCGGGCGCAGCCAGCACATCACGATCACCGCCTCCTCCGGCCTGAGCGAGGAGGAAGTCGACAAGATGCGCAAGGAGGCCGAGAGTCACGCCGCCGACGACCGGAAGCGCCGCGGCCTGGTGGAAGCACGCAACGCCGGCGACAACGCCATCTACAGCGCCGAGCGAGCGCTGCGCGAGGGGGGAGACAAAGTGGCGGCGCATATCCGTACGAACATCGAAGCCAAGATTCAGGAGGTCCGGGAGCGCATGGACGGCGAGGACGCCGCCGCGTTGCGCCAGAGCACGACGGACCTGGTGCAGGCGATGCAGGCCATCGGAGCGGCGATGTATGAGGCCGGCAGCGTTGGCGGAGGGGACTCGGCCGCAGCTGGCGGGGATGCCGGCCCGGCCCCCGACAAGCCCGACGACGTGGTCGACGGGGAATTCAAGGAGGCCTGAGGCAGTGGTCAGTGGCCGGTGGCCAGTGGTCAGCCGATGGCCTTGCCAAGCAAGGCCGGTGACAGACCACTGACCACATCTTCCCCAAGCCACCGACCGTTTTCTGCCCCGGCCAGGTGTCGAATAATCGCCCGCTTTGAGGGCATCCGGGGCTGAGGTTGGTGCATGCCTACCAAGCGTGATTACTACGACGTCCTGGAGCTCGGCCGCAATGCCTCGGCAGACGAGTTGCGCCGCGCCTACCGGCGTCTGGCCAAGCAACACCACCCGGACATCAACAAGGACCACGGCTCGGAAGAGCGATTCAAGGAGATCAACGAAGCCTACGCGGTGCTCTCCGACGCGGAGCGCCGCGCCTCCTACGACCGTTTCGGCCACGCCGGAGTCCAAGGCCTCCCGACCGACTTCAGTTTCGGCTTCACCGACATCTTCGAGGAGTTCTTCGGAGTCGCCTCCGGCGGTCGGCGCAGCCGACGCTCCCCGCGCCGCGGCGCCGACCTGCGCTACGACCTGACCCTCGAGTTCGCCGAGGCGGCGGCCGGGGTTGAGAAGACGATCGAGTTCTCCCGCCAGGAGGTCTGCCCCTCCTGTCAGGGCCGCGGCGCCGAGCCGGGCACGACGCCGGTACGCTGCGCCACCTGCAATGGCGCCGGCGAGGTTCGCCAGGTGCGCCAAACCTTCCTCGGATCGATGGTCAACGTGGCGACCTGCCCGACGTGCGGCGGCGCCGGCGAGACGATCGTCACACCCTGCCGGGCGTGCAACGGCCGCGGCGTCGTGCGCAACTCCGTGCAGCGCGTCGTCCCGATTCCGGCCGGCGTCGACGAGGGCACCCAGGTCCGGCTGGCCGGCGAGGGTGAGCCGGGTGGCAACGGCGGGCCGCACGGCAACTTGTATATCGTCGTGCACGTCCGCCCGCATCGTTACTTCCGCCGCCGCGGCGACGACGTCTTGCTCGACGTCGGGGTCAATGTGGCGCAGGCGACGCTCGGCGCTCACATTTCGGTCCCCACCATCGAGGGGGAGGAGCCCATTCAGGTTCCGGCCGGTACCCAGCCGGGGAAAGTCATCCGGCTGAAGGCAAAGGGCATCCCGCACTTGCAACGCGGAGGGCGCGGAGATCAGCTGGTGGTGATCTCGGTCGAAATCCCTCGATCGTTGAGCGCCGAGCAGCGCGAGCTGTTCGAGAAGCTCGGCGGGACGATGGGCAACGGCGTTGTCCCCCACGAGCGAGGCTTCCTCGACCGGTTGAAGGATCTTCTCGGGGGCGCCGCCGAGTGAGGTGGCTGGAAGTCTCGTTGGCGGTCTCGGCTGAACTGGCCGAGGCCGTCGCCGACGTTCTGGCGCGCTTCACACCACAGGGCGTGGCGATGTCGTACGAGGCCGGAGCCGGCGAGGGCAGCCCGGTGGAAGTGCGGGGGTACGTGCCAGAGGCTGCTGCCGACGCCGCGGCGCAACAGCGCATCCGGGAGGCGCTCTGGCACTTGGGGCAGATTCAGTCCCTCCCAGAACCCGCCTTCCAGTGGATCGAAGAAGAAGACTGGGAGGAAGCCTGGAAGGTCAACTACCGACCGCTGCCCGTGGGGAGGCGGTTGATCATCGTCCCGGCGTGGTTGCACAGCGAAGACTCGGAACGCATCGCACTCTACCTCGATCCGGGGATGGCCTTCGGCACCGGCGCCCATCCCACCACACGCCTGTGTCTGGCAGCCATCGAAGCCGCCCTCCAACCCGGTGATCTGATCGTCGATATCGGCTGCGGATCGGGGATCCTCAGCGTCGCTGCTCTGCTGCTTGGCGCCGAACAGGCGCTGGCGTGCGACATTGACAAGGAGGCCTTGGCCGCCACCGAGCGCAGCGCCGAACGCAACGGTGTTCAGCAGGCGATCGAGATTTTCCCGGGTTCGCTGGAACAGGTGCTGCCTCGCCTCCGCCAACGCCGGCGTGCCGCCGACGTCGTCGTCGCCAATATCCTTGCGCCGGTTCTGGAAACGATGCTCGCGTCGGGGTTGGTCGACGCCGTCCGCGACGGCGGGACCCTGATCCTTTCCGGGATTCTCGCCGAACAGAGCCCGGGGGTCCAGGCGGCCGCTTCCGACGCGGGACTCTCCCTGTTGGTTGAAGAAACGGACGGGGAGTGGAGGGCGCTCGTCCTCCGGAAATGAAACGCCGCCCCACAGCGGGGGGCGGCGACAGGGATTGCAATGAGTCCGGAGGGAGCGAGTCAGGCCTGGGGTTGTTCGCTCGGTCGGCGACGATGGCGGTAGGTGATCCGACCGCGCGTCAGGTCGTAGGGCGATAGCTCGACCTTCACCCGGTCCCCCAGAAGGATGCGAATGTAGTACTTGCGCATCTTTCCGGAGAGGTAGGCCAGCACCGTGTGCTCGTTATCGAGCTTCACGCGAAACTGGGTCGCCGGCAAGGCCTCGACCACAGTGCCTTCGACCTCAATCTTCTCTTCGGTCTTCGTCATTCACGCCTCCGGGAGGCCGCCGACCTACGGCTAGCCTTCACCCCGCTGCCATGCCATCTTGCGCGCTCGGCGCTTGAGGCGCCGGATCGCCTTCTTCTTTTGGATCCTGCGCAGCTCGCTCTTGGAGATGAACCAGCGCTTGCGGCGCACGGTGCTCAGGATGCCGCTCTTGGCAACCTTCTTGCGGAAGCGCTTGAGCAGCATGTCCTGGCTTTCGTTGGGTCTCAGAATGACCGTCGTCAACGCGACCTCACCTCCCTCCCCGTCACTTCATGACCTCGGGCTGACCTTGCCCAAGCTGTAATCCAAGGCGCTCTCGTTCAGGTTCGAACGACGCCACTCGCACCGTCACGCGAGTCCCCGGCGCCGGTGGCTCGCCCTCCGTCCACTGGAGGCGACCCTCCAGGCCGGGCTCGACGACCACCACGACGTCATCCTTGTCCAGCCGGACGACCGTCGCCTCGAGCAGGGCGCCGACGGCCAATTGACCGGCGGCCTCCTGCCACGGGTTCGGCTGAAGTCGCTTGAGGCTCAGGCTGATCCGGTTCGACTGGCGATCGAGGCGGACGACCATCGCTTCCACTTCCTGCCCCTCGCGAACCACGTCCCCGGCGCTTTCGACGTGGCGCCAGCTCAGCTCGGAGATGTGGATCAACCCGTCGGCGCCTCCGATATCCACGAAGGCCCCGAAATCGCGCACGCTCGTCACGATCCCCTTGCGGACCTCACCCTCATGCAGCGATTCCATCACCTGGGCCTTGCGTTCCTGGCGCCAGGCCCGGACGGCCTTGCGCTCGGATAGGACCAGGCGCCGTCGTTGAGGATCGACCTCGATGACCCGCAGCGGCAACGGCCGGCCCACCCGTCGTTCCAACGCCCTCTGGCGCTCGCTGTCTTCAACGCCGCGCGGGGCCTCCGCCAGTTGGGAGATCGGCACGAAACCGCGCAATTTGCCGAACGGCACAACGAGTCCGCCCCGGTTGGCGGCCGAGGCCGTGCCTTCGAAGACTTCACCGGTCTCGAGCAGCTGCTCTGCCCGAGCCCAGTCGCCGCTGTCGGTGGCCTGCGACAAGGAGACGATCAAATCCCCTTCGGAGTCGAGCGGGGAGACGACCATCACTTCGACTTCATCGTCCACCTGGGGGGTCTTTATGCCGCTGCCCAGCCGGCGCAGGTCCTCCGCCAGGACGATGCCCTCTCGCTTGAGGCCGACGTCGATCACCAGCCCGCGGCCGTCGATCGCCAGCACTCGGCCACGCAGAACGTCGCCGCGCCGGGGGTGGGCGATGGCGCTGGCTCCTTCGAGCAGCGTCGACATGTCTTCGTGGGCTATCGTCATCACACTCCGCAAGAAAAAGCCTGGTCGTTCGCTTGCCTCCGACCAGGCCCAGGCATTCAGGTCGACACTGCGACGATCAAGCGGGTCGGTTCACCTGATGCACAACCTCCATGGTCTTCCGGACGTGCAAGCCCGGAACGCAGGCAAGCGCGAAGTGATTATAGCTTGCTGGGGACGCAAAGTCAAACGCACTTAAGGCGTGGACCCCGCGGAGGGAAACGAGGGAGACTCATCTCGGCCCACCAGGGATTAGGACTCCGGGTGGTCGAGCATCACCTTCTCGAGGCCTCGGCCGCCTTCCCACGGGTACATGATGTAGGCGTCGGTTATGGCCGCGAAGTAATCGGGTCGGGCCGACCCAAACAGGCTCCGGTGAGGGTTGAAGTGGAGGACGCAGGTCGAGGGCCGCCCCGCGGCGGCCTGAACCCGGTTCTTAACGGCCGTAACGGTCCGGCCGGAGCCCCAGACATCGTCCACAACGAGTACCGACTTCCCACCCAGCTGGCCGTCCTCCGGAAACTGGATAAATTGGGGCCAGACAAGCAATTTTGCCGCCTCCCGCCTGGCCTCGTAGGGGAAGTCGACCGACGCGGTGAGGACGTTCTCCATGCCGAGAGCTTCGGCGAGCATCCCACCAGGGACGATGCCGCCGCGTGTGATCAGCACCATGGCGTCGAAGGAGGAATCGAACTGAGGAATCAGATGGGCGATCAGACGGTCGACGTCTTCCCAGGTCAGGCGCTCCCGCCGCATCGCCATGGTGATACCCTCGGCAACAATGATAGCACCGGCCGCGTTCAACCTTCTCTTTCGCCCTGCCGCCCTCACCCTTCGGTCTTTACGCCCCTTCCGGCGCCCCCAGGGGGTGTAGAGGGCGAAGAGGTGTAGAGGGGCGAAGGGCGTGGCGCCTGGTTGAGCTCGCCTCGCCTTGTCTCATGTCTCCGAACTGGCGTCCCCGCTTCGCCCGACAGGCTCGGCCAGGATCATCGTCTGCCTATCAGCGATCCTGGTGAGGACAACCAGCGCCTCCCGATCTCCGCTCAGATGCAGCCTCCGGGCAATGTCGTCGGGCTCCACGGCTGACCCACGGCGCTTCACCGTAAGCCGGCCGACACCGCGTTCGGCCAGCATCATCTGCAGTGACTTCAGTCGAAAGGGCGCCGCCTGCACCACCCGGTAGGTGCGGGCGAAAGGCGAGTGGGGGGGCTCATCCGTTGTCAGGAAAGCGATGTCGCGGGCGATCGGGTGGGCGCCGAACTCAGCCCCAAGCTGTCCCACCAAACCGGCACGCATAACCGCCGGGTCGGGCTCGATCAAGAACGACGCGAGAGGTCCGATCTCGCTCGCCGGCTCGGCCTCCCCTTCCATCGTCACCCCGGAGGGAAGGACCGTTGCTCGCCTGCGACCGCGACGCAGTGCACCGAACCACAGCACGGCCTCCTTCAGCTCTCCACTCAACGAAACGAACTCGATCTCACAGCCAAGATCGCGCACCTCTTCCAGGCCCACCGCCGGGCTGACCTTGATCGCCAGGCCGGCCACGAAGGACCGCCATGACAAGACGAGGCTCAAGGGAGGGTGATAGGAGTTGACCCGGCGCAGCCTTCTCCCGCCGGCCCGGCGGCCAGGGTCGGCGAAGGCAGCTGCCTCCCGGGGGAACCGCAGGGGGAGTCTTTCGAGATCTGCCCGGACCAGCCGGATCCGAGATGCGACGCCGGTCCGCTCGGCGTTGGCCCGCAGGATCCTCAACCGCAGCCGGTCGAGGTCGAGACCCACGACGTCCGTCACCTTCGCCAGCTCGAGACTGTCGCCGCCGATGCCGCAACCCAAGTCGAAGGCCCGAGGGAATCCTGCGAAGCGTTCCGCACGATGCCGGGCGACAGCCGCCGCGGTTGCCTGTTCGAGACCTTCACGGGTGAAGAAGAGTTCGGCGGCGCCGTCGAACTTGACTTCGGCGCGGCGGCGCAGGAGCTGCTGCTCGACGGCCGCGCGCGCCAGCCGCTCTGGAACCCTCCGGGCGACTTGTTGGGCGGCTCTCAAGAAATCGGGTTCGGTTTCGAGGACTTCGCCTGCTGCCGTCAGGGCGCGCTCACCGGCCGCCGTCTGGAGCTCAGCCAGCAGCGAGGGTGTCAGCACGCCGACCCCTTCAACGGCACGCCGAGGCGTCAGCCGGGCAGGAGCTCTCGCACCAGATCGAGGAATTCCTCCCATTCTTCGGTGAAGAAGTGAAGGGTGACCGCACCGGCTTCCAGGTGGTAAATCGCCTCGCCATCGGGTTCGTCCGATTTCCAGGCGAGGTAATTCTCGGTCTCGGCCAGCGTCGTGGTCGTGACTTTCGGATCATCCGGCATCGTTGCAGCCTCTCGCGGCCCGGGTCGGCCGCCTCAGGAACGCCTTCTCCAAAACGCCCGCCGCGGGCGCGTAACGGCGGGCGGCGCCTCCAGGACCCCGTCGATCGGCGGATCCCACGGCGGCAGGTCGAAGACTTTGCGGTAGACGTAACGCCCGAGCAGGATGAACGTCGCCACCGTCGGAGCGGAGAGCAGGATTCCCAGCACCCCGGCGAGCGTCGCCCCGATGACCGCCGCCACCAGAATCACGACCGGATGTAATTTCAGCGCACGGCCCATGATTCGGGGGACCAGCAGGTTGTTCTCCAGCTGCTGAATGACAATGAAAAAGGCGACGACGATCAGCGCGAAAGCGAACGGCGTCAGACCCCACCAGTTCGATCCCTGGAAGAAAGCGACCAGGACGGCGATGGCGCCGGCGATGAACGGTCCGAGGATCGGGATGAACTCGAGAATCCCGGCGACCAAACCCAAGACGACCGCATTGCGCACCCCCAACAGGCTGAGCCCCAGAGTCACGACGACGGCGATCACCAGCCCCAGGACGATCTGCCCGCGCAAGAAGGCCGCCCATATCCGGTCGAGAGCCACCCGCAGGCGATCCCAGTCGTATTGGAAACCGGGGAGCGCCGGCCTCTTCCAAGCTTTGGTGAAGACCGGCTGGTCCAGGGTGAGGAAGTAGGCCGCGGCGATCACGAACACCACCCGGGCCAAGATCTCGATGGCGCCCCCTGCGAGGGCCGTCACAATACCGCTCGCCCCACCAAGAAACGGCCGTACATAGACCACGGCCTGGTCGACCAGCGAGGCCAGGTCGAACTGCGCCAGGTCGATTTGTATCGGCCCAAGCGCGATCTTCGACTGGCTCAGCGATTCCAGCAGCGACGGCAAATCCTGCAAGATCGATTGAACCGTGAGGACCAGCGACTGGACCTGTTGCGCCAGGGCCAGGCCGGTGGCGGTGAATCCGACGATCATCAACAGGATCAGGATGAGGAATACGGCGTGGGTGGAGAGCCTCCACGACAGGCGGGCCCGCTGGTGGATCAGGCGGACCACGGGCACCAACAGGAAGGCGACGATCGCCGCGATGACCAGGAGTTGAAGCAAGCTGCTGAACCGGACGACGATCAACCCCGCCAGGGCGATCCCCGTCAGTCCGACCAGGAGCTTGGCGGATGCGCCCCAGCGCGGGGAGACAGGCAGAGGAGTTGCTCGATCTGCAACGGGAGGGGCCGGATCAACCGTGGAGGCAGCCGCGGCCGGGCGGGGATTGGCCTGCGACCGAGTCTGCCCGTTCTTCCGGCGAGTGGCTTTGCGCTTCATCCAGCCCTCTGCGCGCGGGCCGGCTCCGCCGGAAGGGTCTTATCCAGGGGGAACGGATCCTCGTCGTACAAGTTCGCCTTGAGATATCCCCCGATCATGCGAGCGCTGGCGATCACCGGCGCCGCCAGGACGACACCCAAGACGCCCGCCACGGCCGCTCCCGACAGGACGCCGATGATCACCACGATGGGATGCAGTCTCATGCGGCGTCCTACCAGACGTGGAATGAGGATGTTCAGATCGACCTGCTGGAAGACGAGATGGATCCCGACGATGAGCGCCGCCGCCGCCCAGGGCGGGATGGGAAGCCAGGTTGAACCGTGGAATAGCATTAGCAGGCCGGCCGTTACCATCCAGATCCCGTGCCCGATGCTCGGGAGGAACTCGAGCAAGCCGGCCAGAGCTGCCATCGCCATCGGAAACGGCAGCCCGACCAGCGGACCGATGAAGGCGAACAGGGCGGCCACGACGATCGCCAGGAGCAATTGGCCGATGAAGAAGGCGCGCCAGACCAGATCGACCTCCAGTCGAAGACGCCTGGCGTCCTCGCGTCGCGTCGGAGGCCACAGGGAATCGAAGCCAAGCGCAAGCCGTTCCCGGTCTCGCACGAAGTAGAAGGAAACGACGAAGACGAAGACCAGCCACAGGACGGATGTCAGCAAATCGAAGGCAAGGCCGAGCGTCCGGCCAAAGAGAGGCTGGAGCCAGACGTCCAAGGCCCTGGCGGCTTCCGTCAGGAGCTGTTGGATGTCGAAAGAGAACCCGCCCAGTACGATCCTCGTGCCCAAAAAGGTTTCGAACCCGGTCAGGATGGTCTTGACGTCCAGGTTGAGGTTGTCGAGCTGTTCGACGATGACCGGGATCAAGATGCCGACGGCCGCCACCAAAATGGCCAATAGCAGGAGGTAGACCACACCGGTCGCCCATCCCCGACCGAGATGCAGGCGTTGTTCGACTCGTTGCGAAACCGGCGACAGCAGATAGGCGAGGATCCCGGCCAAGATCAGCGGTCTGAGGATCTCCCTCAGAAGTATGGTCACCCCCACCAGCACCAAGGTGATGCCGATGACGACAACCGTCTTCGTGGCCGGAGACCAGCGGGGATCTTCATAGGTGACGGGCACGGCCGAGATTGTACTTGGCGCGAAGGGACGAATCAAACCGGGAACCCTAACGCTTTCTTTGAGGTCACCCCCGCGAATCGCGCTTCGCATCCCGAAGGGGAGGCGGGGGTCCAGAGTCCTGGTTGCTGCCCGGATTCCTGCTTCCGCGGGAACGACCTACTTCCTTGGCCACTCCGCGCGTAATCTAGTCCCCTTGATTCCCGCTCCCCGCTCCTCGAAGGCAGGCTTCGCGCGAATGACATCCTTGCTTTAAGGCCACCCGTACGCCTGCGGGGGTCCGGTCTTGATCGAGTTTCCCCTGGATTCCCGCTTTCGCGGGAATGACGTTCCTCTTTGTGGTCACCCCCGCGAATCGCGCTTCGCCCTCTACGCCCTTCGCCCTCTACACCCCTTCGGGTGTCCCAAGGGGACAGGGCGCCACGCCCTTCGGCGCACGCGAAGGGGTGGGGGCGGCGCACACCCCAGGGTGCACACCCAGGGTGCACCCGAAGGGGTGAGGGCGCATCGCGCTTCGCATCCTGTAGAGGATCCCAAAGGGGAGGCGGGGGTTCCAGGGATGTCGTCGTCCCTTTCGGCCCCTGTCGACGAAAGGGCCGGGAAGATCCCGGCCCTCATTCGCATTCTTCACAATGCCTAGTTCAGAGTGCCTCGGCCTATCTCCGCCGATCCGGCCCACTCCCCCTGCCGCGCGGCCCGCGGCTGCGATCCCCCCCACGATCGCCGCCCGGTCCATTCGGCCGGCGGCGGGCAGCGCCCCGGTCGTGCTCCATCGCCTCTTCCGCAGTCCAGCCCTCGAGCACGGCCTGACGCGAAAGTCGGATCCGACCGTCGCTATCGATATTGATGACCATCACCGTGAGCTCGTCGCCCACCCGAGCGACGTCTTCCACCTTTTCGACGCGCGAGCTGTCGAGCTGCGAGATGTGAACCAGACCATCGGTGCCCGGCAGGATCTGGACGAAGGCGCCGAAGTCCGTGACGCGGACGACCTTGCCGGTGTAGACCCGTCCCACCACGGCCTCTTCGACGAGGGCCGAGATTCGGTCGAGAGCCTTCTTGGCGCTGACACCGTCCTTGGCCGAGACGAAGACGGTCCCGTCATCTTCGATGTCGATGCGGGCGCCGCTTTCCTCCTGGATGCCGCGGATGATCTTCCCGCCGGGTCCAATGATGGCGCCGATCTTCTCGGGATCGATCTTGATCACCGTCATGCGCGGGGCGTGCGGCTTGAGGTCCGGGCGAGGGGCCGGCATCGTCTTCTCGATCACGTCCAGCACCTGGAGCCGCGCCTGTCGCGCCTGATCGAGGGACTCGGCCATGACGGCCGAGGTCAATCCCTTGATCTTGATATCCATCTGGAGCGCCGTGATCCCCTGTCGGGTTCCGGCCACCTTGAAGTCCATATCCCCTAGATGATCCTCGACCCCCTGGATGTCGGTCAGGATAGCGTACTGGCCGTCCTCCATGATCAGGCCCATGGCGATGCCGGCGACCGGCGCCTTGATCGGGACGCCCGTGTCGAGCAGGGCCAAGGTCGAACCGCAGACGGAGGCCATCGAGGTGGAGCCGTTGGACGAGAGAACTTCCGAGACAAGGCGGAGCGTGTAAGGGAAGGTGTCCTCCGGCGGCAACACGGGCAGCAAGGCGCGTTCGGCCAAGGCCCCGTGGCCGATCTCGCGCCGGGAGGAGCCGCGCAGCGGTCGCACTTCGCCGGTGGAGAACGGGGGGAAGTTGTAGTGGTGCATGTAGCGCTTCTCGTCGGCCGGCGACAGTCCATCCAGCTCCTGTCGCTCGCGCGGCGTCCCCAGCGTCGCCATCGTCAGCACCTGGGTTTCACCGCGGGTGAACAGGCCCGAGCCGTGCGCCCGCGGGCTGAGGTCGACTTCGGCACTCAACGGTCGGATGTCGCGCGGACCGCGCCCGTCGGGGCGGCGTCCCTCTTTGAGAATGCGGCGGCGGACCTCGTCCTTGTATAGATCGTCGAGGACGGTCCGCACCTGCCGCTCATCGAAAGCCCCCTCCCCGGCCAACGCTTCCACCGCCTGGTCGCCCAGGGCGCGTTGAAACTCGGCGTGCTCTTCCTTGGTGCGGGCATCTTGCAGACCCGCCCCCATCCGGTCGCCCACCCAGCCTCGGATGGCCCGATTGGAGTCGGCGTCCTGAACGAACGGTTTGTAGGACGCCTTGGGCTTGCCGACCGCGGCTTGCATCTCCAACTGCAGGTCAATCAGTGAGCGAATCGCGCGATGGCCGGCGGCGAGCGCCTCCACCATCACCGCTTCGCTGACTTCGTTGGCGCCGCATTCCACCATCAGGATGGCGTCCCGCGTTCCAGCGATGCGCAGGTCCAGTTCGGAAGCATCGGTCTCGGCGTACGTCGGGTTGAAGACGAAGGCGCCGTCGATCCGGCCGACGCGCACGGCGCCGACCGGGCCGCCGAAGGGGATGTCGGAGATCGTCAGCGCCGCCGAGGCCCCATTGATACAAAGGATGTCGACGGGGTTCTCTCCATCGGACGACAGCGCGTACAACAACACCTGCACGTCATTCCGCATGTCCTTGGGAAAGAGCGGACGCAATGGGCGGTCGGTCAATCGCGCCGTCAGGATCGCGGCTTCGGACGGGCGGCCCTCCCGGCGGAAGAAGGATCCCGGGATTCGGCCGCCGGCATAGAGCCGCTCTTCATAATCGACCGTCAGCGGGAAGAAGTCGATCCCCTCGCGGGGAGTTTCGCTCATCGTCGCCACCGCGAGGACGACGGTATCGCCGAGGCGGAATGTAACCGCGCCGCCGGCCTGCCCGGCCAGCTTGCCGGTCTCGATCGTGAGGGTCTTCCCCTCCACGGTCACTTGGAATTGTCTTGCTCCCTGCATGAAATGACCCTCCGCGGGGGGTTCCTGCGAGGGTCAGGGACTGGAGGCCGGCCATCCGGGAGTCCCCGATGGACGTGCTCCAATTCCCAACACTCGCGTGGCGCCCTCGCCTGAACCTGCTCCAGGTCGAGCCGGTGCCGACCCGTTAGCCTTCAATTCGGCATGAGAGACGAGCCTCCGGGCGTTGGACCGCCCGCAGCTTCGTCATCTGTGTCTCCCGATTACTTACGGCGGATCCCCAATCGATCGGTCAGAGCCAGGTACCCGGCGGCATCCTTGCTGCGGACGTAGGCCAAGTGACGTCGCCGCTGACCGACCAGGCGCAGCAAGCCGCGGCGTGACGACTCGTCGTGTTCATTCACCCGCAGATGCTCCGTCAGTTGCTCGATCCGTCGCGTGAGGATGGCGATCTGGACTTCGGGGGAACCGGTGTCGGTGCCGTGCCGGTGAAACTCGTTGATCACCTGCGATTTCAATTCCTTCGATAGCGGCATGACGTCTGCCCTCCTGGCAGGTCGCCCGCCCGTCAGCCTATGAGCCGTCGAGGGGTCTAGTCGGGTTGGGCGCAGTATACCATAGGGATCCGTGGTCGGTGGTCGGTGGTCGGTGGCCAGTGATGACCGGGGTTGCCAAGGGATTTGTGATGGGAGAATAGCGATAGAGAAACCAGGGATCGGAGATTGGAGACTGGAGATTAGCGATTCGAGATTAGAGGCGTGTCCATCTGCTGACCATCAATCGCTGACGGCTGCTTACTGACCACTGACCACTGGCCACTGACCACTTCCTCAATGTCAGTCATCGACGCACTTCTCGCAGATCTCAGCTCTTTCCCGCCAGTCGCAGGGACTGCCGCAGGGCTTCTTGTTGCACAGGCGGGAACTCGTTGAGGATCTGTCGGGCGAGGCGAGCCGCTCCCGGGCGGGCCCGTTCGATCTCATCGACCAGGTAGCGCGCCGCTTCGGAGGGGCTTCGCCGCGCGGTCTCCCGCAGGACGGCGACGAGCGCGCGCCAGGCCTCTCCGGCCGGCAGCGAAGGCGCTCGCGAAAGGACGCCGAAGACGCGAGGCAAGTCCGCCGCGTCGACCTCCCGAACGGCGTCCTGCAGGGCCAGCAGCCCGATCGTGACTTGCGCCGGCTGCCGCGATTCGAAATAGTCGGCCAGCGAGGTCCAGAAGATTTCACCGCCGCTTCGCCGCAGGCGGCGCAGCGGACCGGAGGCGAGGCGCTCGAGCAGAAGCGAGTCGTTCGCCGCCAGCGCCCAGCTAGCCACCCAGCCCGGAAGGTTTTCGGCGGGCTGCCGTTCCAGGAGCCCAATGGCCAACAGGCGAGCCTCGTAGACGGGCGTCGCCCACAACGTTTCCGCCGCCATCGCTGCCGCGTAGGCATCGGCGTCTGCCGACGACGCCAGGCCGCGTTCGAGCTCGCGCAGAACCGCGGCGGGGACGCCCAGCGACCGACTCATTCCGCCTGGTGTTTCGGCCCGCGCGTGGCGAACTCGGCTGGCATAGAACTCCAGCACGTCCAGGCAACGGCTGCGCAGATGCGAAGGCTCGGCGAAGGCTTCCATCACGCGACCGACCTGCTTGTCCAGTCGAGAGGGATCGACGGCCGGCATAGGGGTGCGTCCAGCCTCCTGTTTCTAATGATACAGAATGTCGCCGCGAGTCACTCGGCGCGGCATGCGACGGGTGACGCCGGAGTCCTGGGCCGATTCCCTCGCCCGCGCCCGGACAGATCCTGGTACCGTTCCGGGAGCACGGCGGCCGGGGACTTCGCACCCTGCGTCGGGCGAGGAGTGGTGAGCGAGGGGATGCTTTCAGCGTCGCTCGTCAAAGCGCAAGGCACGTTGAGGCAGGGAGTGATGTAAGGAAACACCGGAGGCCCCTCGTTCCACTTCCCTCTGGCTGGCACGATCCCCAGAGTGGACCCGCAGGGATAGGCAAAATCTCGCTCGGGAGGGACGCGGAGGCGGTCCTTGATGGCTCCCGAGACGGAGATCGTGCCCCGCCTGCCCCCAACGGGCTAGTAGGAGCGGGAGAAGATCGCTCTCTCGCGCGCCGGGCGACCGCAGCGAATGCAGACACCCTGGCCGCCCGGCTGGTCGATCGGGATGACGCGGGAGGAGGCCTTGGTGTCTTCTTTTATCACGGCCTCGCAGTCGGCCTCGCCGCACCACCATACATCGGCCCATCCCGACTCAAGGACCTGGCGAAACGCATCGTAATCCTCCGGCTGATGCGTGTTCTGCAGCCGGAAGGTGAGCGCTCGCTGGAACAGGTCATGCTGGATTTGGACGAGCAGGTCGGCGACGGCGCGATCGAGGCCGTCCTGGGGGACGAACGTTCGGCCGTCCTTCCCCGGGCGGTCGCGGCGGGCCAGGGCGACGGTCCCCTTGGCGACGTCCTTCGGCCCGATCTCCAAGCGCAGCGGAACCCCACGCATCTCGCCGTCGTGGAATTTGAAACCGGGCGTCAGCCCTTCGCGATCATCCAGGCGAAGGCGGAACCCGCCCAGTTGGCGGCGCATTCGTTCCACAGCTTCCATCACCAGGGCGCGCTCGGCCTCATCCTTGTGGATCGGGACGATCAGCACCTGGTGTGGCGCCAGGCGGGGCGGCAGGATCAGGCCCTGATCGTCGCCGTGGACCATGATGATGGCGCCGATGAAACGCGTCGAAAGGCCCCAAGACGTCGTCCAGCACAACTGCTGCTGGTTGTTGCGATCGAGGTAACGGATATCGAAAGCGCGGGCGAAGTTCTGCCCGAGATTGTGCGAGGTGCCGGCCTGCAAGGCACGCGTGTCGGCCATCATGGCTTCGATGCTGTAGGAGTCGACGGCTCCGGCGAATTTCTCGGTGTCGCTCTTCCGGCCGCGAACGACCGGCACGGCGGCCTCGTTCTCGGCAAAATCGGCGTAGATCTCGAGCATTTGCATCGTCTCGGCCACCGCCTCGGCTTCACTGGCGTGCGCCGTGTGCCCTTCCTGCCAGTAAAACTCGGCCGTGCGCAAGAACAGCTTCGTCCGCAACTCCCAGCGCACGACGCTGTTCCACAAGTTGATCAGCACCGGCAGGTCGCGGTAGGATTTGATCCACTTGGCATACATGTGGCCGATGATCGTCTCCGAGGTAGGGCGGACGACAAGCGGCTCTTCCAGGACCTCCCCGCCTCCGATGGTGACCACCGCCAATTGGGGGGAGAAGCCTTCGACGTGATCTTTTTCACGTTCGAGGAAACTCCTGGGGATGAGCAGCGGGAAAGCGGCGTTGACGTGACCGGTGGCCTTGAAGCGACTGTCGAGCGCAGCCGTAATGTTCTCCCACAGCGCCCAACCGTAGGGTCGGACGACCATGCAGCCGCGCACCGGTGCGTAGTCGGCCAACTCCGAGCGCAGCACGAGCTGGTTGTACCATTCGGAGAAGTTCTCGGAACGCGTGGGAAGTCGTTCTTCAGACATGCGGGTCGCCTCTCGGAATTGGGAGCTCCCCGCGAGCTCAAAGCTCGCGGGGAGCTTATCGCAATTATGCCAGCCGTCGCACGAGCGCGGCCGCAACCGGATCGAGCCAGACCTTTTCGAGCTGATCGGCCGAAGCCGCCATCAACGACTCTGGAATCGCCGCCAGCAGATCGAGCCACTCCTGCAGGAAGCGCCAAAGGAGCGCATGATCCCAGAGGCGGTCCCAGACATCATCGTTCCAGCTCTGCCCTTGCAGCCGGGCGATCCCGTCGCGGTATCGCCGGACGAGCTCCGTCGCCGAGACGGGCGCCCCGGGATACCACCACTCCGTCTTCTTGACGAAGGTCAACAAGTCGAGCACCGGCGGGCCGATCCCGGTCAGCTGCCAATCATAGACGACAAGCTTGTTGTCTCGGTCGAGGGCGATGTTCCCCGGCCAGTAGTCGCCATGGAGCAACGTCGGCGTCTCCAGTCGCAGCGGTGCAGCGATCGCCGCCGCCTGCTCGGTCAGGCGCTTCAACATCGCTACGCGCTCCGGCGACTTCGCCAGGGAAGCCGGGTTTCCTTGCTGCACAATGCGGTCAATGGCGTGCGTGGCGGCCGTCAGGTGCACCTCGAAATCGCCCTCCAGCGGACGGCCCAGCCAGGGGAAGTTCGCTAAATCGTCGCGCAGTCCCCAGAAGCGGTCGTGCAGCCGTATCAGGCCGTCGATGGCCTCGAGGAAGATGGGCTGGCTCCAATGGGAAGCCGACGGGCCGAAGGCGATCGCCTGCAGGATCAGCCAGTCCCCGTGGGGTGACCCGGCGATGAAGGCGGGCATTTGCAGGGGAAGCTGCGGCGCAAGCTGCTGATACACGCCGACCTCGCGCCGTCCGACTCCGGCCAGACCGATCCGCGTCGACCCCACCGGTTCCTTCACCACCAAGGCGATCGTGCCCCCGGCCTTTCGGGTCCGGTATTTCACTCCCATCCCGCGCACGCGTCCGATGGCCGGCTTCTGGAAAGGAAGGGTCGTGGGCTGGACATCGTCCACCGCCAACGTCGGATCGTCGAAGTGCTTGCGAAGGCCGGCGGTCAGATCTGAGAACGAGAACGGCCAAGCCCAGACTACGTGACCCGACCCCGCGGCGCGGGTCATCGGAGGCCTCCCGTGAGCCGGCACGAGGTCCGCCCGTCGCGTGGCTGCGCGGCGTAAGCCGAAACGTCGTCGCCCGCCCACCCTTCGGCGTGAGCGGGAGGGCGCGTAAGCCGTCGGGCGCAGCCCGCAACGGAAGACCGCTGCTCAGCCAAGCTTCACCCCACCCTGCCAGATCCGGCGGGCATTTCGCTCCAGTTTGTCCAGCACGGCGGCCTCCAACGAAACGCCGCTCAGGCTCGCCAGTTGAAGCAAGTAGAGCAGGACGTCGGCCAACTCCTCGCGCCATCCATCTACATCCCGCGGACCGTCTTCCCACTGCACGTGTTCCAACACTTCGGCAGCCTCGATCGACAACGAGGCGGCCAGGTTGCGCAGGGTCTGCGGGCGGGGGCTCCCTGGCTCGTACCACCCCTGGCTTTCGACGAAACGATGCATGCGGTCGGTCAGTTCTTCCAGCGTCAGCGGCATGTCAAGCTTCCCTCTCCAGCTCTGCGGTGCGCCCGCCCTTACCCCTTCGGTCTCTACGCCCTTCGGCGCACCGGAAGCGGTGGCAGACCGCCAAGGGCGGGGTGCACCCTGGGTGTGCGCCGCCCTTGGCGCCCTGTCCCCTTGGGACACCCGAAGGGGTGCAGAGGGCGAAGGGCGTGGCGCCCTGCCCCTTGGGACACCCGAAAGGGGTGTAGAGGCCCAAGGGGCGTAGAGACCGATAGGAATGAGGAGCGGCCTCCCGATGATCTGGGAGGCCGCTCGGGGAAACACTACCTTACAGCGGCAACCAGACCGTGAGGTCAGGTCCGATCCGGAAGAGGCGACGGCATGGGCGAGCCCATAATGACCGCCATTGTAGACGTTCGCCCGGTCATCGTCAACGACCCCGGCGACTGGAGCGCTCCGTGGGGGAGCTCCAAACATTTCCGGGACGGTTGGGCAGGCCGGGGGCCAGCCCGGCGAGCAGAATCGGCAGGACTTGTTCGACAAAGTCCTCCACCGGCTGTGGCCGCTCTTGTCCGCTCCATTGGAGCGCCGCCCCGTAGATCGCCCACGTCGTGACCATGGCGGCCTGTTCCGGCGATGGGCCACGCCCACCCTTAAGCGGCGGTAAAGCGGTTAGCCAGGCGCTCAGCACATCGTAGACCTCAGCTTTGATCTGCTTCTCCATCAAGGGTTCCATCTGGCCGTGCGGAGGCCGGCATTGAGAACCGATCTTGGATAGGAAGTCGCAGACCGCCTTCAGCAGTCTCGCCACGTTTTCCGGTGTGTAGGGTGAGCCCTCGGGAAGCTGAGTTCTCATCCACTGACGAAACCCCTCGCGCATGGTGTACTCGAGCAGGGCGTCCTTGTCGGCGAAGTGGGCGTAGAACGTCACCCGGTTAACCGTCGCCCTCTCGGCGATGTCCTGGACCGTGATGGAGCGGAAACTCTTCTCCGCCATCAGTTCAGTCAGCGCCTGCTGCAGGAGCAGCCGAGTGCGCCGGACCCTTGGATCGACTCGCGCGATGGCCTTCTCCGTCTGCAACATTCCTCTGCCTCTGTCGCTTAGGCGACGTTTCGTGGCGAATGGCGGTTGACATGGGTCCGCCGAAAGCTATCATGTGTACGATACCACACATTTGTTGTGTTAGCTACATTTGTTCTTGATATAGTCTTGGCGGCCCGGAGGTTGTGTGAATACCTTCCCGTGGATCCTGCAGGTCCTGCTTGCGATGGCCTTCCTGGCGGCTGGCTCTAACCACGCTTTTCGAGCCGAGCAGATGAAGGCCCAGCGCGGGGGTCAGTGGGTCATGGCTGTCCCGCGTCCCGGGCTCGCCACTATCGGAGGGCTCGAGATTCTGGCGGCGATGGCTGTGGTCGTCCCCGGCCTGACGGGGATCCGACCGGGGCTCACGCCGCCGGCAGCTGCGTGCCTGGCCCTGCTCATGTTCGGCACGGCGTATTCCATCTCGTCCGCGGGGAATACCTGGACCCCGCCCTGAACAGCGTCCTGTTCGTCTTAGCCCTGGCCGTGGCCTGGGGCCGGGTCGTCTATCCCCGCTAGCCCTGGACCCGCCCCCTTCCCTCTCGCCCGGCGCGCGTTCGAACCGACGAATCATGCGAGGAGCAGGTATGATCCCCCTGGAACCATCCGTGATCGAAACCGCCTTCACCATCCATCCGATGACGCGCATGGGATGCGTCCATTTCACCGTGGCCGATCTCGAGCGGCAGATCACCTTCTACCGCGAGGTGGTCGGCCTAGGGCTTCATTGGCGACGGGGCGCGACGGCCGGACTGGGCGCAGGCGAGGCGGACCTGCTCCGGCTGACCGAGCTTCCGGGTGTGCGTCGCGTCCGCGGCGCAACCGGCCTATACCACTTCGCCATCCTGCTGCCCAACCGCAAGGAACTGGCCCGCGTGCTGGGGAGGTTGTTTTCCCTACGCTACCCCAACTACCCGACCGACCACGTCATGACCGAGACGACGTATCTGGAAGATCCGGAAGGTAACGGAATCGAGATCTACGTCGACACTCCGGAAGATGGGACCTTTGCCATCGTCGATGGCAACTTCATCGCCCGCGATGCCAGCGGCGTGCTGAGGTCCGGCCGTGATGCGCTCGATGTCGAGGCACTCCTGGCCGAACTTGGGCCTGGCGATCGGTTGGAGGCGCCCATGCCGGCCGCCACCACCATCGGGCACGTCCACTTGCACGTATCGCAGCTCGACCCGGCGGTGAACTTCTACCGTGGCCTGCTCGGGTTCGGGGACCAGGGCGTCTCGTCTCGGCTGGGAGCGGCCTTTGTCTCCGCCGGTGGCTACCATCACCACATCGGCCTCAACACCTGGCTAGGAGCCGGCGCGCCGCCGCCTCCGCCCGACTCCGTCGGGCTGCGCTACTTCACCATCGTGCTGCCCCACCAGGCCGAGCTCGATCGCCTCGTGGGTCGCCTGCAGCAGGCGGGCATCCCTGTGGAGCCGGTCGAGGCGGGAGTTCTGACTCGCGATCCCTCCCGCAACGGGATGCTGCTAGCGCTGCCTTCGGCCTAGGCGCGGTTGCGAGCGGGGGAACTTGACCGGTTTCGATTCGGTAAAACCATCGTGAAGAAGTACATGATGTTGGAAAACGTCTTCTCATCCGCAGCCGATTGGGGTCTGTTGATCCTTCGCCTGGTGCTGGGGATCATCTTTATTACTCATGGCTGGCCTAAGCTCAACCCGAACTCGCCGATGAAAGGCACGGCCGGCTTCGGTGGCTTCTTAAAGCAGATAGGTGTCCCACTCCCGATGTTCTTTGCTTGGGTGGTTGCCTTACTGGAGACAATCGGTGCGGTGCTACTTATCCTTGGCGTGGGGACACGCATCTTGGCGCTAGGGTTCGCCACGATCGCGCTCGTGGCAATCCTTCTTGCCAAGATCCGTTTTATGAAAGTCGGCTTCGTAGCTCAACAGGCTACTGGCTGGGAGTTCGACTTTTCGCTTCTGGGATCTTCCCTGGCGCTGGTGTTCCTCGGTGCAGGGACGCTGGCGCTCGATCCGCTCGTTGGTCTCTAGCAGGGGCGCGCAACACGGCCGCCGTTGGGGCCAATTCATTGCGGCTTCGGAGAAGGTTCCCCGATCCTGCTCAGGCGCTGGCCATCACTCCTGCCTCGGCCTTGAGCGCCTCCACTCGATCGAGGCGTTCCCATGGAAGGTCGAGGTCGGCGCGACCAAAATGCCCGTAGGCCGCCGTCGGCCGGTAGATCGGACGGCGCAAATCGAGATCCCGGATAATCGCGCCGGGGCGCAAGTCGAAATGCTCGAGGATCAGCCGGGCGATGGCCTCGTCCGGCAGACGACCGGTACCAAACGTCTCGACGTTGACCGAAAGCGGGTGGGAGATTCCGATGGCATAGGCCACCTGGATCTCGCAGCGGTCGGCCAATCCCGCGGCGACGACGTGCTTGGCAACCCACCGGGCGGCGTAACTGCCGGAGCGATCGACCTTGGTCGGATCTTTGCCGCTGAACGAACCGCCGCCATGGCGGCCCATCCCACCGTACGTGTCGACGATGATCTTGCGGCCGGTGAGCCCCGAATCGCCCATGGGTCCGCCAATCACGAACCGGCCTGTGGGATTAATGTAGATCTGAGGCTCGTGGCGCCGCAGCGCAGCCGGGATGACCGGATAGATCACGGCCTCCCTCAAACCCTCCTCCAGCGTCTTGCGATCAATGTCTTCGGAATGTTGCGAGCTGACCAAAACCGTCTCGACCGCCGTCGGCTTTCCAAACTCGTAGCGGACGGTCACCTGCGTCTTGCCGTCCGGGCGAAGCCAAGGCAACTCGCCCGACTTTCGCACCTCGGCCAGGCGGCGCGCCAGGCGGTGCGCCAAATCGATCGGCAGCGGCATCAGGGTCGGCGTCTCGTCGCAGGCATAGCCGAACATCATCCCCTGATCGCCGGCACCGATCTTCTCCACCTCTTCGTCCGTGAGCGGCGAGGCATCGGCCGCCGAGTTGACCCCGCGGGCGATATCCTGGCTCTGATGGGCGATCGCCACAAGGACCCCGCAGGTGTTGCCGTCAAAACCTTTGGCGCTGTCGTCGTAGCCGATGCCGGTAATGACCTCCCGCACCAACCCGTCATAGTTGAGCGAAGCGCGTGTTGTGATTTCGCCGAGCAACAGGATGAAACCGGTCTTGACGGCCGCCTCGCATGCAACGCGCGAGGCCGGGTCCTGCGCCAGGCACGCGTCCAACACCGAATCCGAAACTTGATCGCAGATCTTGTCGGGGTGGCCTTCGGTGACGGACTCGGAGGTGAACAGCAAGCGCGGCGAGCTCATGAAACTGGTGGTCATCCGGAAGCTCCTCGGTTTAAGAAACGGCCCCTTCGCATTTGAGAAGGGGCAGTGTCGTCGACAGCGGCCGCCCTCTCATCTTCCAGAACCGACGTTCTGCCGGAGTTGGCACCACGCCTGCATCGGAGCAGACAGGTTGCCGAGGCTTCAAAGGGCCGGTCCCTCTGCCTCTCTGGATAAGAGTGCCGTAAGGGGCTAGATTGTGAGGCGATCGTACCATCGGCCTCTGGGAGTGTCAAATGGTGATCACGGATCACAACCCAATCGGTGGATTACGCTGCCGGACCTTTCCTCAACGCCCCTCCTAGCCAGACGTACCAAATCGTGTTGGCGACCACGCCGGCTAAGAGCGCGAGACGCACTACGATGTTGGTTGGGTCGAGGATGATCAGCCGGCCAAGGTAGATGACGATCAAAAGCACACCGAGCAGGTAGCCAAGCGTCCCGAGGCCCCGGGGCAGGGTGGTGCTGTGCCGGATCAACCAGGCGAAGACAAGCAAGGAGAGGCCCGCGAAGGCGAAGGTTAGCAGCCCGCGCGGATCGACCTGATTCGGATAAGCGGCAGCCCCGAAGACATCGGACGCCGGAGGATGAATCACGTTGGCCAAGTCGTATGCGGCGTGCACCGTCGAACCCAGAGCTCCAAAGACGCCCACGGCGAGCGCCCATAGAGCGAGCGGCGGGCTCACTTCGTGGACTCGATGATAGATAGCCACCAGGATCACGCTCGTCAATAACCCGCCAACCTGCAAGGTGATGGAGCTCAGCCCAAGGCCCAGGGTGGGCGATCGACCACCGACGTAGAGAATGACGAAGGAGAAGCCATACAGGATGCCTCCCAACGCGGCAAGGTAGGCGCACATTGCGGCGAGGCGGTCAAAGGACGTTGCCTTCATCGAACGGTCTCCTTTCTGGGCTGTCAAGGGCCGGCCATTCTCGGACGGAGGGACTCGGCGGGACGAGTTTTCCGGGAGCGGTCACCTGGATTATACATAATGGAGCGAATTAGGTGGAAACGTTCTCTTCGCGCATCAGCTCGTCATTCCTTCTGGGGGCGAGAAGGATGCTGCAGAAGGACTGCGATGGGGTGTCCGTCGCGCCACACGGACCAAACATGGGGGCCTGGGCTGACTGATGAGAGTCAGCACCCATAGACAGACCGAAGGGTCCTCAACCACGGGCGCAGAGCAGCCGCCACCGACTACAGGTCGGTGATTATTGGCCCCCGTCTCCGGCCGTTTTCCCCTGTGACCCATGGCCCCTTGACAGGTTGGCCTCTGGCCGACACAGTTGATTCCGGCTTCCCGGGCCACCGGCCTGGTCCATGCACCAGGGACCCCTAGAGGCCGCCGGAGGCCGATTTCCGTTGTCTAGACATTCTCGTGTCCGCTTCCATAGGTTCCGTGTGGCGGCCATCGCGTGTGCGGCTGCCATCGTCGGCGCCGCCGCGGTCGGTGCCATCCCGGCGTTGGCCCAGTCCTCATCGATCGGCGAGGTTCAGGGTCGCGTCGTCGATCAGGAGTCGGGTCTGGCCATCGCCGGGGCGCAGCTGGCCTCTCCCGATCTTGGCCTCTCCGCCGTCACCGGCCCGTCCGGGGGATTCAACTGGTCGAGGATCGCGGTTCCCTCCGATGGTCAGGCGGCCACGATCGAGGTGCGCGCCGCCGGCTACGGGATCTGGACGATTCGTGATGTGCCCGTCTTCCCGGACGACACGCTGATTCTCGAAATCGAGCTCGGCCCGGATCCGGTGGACATTCAGGTGCCGCTCCCGCGATCGGAAACGCCCGGGCTGGAGCCGCTCGAAGGAGCGTTTAGCGTTCAGGGCGCCGGACTGGATCAGCTGAACGAACCCATTCCCGGAACGATCCGGGTTCGCGTGACGGGGTACGCCTACTGTGACACCACCCGGCCGTACACCGTCCAGACGGTTGATTTCAAAGAGTACGTGAAACACGTCCTTCCGAACGAGTGGGTCGCCTCCTGGCCGGGCGAGGCGCTTCGGGCCGGCGCCATGGCGGTCAAGATGTACGCCTGGCAGATCGTCGCCAGCGGCGGAAAGTGGCCGGACGCCGACGTTTACGACAGCACCTGCGATCAGGTTTACCTCCCCAGCGTTTCCTACGCCTCCACCAACCGCGCCGTCGATTTCACCTGGAATTGGCGGCTCACCAAGTCCGGGGCGCTGGTTCGCACATCCTATCGGGCGTTGTACTCCCAGTGCGTCGACGCGGGGAAGGTCGGAAGCTGCATCGCCCAGTGGGATACCTATTACCACTCCATCGGCAACAACGGTTACGACAAGCTGACCTGGGATGAGATGCTATACCGCTACTACGTCGGCACCCTGCTCACGCCGGTGTGGAATCCGCCGGGCGGGTTCTCGCTGCGTTTCTACGGCAACGGCTGGGGGGATATCGACCGGGTCAAGATCCCCATCGACAATCCGGCTCGCCCAGCGGACGTCGGAGCCGGGGACTTCACCCTGGAATGGTGGATGAAGGCCGCGCTGGCCGAAAACTCATCGACGGCGGTCAGCTGCGGGCCGTACGATGCGTGGAGGTCGGGCAACATCTTGTTAGACCGCGATATCTACGGCGCCGGCGACAAGGGCGACTTCGGCATCTCGCTCTCGTCGGGACGGCTGGCCTTCGGCGCGGCGATCGGCACGACCGGAACAACGGTCTGTGGCGCGACGTCGGTCGCCAACGGCGCCTGGCACCATGTCGCCGTCACGCGGCGCGCCTCCGACGGCCGGCTGCAGATCTATGTCGACGGGGCGCTCGACGGCGAAGGCCTCGGCCCGGTCGGGGACATGAGCTACGCCGACGGCCGCAGCACTACGCATCCGGATGATCCGTTCCTGGTGCTCGGCGCGGAGAAACACGACGCGGGGGCAGCCTACCCCTCCTACAACGGCTACGTCGACGAGATGCGCCTCTCGGCCAACATCCGCTACAGCGGCCCCTTCACGCCGCCGACCGGGCCCTATGCCTCGGACCCCAACACGGTGGCCCTCTATCACTTCAACGAGGGCTTCGGCGACACGCTCAACGACGTCTCCGGCGCCAGTGGTGGACCGAGCCACGGGTTGCGCAGCTACGGAGGCTACACCAACGGCCCGGAGTGGACCGACGACTCGCCCTGGTTTGTCCCCCAACCCACCCCGACGCCTTATCCGACGCCCGCCGGCAGCCCGACCCGCACTCCGACGCCGGGCGCGAGCCCGACGCGGACCGCCACCGCGACGGCGACCACGACGGCGACGAATACCGCCACATCAACGGCGACATCGACGCCGACGCGAACATCGACTCAGACTCCTACAGCGACGGCGACGAGTACCGCCAGCGCGAAGGCCACAGCCCTGGCGACGGGCACGGCTACTCCTTCTCCAACCTCGACGCCGACGAATACCGGATTGGCCACGGCCAGCGCGGCGGCTTCCTTCACCGCCACCTCCCCGCCCCCCACTGTGACGGACACTCCAAACGGCTCGCCGACTCCGGTGAATCCGGCGAGCCTGGTCGGTGCTCTGACGTTCCAAACGGTCGTCGGTGGTCTAACCCAACCGGTTTTCGTCACCCACGCCGGTGACGGCTCGGGTCGTCTGTTCGTGCTCGAACGCGCCGGGCGAGTCCGACTCGTCGAGACTTCCGGAGTCATCGCCTCGACGCCGTTCCTGGACATCGCCTCGATCGTCGGCGATTCCGGCAGCGAGCAAGGCCTGCTCGGCCTGGCGTTCCATCCGGCCTACGAGACGAATGGTCGATTCTTCGTCGCTTACACCAACAACAGCGGGGACGTCGTCCTCGCTCGCTACAATGTCTCGGCGGACCCGTCGATCGCCGACCCGGCCTCGGCCCAGATTCTGCTGACGATTCCCAAGCCGGCGGCAAATCACAACGGCGGGATGGTCGAATTCGGGCCGGACGGCTATCTCTACTTCGCCGTCGGCGATGGCGGAGGGGCCGGGGACACCGCCAACAATGCGCAGAACCGCACGGTCCTCCTCGGCAAGATCCTCCGAGTCGACGTCGACAGCGGGGTTCCTTATGCCATCCCGCCGGACAACCCGTTCGTCGCCGATCCGGACCCCGCGGTCAGGCGGGAAATCTGGGCCTATGGGTTGCGGAACCCCTGGCGCTTCTCTTTCGACCGCGCCTTCGGGGACCTCTACATCGGGGACGTCGGCCAGGGATCCCGGGAGGAGATCGACTACGAGGCGTCGAGTTTCCCCGGGGGTGGGAATTACGGCTGGCGCGTGATGGAGGGCAGCCTGTGCTTCAACCCCTCTTCCGGCTGTGACCAGACGGGCAAGATCC
>Ga0209751_10000824_pt1 | contig 32700 bp, 30 predicted proteins | sample RifCSP13_1_FD_184019 | JGI IMG/M metagenome (GOLD analysis project Ga0209751, IMG submission 184019) | Soil microbial communities from Rifle, Colorado - Rifle CSP2_sed 13_1 (SPAdes) (version 2) | ecosystem: Environmental > Terrestrial > Deep subsurface > Rock core/Sediment | place: Rifle...
GGCCGGGAGCCGCTATCGATTCGACCGGATTGTCTGCATGGAGAGCGACCCAGAAAACGCATCGGCCCTAGAAGCAAGGTTCCGTCTGTTCCCAGACAGGGTATGTGAAGTGATGAACGGGGACTGCAACGTGTTGGCGCCGGACCTCAAGAACCGAATCGGGCTCGAGAATCCCCTCGCGTTTGTGTTCGTGGACCCCCAGGGTATGGACCTGCGATGGGAAACGCTCGAAGCCCTCTCGGGCCAGTTCCCTTGCATGGACTTGTTGTTGAACTTCCCATATGGTGCGGAGCGTGTCCTCGCTGATCTCCGAACGGGAAGGGAACTGAACCGACAGGTGATGGCGGCGTTCGCTGGTACTGACTGGCCCATGCTGCTTGCGGCGGACCGGCAGAGCGTCGTCGATTTCGTCGAGGCCAAGATCTCCACCGTTCTCGGGAGGCCCGTGGGCGACAAGGTGCTCATCCGCGATTTGGGCCAAAGGCCCAGATACTTCTTGTTGTTCAGGGTCCGCAGGACTCTGCGAGGATCCCCGTTCTTCGGGGCCTATGAGGAAATGCTGAACCGGGTTCGAGGTCTGAGTCCCCAAGAAGTTACAGGGGTACTCAACGACAAGTTCGGGCGCTCGGTGTTCTCGTTCGGAGACGAAATCGAGCCACAGCCTTGATTCACTCGTCTCACGAGACGGGGAGTAGCGTTGGCACATCGGCACCTCCCTGAGTGAACCCCCCTAACTCAAGGGTGTCCTCCCACGGCCCGCGGCATTCACATGCCAACTCGTCCAGCCAATCCCCGAGCCCAAGGGAGTAGTCCTCGATCGCGCGCACGAACCGCCCGTCGCACGTCCCGCAGTTGTGCGCACCGCGGCGCATCCCGCCCGCGGTCGGGTGGGACTTCACGAGCGCCTTCACATCCCGGCACCGCCGCAGGACCTCCGCGACGGACCACAGCCACGGCGGGCGGTACTCCCCGCGCCGCCACAGGTGGTCGACGACCGTGTTCCGTTGGACGTTCATCGGGTTGATCGAGATCGTGTCGCTCACCGCGTCCACCGCGTGCGCGGTCTCCACGGTGTCCTCGATCGCCTCGCGTTCCGTGAGGAAGGGCGGCTTCAGCAACAGATAGGACTTCACGGTCACCCCGACCTCGTGCGCGAGGTTCGCGGCGCGGACGTGCTCCCGGAGCCCCCAGAACTTGTTCACCGCGTGGCGGAGCACGACGTCGTTCGCGCTCTCCAACCCGAGGGCGATCTCGAACTTCTGCGCGAGCTTCACGCCCTCCTCCAGCGGCTCCCGACGGACGAGGTGCGCGAGCGTCTCCACGAGGACCTTCTCGCTCCGCGCGCCGAGCTCCTTCACGATCCGGCGGCGGACCTCGGGGAAGACCTCGCGGTCATCGAAGAAGTTCCCGCTCGTGTACACCTTGACGAACGGCTGCCCGCGGTGGAGCGGAAGGACGGCGTCGAGCTGCGCGTCCAGGTCCTCGGGCGCGACCTCGACCGCGACATCGTTGACGTATCCGCACATCGAACAGCCGGACTTCCGCGCCCAGTAGCAGCCGCGCGTGCGCAGGATGATCACCCACGCGTCGACGACCTTCCCGTCGAGGACGTCCTTCTCCGTCCACGTGGAGATGTACTGCCGCGGGTCCGCGGGGCGGACGTCGCGGAGCTGCGTGACGAGCTCCGGGAGGCGCACGGGCGCGGCCACACGGGTGCGTCGGATAAGGGTTACGGGGCCACCCGACGCCGGACGCCCGCAAGCCCTGCGATTACACCCGCCATCGCGAGCACGAGTCCGATGAGGGCGAGCAGGGTCAGGACCTGGCGGTATTGGAGGTACAGCGCCGCCGCGGCGACCGGATCGAGGAGGCCAAGAGCCTCTAGGGGCCCGAACACGGGAAGGAAGAGGAACCAGACGATGATCATGGAAAACCCGATTGCCGCCAATCCGATGCCCGCCCCCGCCCCGCGGTGCGCGTGCTTCCCCTGCTCGAGCGCCGCCACCCGCTGCTCGAGGCCCGCGATCGGAGCGGAGAAGTCGCGGACCACGGGCGCCGCGACCGCCGGCTTCGCGACGGTCACCGTGACCGTCGGCGCCGCGGGGACGTACGTCTTCGGCGCGTACTTCCCCTCCGCGACGCAGTACCAGCGGCCGTACTGCTGGATGTACGTGAGGTCCTTCCCGCACGTCGGGCACGCGTTCCGCGCGCGGGGCGCGTACTTCCGCTCGTTGTCGCACCACCAGCGGTCGTACTCGCGGATGTACCGCATCTCGTGGCCGCACGTCGGGCACGGGTGCTCCGCCCTTCGCTCGACCTTTGGCGGTGTGAAGGGAACAGGGACGGGCGCCGGCACGGGCGCGGGGACGGGCTTCGGCACCTCGACGGGCGCCGGCTTCGGGACCTCCACGAGGGAGACCGCCGCCGCGGGCGCGCCCTCCGCGTCCTGCTTCTCGTACCCTCGCGGCGCGTAGTTCCCGCACGAGTAGCAGTAGAGGCGGTCGTACTGCGCGATGTACGTGAGGTCCTTCCCGCACTTCGGGCACGGGAGCGGCTTCGCGACCTCGACCTTCGCGGGTTCCGGGGTCGGCGCCGGAGGGAGGGGCCTCGCTTCGACCGGCGCAGGCTCCGCGGGCGCGGGCTCCTGCCGTGGCGGTTCCAGGATGGGGGCCTCTGCCGGGGCCGCGGGCGACGGCTCGGGCGTGGGTTCCTGTTCCGCGATCGGCTCCGGTTGCGGTTCGGGCTCCGGCTCGGCCACCGGCTCGGGAGTCGGTTCCGGCGTAGGCTCCGGGGTCGGTTCCGAAATCCATTCCGGTGAGGGCTCGGGGGGTGGCTCGGAAACGGGCTCAGGCTCTGGCGGCGCGATCTCCTCGATGGGTTCCGGAGCGGGCTCCACCGCCTCCGGTTCTGGCGCCAATTCCTCGGGCTGCGGCTCCGGTGCAGGCTCGGGTTGCGGCTCCAGTTCCGGGATCGGTTCCGGAGCAGGCTCGGGGACCGGCGTCGGTTCGGGCATGCGCGAAGGCTCGGGCTCCCGCTCTGGGATCGCGGCCTCGACGATCGCGACGTCCCCCACGTCGATCCTGTACTCGGCCATGAACGCGAGGAGCCGGTCGCGGAGCTGGATGCGCGTCCCCACGGGGTCGAGGTCGTACGCGGAGCACCACTCCATGAGCTTCGCCTTCTTCGCCTTCAGCACGGACGCGCGCGTGAGCTTCGGCCCCTTCGGCTTCTTCTTCCGCTCGGGCGGCCGCTCCGGCTCCTGCGGCGGTTGTTCCGCCGCCAATCCCGCCTCCGCGGGCCCAGGTTCCTGCGGGACCGGCTCCGCGGGCGCCTCTTGCACCGGGGTCTCGACGGGCGGCGCTTCCTCGGCGGGTCGCTCCTCCGCCACCGGTGTCGGTTCCGGTTCCGACGCCACCGGTTCCACGGTCTCGGTCACGACGGGCTCCGCGGGCGCTTCGGCCGCCGCGGACTCTTCGTGCGACGGCTCGGGCTCCGGTCCCGCGCCTCCCTCGGTGACCGCGGGCTCCGCTTCCGTGGCGCCGCCGACCGGCTGGAGGTCCCTCGGAGCGTACTTCCCCTCCGGATAGCAGTAGTAGCGATCGTACTCCTTGACGAAGGAGAGCTCGCGGCCGCACGACGGACAATGGTAGTGCCCGACGTGCTCCTCCGGTGCACCGAGTTGGATCGCGGGCGCCTCGGGCGCCGCCGCGAATCCTCGCGGCGCGTACTTCCCCTCCGCATAGCAGTACCAGCGGTCGTACTGTGCAATGTACTCGAGGTCCTTGCCGCACGTCGGACAGGAGACCACAGCGCGCCTCACCCACGGATTTGGACGGACCCTATAAAAGGTTCGGCGGCCGTTATCCTCCGCCCAACGCTTTTTACCGCCCTCCCGCATGGGCCCGCGCCACCATAGCTCAGCCGGTAGAGCACTCGCCTTGTAAGCGAGGGGTCGGGAGTTCGATTCTCCCTGGTGGCTTCGGGATTCCGGTGCGTCGGAGACCTACAGCCGGAAGAGGACCGCGCGACCGTGGTCCGTGATGTTGTAGATGTACGGCGGGACCCCGCGCTTCGTCGCCCGCCCGCGCTCCCGCGCGATCAGCTGGACGGCCTCGAGGACGCGGAGGTGGTGGTAGATCGTCCGGTCGTTGATCGCGAGCTCCTCGGACAGCTCCACGAGCGTGGACTCGGGGTGGTCGAGCAGGAACCGGAGGATCTGCCGCCGCGTCTCGTTCAGGGCCTCGGAAGTGTACTGGCGGCGCGGCCGCTCGTCGAGCCGCAGGCGTTCATAGACCGCGGTCCCCTTCTCCGATGGGAGGATCTGGACCCGGAGCAGCTCGCTCCGCTCGATCTCGACGAGGTGACGGTAGACGGCGGCGGGAGCGACCCCCAGCTCCTCGGCGAGCTCCGCGATGTTCGTCTCCTTCCCCTTGTAGAGCTTGTTTTCAACGACGATTGAGAGGACTTCCCGTTGCCGGTCGGTCAGCGCACGGACTTCCTCGGTCGTTATCATGGCGCTGCCAAAAATGAGGGTGGGGGTATCAACCTTTGTGTGTGAGTCTCTCGCCCTGAAAACGGGTGCGGCGCCGCGCACGGCGGAGGGCTTGTTGTTACATGTACGGCGAGAATCGAAGTCCCCCGTCCCCCGTCGACCTCCCGGAGGCAGACGAATGCGTTCCATGCGGGACGAGTCGGGCGGGATCGAGGGGATGCCCCTGCAGCTCATGATCCTCGTGATCGTGGCGGGGCTGACCCTCGCGGTGGTCCTCGGGTGGACCCTCTCGATCCAAGGCCCGTCGGTGATTGGAGGCGTGAGCACGACCCCGGCGACCGTAGAGCTGGGCGCGATCCCCGAGGACGAGGTGGCCTCGCGGACGATTTCGATCCAGGTCAGCGCGTTCGACGGGAAGAACCAGCCCGTGCGCGGGATCGTGGTGACGATCCGCGGCGCGGTGGACAAGGCGTACGTTGTGCCGGACGAGGCGGACGGGGCCGCGGACGGGACCGCCACGTTCTCCGGCGTCCGCGTCTCGCTCCCGCCCGGCGTCGCGACCGGTGAGCTCGCGTTGACGATCCAGAAGTCCGGGTACCCGGCGCGTACGTGGTCGGTCCCCGTCGTGCGCGCTTAGGGCCATGGACCTCCCGCTCCGGCTCCTCGTGTCCGCCGTCGTCGTGGGCCTGACGATCCCCGCGGTCCTCGGCGGGCTCAACGCGTACGAGGCGGAGGCGGCGTCCGCGCGGGCCGTGGGGACGATCGACGCGGTCGTGCGCGTCGCGCAGCGGTTCTACGTGTCCGGCGGCGGCTCGGAGGACGTGCGCGTGGACCTCGGCGGCGGCATCGCGGTCCGGGTCGAGGGGATCTCGATCGGCGACCGCATCGGGGGGCCGCACGCCACATTGGCGGCATACCGGATCACGGGTCGACCGATCGTGTTCCTGCGGTCGGACCCCGCGGTCCCCATGGCGGGGGACGGCGCTCCCCTATCCCTCGGGCCGGGTGTGCATGCGGTCCGCGTCAGCTACGACGGCGCCGGACCCGTGCGGTTGGTGGTTCCATGATCGACGAGCTCCCGACACGCGCGGCGCTGACCGTGGCGGCGTTCGCGATCCTCGCGGTGGGCTTGGCCCTCGTGGCGGTCCCCGGCCGCGATGAAGCACGGGACGCGGCGCAGAGCCTTGCGGACCACCTCGCGCGGGAGCTCGACGCCGTGTCCTCGATCGACGGGGAGGTCCGACTCCGCGGCGACGACTTCCGCCTTCCGGACCGGTTGGCGGGGGCGCCGTACGCACTCGAGGTCCACGCCTCGTTCCTCCGCGTCCGGGTCCAGGGGCACGACGCCTCAGCCCCCCTGAAGATGCGCGTCCATCCGTTCGAGCCGTCGTCCGCGGCGTTCACGCCGGAGGACCTCGCGAAGCTCGACGCCTTCGTCGTCGCGTTCCGGCCCTCGGACCCGTTCGTCGTCGAACGCACGTGGCGGTGGGTCTCTGCGGAGCCGACGTACCTCACGTTCGTGTACTTGCCGCGATAACAAGGTTCATGCGACCCCGCGGGTGTCGTGTCGGCGACATGACAAGCATCGCCGAGGGACCCGGGGCCGCGTCCCGTGGTCTTCTTTGCGGCCCGTGACCTGCCGCCCTCAGCGGAGCGCGTCCTGTCCGTCCTCGCGAACGGCGGACCGCTGACGCACAAGGACCTCGTCGCCGCGACGGGGCTTGCGCCGCGCACCCTGCGGTTCGCGCTCGCGCGCCTGCGGGGGAATGGCCGCGTCGATTGGCGGTGGAGCCTCCGGGACGCCCGCCAGCGCCTGTACTTCCTGCCCCGCGAGGCTCCGCGGGTCGCGTAGTACGGTGGCGTATAACCCGATGATTTATAGTCTCCCGCCGCTTGAACACCCGAGGTTACGCCGTGCTCCAACCCTTCGAGGTCGTGACCGCGAAGATGCTTCCCACGATCCGGGCCCGCCTCGCGCAGGTTCTGCTCGACGAGTACAAGATGAAACAGGTCGAGGTCGCGAAGCACCTCGGGATCACGCAGGCGGCGGTGAGCCACTACAAGACCGCGAGCCGCGGGATCGACCCGGAGCTCGTAAAGCTGTTCCCGGAGATCGACGACTTCGTGCACGAATTGTCGGCGAAGATCGCGGACGGGATGCCGCAGACGGAGCAGGTCCTCGCGATGAACAACGCGGTCGACCGGCTGATGAACACGCAGCGGTTCTGCGAGTACCACAAGAAGATCGCGGCGATCGACCCGAACTGCAGCATCTGCTTCCCCGCGCCGCCGCGGCCGTAGTCACGCGAGCCCACGGTTCAGCCAGTACACCTGCGCGAATCCCGAGTCGAAGAGCTTGTGGAACGGCGGGCCCGTGAACTTCACTTCCTCCGCGGGCGCGAGCGGGAGGGCGGGCTCGAACGGGGAGAGCATGACGCCTTCCCGGGTGTCCGCGTCGATCACGATCCACTCGACGTCCGCCGTTCCGCGGGGGAGCGGCACGCCGTCCATCGCCGCCAACGCGTCGGTCAGGTTCGTCGTGTGCCAGAATCGGGCCTCGCGATCCCACGTCGCGTCCTCGCCGCCAAAGCCGAAGACGACGGTCGAGACGCGGTGGTCCGCCGCCACGAGCCCGCCTCCTTGGGCGCGGAGCCACAGAGCGGCCTGCACGGTCCTCGCGTCGATCCCCTCCCGATGACCGAGCCCGGCAGGCGGCGGATACGAAGCCAAGGCACTCGCGGCGATGAGGAGGACCGCGATCGCGGTGGCGGCGAATCGGGTACGCCCCTCCGCGCCGAGCGTGACCCACCGGAACCCCGCGCCAACCATGATCGCGAAGGGGATGGAGAAGTACTCGAGCTGCCGCGCGGGGATGAGGACGATCGGCGCCGCCATGAGGCCGAGGACGAGGGAGCCGCAGAGCGCGACGAACCACGCGGTCACGGCGACGCCCTCGCGGGTGAGGTCCATCGTCCGCCGCCCTGCGGCCGAGAGAGCGATGAACGCGAGCATGGGGAGGTACAAGGGCACGCCCGCGAAGTCGACCCGCAGGGACGTCCCCGGGACGGACGCGGTGGCGGTGACGACGACGAAGGCGAGGGAGGTGGCGAACGCCAGACCCGTGGCGATGCCCGCCGCTCGGGCATCCCGGATCCGCGGGACGAACCGCCAGGAAGTCCTCCGGCGGAGCTGGATCACGAGGAGGGGGGCGAGCACCGCCGACGCCGCCAACGCGATGACCGCGGTCCCGGAGAGGCTCGAGGCCGGGATGATCGCGGTCCAGATCGGGGTCGCGTACCACGCCCAATAGGCGAGGGTCGTCCCCGCCAGGATCCCGACGAACGCGAGCTCGCGGCGGATGTCTCGCACGGTGAGCCCCCGGTGGAGCAGGGCGCGGAGCACGAGCGTCGCCGCGCAGAACAGGAGGAGCGCGTACGTGGCGAAGTGGTGCGTCGCGACGACCGCGAGCCCGGCAAGGACGAGGAGCGGGAATGCGTTCGGGGCCCGCGGGAGGAGGAGGAACAGGAGAAGTGCGCCGAGGAGGAGGAAGTCGCCGAGCGCCGCGGGAATCGCGTGGGACGTCGGGAAGACGTGGAACATCAGCACCGCCAAGAACGCGGCGGCGAGGAGGCCCGCGCGGTCGTCGCCGGTCACGCGCGCCGCCATGAGGAACATCGGGAGGACGCCGAGCGCCGCAAGGACCGGCACGATCCCAGACACGGCCGCGGACGGCGCCATCCCCGCGAGGACGAACGCCCCATTCACGACGAACAGGCCGGGGAAGTACGGGTACGCGACGCCCCATCCCATGTAGCCCCGCGGGAGCGAACCGTCCTCCGCGAGGGCGCGCGTGAGGGCGTAGTACTCTCCGACGTCCGAGCCCCAGTACATGTTGTCGAGGAGGGGCCAGACGCGCACGATCACCGCCAACAGGAGGATTCCGAACAGCGCGGCGGCGGTCGACCGCTTCACGCGGCGGGAACCGGCGGCGCGTACTTGACGCTTCTCCCTCAGACCGCGCGCTTCTCGTGTTGAAGCGCGGCGATGTCCGCCTCGACCATGATCTTGACGAGGTCCTTGAACCGCACCCTGGGCTCCCACCCGAGCAGGCGCTTCGCCTTCGAGGCGTCCCCGCGCAGGTTGTACACCTCGGCAGGCCGCATGTGCTTCTCGTCGACCTTCACGTGCGTCTCCCAGTCCGCGATCCCGGCGACGCGGAACGCCTCCTCGACGAACTCGCGGACGGAGTGCGCCTCTCCCGTGGCCCCCACGAAGTCGTCCGGCGCGGAGTGCTGGAGCGTGCGCCACATGAGGTCCACGTACTCGGGGGCGTAGCCCCAGTCCCGCTTCGCGTCCAGGTTGCCGAGGGAGATCGGCTCCTTCTTTCCGAGGGCGATCCGGGCGACGCCGTGGCTGATCTTGCGGGTCACGAACTCGAGCCCTCTCTTCTGGCTTTCGTGGTTGAACAGGATTCCGTTCGAGACGAACAGGCTGTACGCCTCCCGGTAGTTGATGCACGCCCAGTACGCGAACACCTTCGCGACGCCGTACGGGCTGCGCGGGTGGAATAGAGTCTGCTCGTTCTGCGGCTCGCTCGTGACCTTCCCGAACATCTCGCTCGACGACGCCTGGTACATGCGCGCGCCGGGCGCGTGGGCCTTCACGGCCTCGAGCATCCGCACCACGCCGAGCCCGGTGATCTCGCCGGTGAGCACGGGCTGCACGAAGGACGTGCCGACGAACGACTGCGCCGCGAGGCTGTACACCTCGTCGGGCTGCGCCTCCTTCACGGCGGCGTTCAGCGACGACTGGTCGATCAAATCCCCGTCGAGGAGCGTGATCCGGTCCGCGATGTCCCGGATGTTCGCGAAGTTCGGCGTGCTCAGGCGGCGGACGAGGCCGAAGACCTCGTACCCCTTCTGCAGGAGGAGCTCGGCAAGGAACGAGCCGTCCTGCCCCGTCACTCCCGAGACGAGGGCCCGCTTCGCCATGGCCGCGTCGCATTCGGGGCCGACTATTAATCCCCATCGCATCGCCCGCCCACATCGGCCGGGATATCTTTTTCCGGCTCCCCGTGGTCCCGGCGGCGATGCGGGTCGCGATCTTCCACGACTTCTTCCCGTTCATCGGTGGCGGCGAGCGGCTGGTCCTCACGCTCGCGCGCGCGTGGGACGCGACCGTGTACACGACCGACGTGCACCGGCCGAGCGTCGAGAAGCTCGGCTTCGGGGACGTTCGCATCGAGACTTTAGGACCGCTGATTCCCCGGCCGCCCCTGAGGCAGATGCATGCCTCCTGGCGGTTCGCCACCGCCCACGTCGACGCGGACGCGTTCGTCGTGTCCGGGCATTGGGCGATCTACGCGGCCCGCAACAACCACCCGAACGTCCTGTACTGCTACACGCCAGCGCGCGTGTTCTACGACCGGAAGGAGTCGGTGCTCCAGGAGCAGCGCAGCGCGATTGACTGGGCCATCGCGCGCGCCTGGGTCCTTCTGCACGGGGCAGCGGATCGCATCGCTTGGACCCAGGTCGATCGCGTCGTCGCCGTCAGCGAGCGGATTCGGCAGAGGGTTCGTGCCCTGGTGGGCCGGGAGTCCCGCGTGGTCTATCCCCCGACGGACGTGTCCCGGTTTCGGTTCGAGGCGATCGGCGACTTCTGGCTGTCCGTGAACCGGTTGTACCCTGTCAAGCGGGTGGAGATCCAGCTAGAGGCCTTCCGGCGCGTCCCCCGGGAACGCCTCGTCGTCGTCGGCGGCTACTCGCCCTATCGGGGCGACCACGCCCAAGGATACCCCGCGAGTCTCCGGCCGCCGCCAAACGTCGAGCTGTTGGGTGAGGTCGACGAGTCGGAACTCATTCGCCTGTACGCCCGCTGCCGGGGCCTCGTGTGCACCGCGCTCGACGAGGACTTTGGGATGACGCCCGTCGAGGCGATGGCGTCCGGCAAGGTCGTGCTCGCGGTCGACGACGGCGGCTACCGAGAGAGCGTCGTCCCGGGGGAGACGGGGTTTCTGCTCCCCCCGGACCCCGCGGCGTTCGCCGCCCGAATCGCGTCCCTCACGACGGCCGACCTCGAGGCGAGGGTCGACACGTGCCGGCGCCGGTCCGCGAGGTTCGACACCGCCCACTTCCTCGACGGGATGGCGGAGGCCCTTCGGGAGGCCGCCGCGTGATTCCCGTGCGGACGGGGGGAATGCGTTTCTCGTATCATCGGCGGTCGAGGTGGAGATGAAGGTCGCAATCTTCCACGACTACTTCGGGGCGATTGGCGGCGGGGAGCGGACGGCGCTCGTGCTCGCCCGAGCGTTTCGTGCGCCGGTGTATACGACGGACCTGCACCGGGAGAGCACCGATCGCCTAGGCTATGGGGACGTCCGCTTCGTGTCCCTCGGTGGCACATTCCCCCGAGCACCGATGAAACAGGTTCAAGCCTCCCTCCGGTTCGCTTGGGCGGACGCGGACGCGGATGTGTATCTCCTCTCCGGGAACTGGGCCGTGTACGCCGCGCGGGGCCACCACCCGAACGTCCAGTACTGCTACACACCGGTTCGGGCGTTCTACGACCTGCGGGATCGCGTCATCCGGATGCAGCGGAGCCCTGTCCACCGAGCGATCGCGCGGGCGTGGGTCCGCCTCCATGGGGCCGTGGACCGGGTCGCATGGGGCCACGTCGACCGGACGATCGCGATCAGCGAGAACGTCCGCGCGCGGATCCGCACGTTCCTCGGTCGGGACGCGAGCGTGATCTACCCGCCAACGGACACTTCTCGGTACCGGTTCGAAGAGGTCGGGGATTTCTGGCTCTCGGTGAATCGTCTGTACCCGGAGAAGCGCCTCGAGCTCCAGTTTGAGGCGTTCCGTCGCCTCCCCGAGGAACGGCTTGTCATCGCCGGGGGCTACTCCCGCGGGGACCATGCGGCTCGGTACGCGGAGGCCCTGCGGCCACCGCCGAACGTGGAGCTCCGCGGTGAGGTCCCGGAGGAGGAACTCGTCGGTCTTTACGGAAGGTGCCGCGGCCTCGTGTGCACCGCGCTCGACGAGGACTTCGGGATGACGCCCGTCGAGGCGATGGCGTCCGGCAAGGTCGTACTCGCGACGGACGAGGGCGGGTTCCGCGAGAGCATCGTGCCCGGCGAGACCGGATGGCTGCTCCCGGCGGACGCAGAGACCTTCGCCGCGAAGATTCGGAGCTTGCGAGACGAGAACCTCGCCGCGCGCGCGGAGCGTTGCCGCCAACGCGCGGCGCGGTTCGACATCCGCGTCTTTGTCGACGGAATGCGGCAGGTCCTCGAAGAGGCGGTCGCTCCATGACTCCGCCGAGTATCGACCAGGTGTCATCGTGGCTCGGCCCGAGTTGACGGATGTCGCCCGGGTCGCACGGGATGCGCTCCTCCTTTCGCTCGGCTCGATTGCTGGGGCTGCTCTCTCCTTCCTCGCCTGGATCTTCCTCGCCCGCGCGCTGCCGCCGGAGGACTATGGGGCACTTGGTGCCGCGATGGCGTTCGTCGCGCTGTTCCAGACGGTCGGTGACTTCGGCCTCAACTACTACGCGATTCGGGAGGGTGCGAAGGATCCGCAGCGTGCCACCGGCGTGATCCGGGCCCTGCTCGGACCGAAGCTCGTCATGCTGATGAGCGCGACCCTCCTCGTCGTCGCGCTCGCCTTCCTGCTCCCGTTCCGGACGGCGGAGCGGGGTCTCATCCTCGTGTACGTCGCGACACTCCCTGTCGCCGGCGTCGCGACGTACCTCTCCTGCCTGCTGAACGCCCACCGCCGGATGATGCGGCTCGCCGCTATCCAGGTCGGGGAACGGCTCGCATACGCCGTGCTTGTCCCGATAGTCATGACGGTCGGCCTCGGCGTCCTCGGGGCCACCGTCGCTGCCGTCGTCTCCGGGATTCTCTACGCGGGGTTCGCCATCGCTGCGATCCGCCCGCTACGGACGGGGCCGCTGTGGCCCCCTGCCCCCCCGCGGACGTGGAAGCCCCACCTCATGGCGTCGTTCCAGTTCGGACTCGCCGCGTTGCTGTTGGGGGGGATCCAGCGGGTCGATGTCGTCCTCCTCGCAGTTCTCTCGGACCCGGTGAGCCTCGCCCGGTACGTCGCCGCAACGCAGGTCCTCTCCTTGCTCCTGCTGACCGCCACGGGTCTCGCCCAGGCTGCGTTCCCGTACGTTGTGCGCCGCCTCCACCGCGGGGAGATGTCCCTCCCGATCCTCGGGAAGTGGACCGCAGTCCTCGGTGTCCTCTCGTCCGCCCTCGCGTTGGCGGCCTCGCTGAGTGCGCCCTTCGTCCTCCCCGTCCTCTTTGGTCCGCGGCTCGGGGACAGCGCCTCAATCTTCGCCGTCCTTGCGTGGGCGATTGTCCCTGCGTTCACGGCGGTTCCGTCGTCCCTGGCGCTCGACGCGCTCAACCTCCAGAAGGTGCACGTCGCGAACGCGGCGGTGATGGTCGGGATCAGCCTGGTCCTGAATTTTTCGTGGATCCCCACGATGGGTGCCGCCGGCGCGGCGTGGGCCGCGGTCGCGAGCTGGGGCTACGGCCTGTTCGTCGGCGTGCCGATCGCGTTCCTCGTGATTCGACGCCACGGGCGGGTTCCGCGGACGGACGGAGCCCAGGGGTTGGCCTAGGATAGGAGGAGCTCGGCGACGAGGACGAGTCCTGCAACGAGGAACAGGGCGGCCCCGACGACGCGCAGCGTCCGGGGCTCGAGGCGCTTCGCGAGGCGGTCCCCGATGAGCACCGCGAGCGCCATCATGAGCGTAAGGGCGAGGCACGCGCCGACGAAGACCTCGCCGGGGGCACCGGTGCTCGCTGCGAGCGCGACGGTCGCGAGCTGGGTCTTGTCCCCGAGTTCGCCGACAGCGGTTAGACCGAATGTGGAGGCGAAGACTTTCTTCTCATCCACTTTGGGAGCGTCGGCGGGCTCTGCCTCTCGCCGCCAAAGCAGGTAGATTCCGACGGCGAGGAACGCGATTGCGGACGCCGCCTGGATCCATTCGAGAGGGGCGACGATCCAGAGGGCGACGCCAACGGTCACGGCGAGCGCGGTCATCAGGACCTCCGCCGTCACGGCGCCGAGGAACACCGCGCGACGGGGGTGGCGGGAGGCCAACGACACGACCGCCAGCTGGGTCTTGTCCCCGAGTTCCGAGAGCGCGGTGACCGCGAACCCCGCCCCCAGCGCCGCGAGGGAGACCACGCGCGGGGAACAACGTGCGTACAGATATCTTCCGCCGCGGCAAGGCTCAAGTACGGGGGCGCTGTCCGGCGGACGTCATGGTCCGACTGCCGACGCCGCCGTGGGCCCGGCACCACGAGAGGTGCCCGAACTGCCTCGCGAAGGTCGTCGACGAGAAGGCCGTCGTGTGCGACGCGTGCGGCTACCAGCTCCGCGTGCCGTTGGCGGCAATCGTTGGTCTTTTCCTGATCGCCCTCGCGGTCGGGAGCTTCATGATTTCCGCGTTCGGGAACTGGCTGTTCCCGTGGCCGCCGCGTCCGTTCGGCTGGCAGATCCCCCTCGTCGACGGGATGACCCTCTCCGACGTCTTCTGGGTGGGCGTGGCGCTCCTGCTCGCGGGGTTCGCGACGGCGGGCGGCGGGGCGTACTCCGTGCGACGGAAGTCGGACGAGGTCGCGCGGAGTCGGACCGCATAGGCACGCGAGGATCAGAAGAAATCGTCGAGCTTCAGCGCCTGTCGGCTCTCGTTCGTGAACAGGGACCGAATCGCGTCGTCCACGAGCGCAATCCGTTGTCGCAAGTACGGCGAGACCTCGTACTCGTCCGTGATCCGTTTCGTGATCTCCAAGTACTTCCGCACGGAGCTCTCGTGGACCGTGAGGGAGAGGTTCCCGCCGCACGTCCGTCGCGCACCGCCCGGCGCGGGCTGGGACTTCGTGCACTTCCGGCCGAGCGGGAGCCTCCGGTACACCTCGCCGCACTTCGTGCACCGGAACTTCTGGCTCGAGAACGCCTTCATGTTCCCGATCATGTCCGGGAGCAGGTGGTGCACGACGATCCGCGTCACGACGTCGTCGACGTCCACCGCGCGGATCCGCTTCGCGAGGTCGAGCTGCGCGGCGAGCTTCTCTTCCATGCTCCCCTCCGTGTACGTCGAGACGGTCGGCCCCGCGCTCGGGTCCCCGCCCTCGAGGGTGAAGTCCAAGCCCTCGTACTGGAGGTTGCTCCCGATTCGTTGGCTGACGAGGTTGATCCGCGCCTCGACCTCTTTCGGGTGCGCGAACCGGAGCGTGGCCTCGTAGAACTCGAGGGGATATGAGGGCCCGACGTCGAGGTTGTGCGCTTCCTTGTCGATCTCGTTCGGGTCGATTCGCATCGAGAGGACGAGGGGCGCGTCCATGAGCCCGCCTCGGTTCTGCGGGAGGAAGGACCGGGAGAAATCCAGGAGCGCGTCGAGGAGCAGGATCATCGAGTCCTCGTCCCCGTCGCAGTTCCGCCGGCGCGCAGCGATCAGGAAGGGGTGGGCGAACGCCCCGCGGACCGCGGTGTACCCGACGATCCGCGCGAGGACCCCACCGCTCGTGTGCGGCGCGAGGGTGACGACCGCTTGCCCGAGCAGGTCGCCCGCCGCCTTCGCGCGGTAGAACGCGGGCATCCCGTAGACCTTCTCGAGGAGGTCGTCGACGAAGCGCGCGACCCGAAGCAGATATTCGCCGCACTCCTTCGAGACGATCACGTCCTGCACGCGGAGCTCCAGGAGCTGGTCGGGGCTCACGAGCGCCTTCCCGTTGACGTCGTGGTCGTACCCGAGCTCCTTCGTGCGCTCGACGGAGAGGCCGACCTCGGACGGCCGGAAGTGCGTGAGCGGGAGGTTCGTCATGTCGAACCGCACGGTGCCGTCCTTGAACACGTTCACCTCGTGCTTCGCTCGCAGGACGCCGCGCTCCAGCATCTCCGGCGTCCGGCTCGCGGAGATTAGGCCTTGGACGCCCTTCACGTCCGGCGGCTTCGCGACGCCCGCGCGCTTGACCGCCTTGTCCCAGACCTCCGCGAGCGGGATTGTCTGCGGGCGCACCCCCGCCGGACCCCGGCCGTTCGCGGGGACCGTGTGCCCGCCGCAGTCGCACTTCGGGAGGAACCACCGCTTCCCGCATGCCGTGCACGCGCGGACGCCGACCTCGACCGTGATCTCGCCCGCGCGGACCGCGTCCTTCACGAGGCGCTGCGCGCCGCCCTCCTTCCCGAGCGGGAAGAGGGCATGCGGAGCCGGCTGCATCTTCCGCGGCGCAGCCTTCTCCGGCCGCCCCATCCGCGCGCCGATCCGCGTTGGGCCGCGCGCCCGCACCGGGAACCCCGCCAAGGCCGCGATGTATGCGAGCGGGTCGCCCGCCTCCACGTCCGGCTTGGCGGTGAACCCGCCGTCCTCCGGGGTGACGCCGAGGCATCGGAGGAGGGCCCGCGCGTGGGCCTCCACGAGGAGGACCTCGCCGCTCTGGCGGTGGAGGCATCCGAGCTCTGTAAGCGTCTCCTTCACATCCGCGTCGCCGGGGAGCCGGAGGATGTTTCCGTCGAAGGAGCTCCGCGCTCGGATCACCTCGCGGAGCGCGCGCAGACGCGGCACCGGGATGTCGTGCCAGAACAAGTTGTACTTGGGATGGAGCGGGACTCGGTGCCGCTCGCTCCAGTCGATCGCCTCCTCCGGCGAAGGGTCCCGCCACCCCGCGGGGAGCTCCCCCGCCGCGCGCCGCAGCTCCTCCCGGTACCATTCCACGGAGTAGGCGCCGGGCATCAGCACGTGGCTGTTCTCGAGGAACTCCCCGAAGGGCACAAGGATCTCCCCGAGGTCCACGATCGCGCCGACGTCGTCCCGGAGCCGCTTCGCGCGCTCGACGTCCTCCACGGCGACGAGGTCGCCGGACTTCAGGAGCACGATCGGGGGCTCGAGGGCCGCGCACGGAGAGACCACCGCCGCCTTCCCCGGCCGCTCCGTCTTGATCTGCGTGCCGACCGCGATGAACTGGTTCAGGAGGTACATTGTGGCGGGGTGGATCGCGAGCGCCGCCAGGCCCGTCGACCGCGCGCGACCGTACCGGAGGCGGAAGCCGCCGGGTCGGCTAGGGTGACAAAGGACGGGGCGGCCCGCGACGAGCTGCTGGATGAACTTGTCGCTCGGGTCGACCGCCTCCGTCTCCTCCTTCTCGTCGACGTGCGCCTTTTCCTGGAGGTAGCGGTCCACGAACTCCCATCCGTCGATCCGCTGGCGTCGCACGTGCTTCTGGATCTTCGGCGCCTTCAGGCACAACCCGTCCGCGACGACGAGGCATGCGCCGCCGCGGATCCGGTTCGTCTCGATCCGCGGGAGGTCTCGGTACCCGGAGATCTCCTCGTCCTCCGTCCCCTCGCCGTTCACCGCCACGGGGCAGTTCGCGACGACGAGTTCGACCTCCTCGTCCGTCGGCGTGTACTGCAGGTGCTGGACGCGGCGGTACAGCTGGACCTCCTCCTTGAACCGTTCGATCTCCTCGCGGATGGGCTGGTACCGGCCGACCCCGAGCTCGCGTCGGACGACGTCCGCGATCAGGACGCTGAGCGCCTGCCCCGTGCCGCCCGCGGACCGGATTGGGCCGGCGAAGTGGAGGTCCGCGTACGTCGTCCCGTCCTTGTTCGACTTCACTTTCACGCCCGTGAAGCCCTCGAGGGGCGCGACGAGCACGCCCTCCGTGAGGATCGCGAGGCCGACGCGGACCGCCCGGTCGATCGCCTCCTCCTTCTTCCGCGGCGGGTCCGACGCCCTCGCGCGATGGGCCAGCTCCTTCGCGACGAGGATCGACACCTCCTCGCGATCATGGTCCCGGCTCAGCTCCCGGATCCGGTTCGCGACGCCCGCGACGTCGTACTCCTTCAGGAGGAGTTCCACGCGGGACGCGAGGTCCTCCGTGAGGTCGATCTCCACGTCGAGCTCCGGGTCAAAGCCCATCGAGCGGGCCGCGCGGGCGACCCGATAGCAGTCCTCCGCGAGCCCCTGGAGGCGGGCGAAGTAGACCCGCATCTCTTCGCTGCACGCCGGTCCTCTCGCCATCCCTTCTCCATCCCCAGGGGAAGGGGGACCGCATGCGGCTTGCGCGTTATAACGATTCTGTCGCGGTGCGCAGGCCATCGCAAGCACCAAACGTTTACATGGCGGCGTCCGCTGGGCTTTGGCGCGATGCCCGTGATTGAAGTCCCCACGGCGGAGGCGTTCGAGGAACACGTGCTGCGCTCAGGGGAACCCACCGTCGTCCTCTTCTGGGCGGGCTGGTGCCCCTTCTGTCGGGCGTTCCGGCCTCTCTTCGATGCCGCGATCCGCGAGCATGATGCGCAGTTCGCGCTCGTCCGGCTCGACGAGTACAGCAATCCCCTCTGGGACACGTACCGCGTGGACGTCGTGCCGTCCCTCGCGTTCTTCCGCGGAGGCGCCCTCGTCGCACGCAAGGACGGGACGCTCGGGCGCGGCCTGTCGAAGGCGGATTTGGAGACGTTCCTCGACGAGGTCCGGCCCGCTGCCACCGCCGGGTGAATCCCTCCCGTGACACCCGTCGGAGAACGTTTTTATAGCGTCTCATCGCATCGGCGCGCGTGCGCAAAGTCCGCACAGGGATTTTCGGCCTGAACCCGCTCTTGGACGGCGGCTTCAACGAGAAGTCCACGACGGTCGTGATTGGCGCCTCCGGGGCGGGCAAGACGACGTTCGCGACGCAGTTCATCCGCCGCGGCCTCGTGGAGGGCCAAGAGGGGATCTTCGTCAGCCTCGACGAGAACAAGGAGCAGATCATCCGCGAGGCGGTCGAGATGGGCTGGGCGGACATCCTCGACTCGATCGAGGACGAGTCCCTCGTTTTCATCGACGCGTCGGGGCGCGAGTTCTCGAACTTCATTCGGAAGGAGCTGCCCGCATTCGTCGAGGACTGGCGCGGCGCGAACGCGCGGATCGCGATCGACCCCCTCACGCCCGTGATGTGGACGACGAAGGACGCGTACGAGCAGCGGGACCTGATCGGCTTCATGCTCAAGGAGACGCGGAGGGTCGGCACCGTGCTCGCGACCCTCGAGGAGCACGGCGCCGGGGACCTCACGGGCCCCGAAACCGTGATCCCGATGTACCTCGCGGACTCCGTGATCCACCTCCGCTACAAGGCGATGGAGGGGAACCAGTCCCGGCGGCTGAAGATCGTGAAGGCGCGGAGCACGCGGCACAGCGAACTGTGGCACCCCTACTCGATCGTGAAGGGCCTCGGCCTGATCGTCGACCAAGGCGACTTCCGAAGAACGCAGGGCCAGCGGATTCCGACGCAGCTCAAGTCCCTCCTCGACACGAAGAAGGCGCTGCCACCCGCGATCCGCGACCGGGTCGCGAAGGCCCTCGACCTCCTCACCGACGACGACTTCAAGGGCCTGAAGCCCGAGGAAGTCCTCGGGTACATCATCCAGGAGTTCGCGGAGGAGTGAGATGCCCCGCGGGATTGGGCGGGCGCTGGAGAAAGCGATTGCGCAGGACGAGGAGGAGACCCCCGCGGGCGCCCGGGAGTCCCTGCTCATGCACCCGCAGCGGCGGGAGCTGTTCCGCCTCCTCTGCCTCCGACCATGCGCGACCGCGGGCGAGCTCGCGCGGAAGGCGGGCCTCTCCGCGAACGCCGTCCGCTGGCACCTGGAGCGATTGGCCGGCGCCGAGCTCGTCGTCCGCGGCCCGTCGGCGACGTACCACCCGCGGGACCTCATCGATCCCGCGGACGGCCCGCTGCTCCGCGTCCTCGGCGAAGGAAACACCCGTCACGTCTTCCGCGCGGTCCTGGATGCCTCCGGGACGACGCAGCGGGAGCTCGCGGAGGCGCTCGGCGTGAGCCGCCAATCCGTGTTCAAGGCCACGAACCTCCTCGAGGCGCACAAGCTCGTGACGTCGATCGAGGACGGGCGCTTCCGCCGGTACTACGCGACGGACCTCCTGAACCGCCGCCGGGAGGCGAATCGCGCCCGGGCCCGGGCGTTCGCGGACGCCCTCGTGAAGCGGCTGGCGGCGAGCGGGTTGACGCCCCACGTGCTCCGCAAGTCCGACACGCAGCTCCTCGTCCGGATTGCGCAGGGCAAGGTCGCGGAGAGCCTGGACCTGAGCTTGGACCCCTACGCCACGGTCCTCCAGTAGGCACCAGGAATTGTGCGAGACCGGTTACTCCTGAATTCGAAAACGTCGATTGCCACTCCATATGGCCTTTATATATGGCAGTCCCCCCGTAGGACCGGATGGACGAGGACTACCTGTCCTGGCTCCTGATGATCCCCGGCATCGGTCGCCGGCGGGCGGAGCTCCTAGCGGCGAAGTTCCCGTCCGTCGAGGCGCTCCGCGCGGCCGACGAGGCGGACGTCGCGAACGTGGAGGGGATCGGGCCGCGACTCGCGAAGCGCGTGAAGGACTTCGTGGAGAGCGCTGCCCCCGGGGCGGACCAGCTGTACCGCGACGACGCGGGCCTCTACCTGTGCCCCGAATGCGGCGCGCTGATCGCGAAGGACGCGAGGTCGTGCCCCTTCTGTCACACGGCGTTCGAGGAGGAGTCCGAACCCGGCCTCCCCCCGAAGGCCGCCGGGGTTCCCGCGGAGGCCCCGGACGTCCTCGAGCCCCAGGGCCAGGCGCTGAACCTGTGCCCGAACTGCGGCGTGTTCGTTGGGACCGATGCGAAGGAATGCCCCTCGTGCGGCGTCGCGCTCGAAGGCGAGGAGAAGGTCGAACCCGAGGCGGCCGGACCCGCGGCGTCCGTGGACCTGCTCGAGGCGGCGAACCAGGGGCTGTACTTGTGCCCCTCGTGCGGTGCGCTCGTGAGCGAGTCGGCGTCCACGTGCCCGAAGTGCGGGTCGACGCTTGAGGGCGAGGAGGCCGCGCCCCCCGCCGAGGCGGAGGCCGTCGCGGAGCTCCCGCCCGAGGCGCTCTCCGGCGAGGGGTCCCTGTTCGTGTGCACGAACTGCGGCGCGTTCCTCCGCGCGGGCGACCGGAAGTGCCCCTCGTGCGGCGTCGAGTTCGAGGGCGAGGTCGAGGAACAGGTCCTGGCGGCGAAGGAGGAGGAGGTCGGCTTCTTCCCGATCTGCCCGAACTGCGGCGCGTTCGTCCCGAGCACGGCCCGGAAGTGCGCGATCTGCGGGCACCGGATCGGCGAGCCCGTGACCGAGAAGGCGCCGAAGCCCGAGGAGGAGATCGGGATCACGAAGGACTTCCTCGAGCGCTGGCGGCGCGTCGCGGAGGAGAAGGCGGGCATCACACCGGAGAATCAGCTCCGGGAGGAGCTCGAGCAGTGGGAGCAGATCCTCGCGTCGGACCCGACGGTCGAGCGCGGGTGGCTGAAGAAGGCGGGCATCCTGCTCCGCCTCGGCCGAATCCGCGAAGCGATCGCGTGCTACGAGACGCTTTCGGAGCTGCACCCGGAGAAGGACGAGGAGTACCGGTTCCAGGTCCTGAGCATCGCGAAGATCCACAACGACATGTCGCTGCTCCCGCGGCGATGGTCCACGATCGCCGCCACGGAACCGGCGCGGGAGCTCGTTCCCCGGAAGGCGCCGGCAGCCGCGGCCGCGCGGGCCGTCCCTGCCGAGGTCCCCGAGCCGCGGGGCGAGGCCGCGCAGATCACGCAGGCCCTCGACTTCTACGAACGCCTCCTCCAAGTCGATCCCTCCCTCGTCGTCGCGTGGCAGACGAAGGCGGAGCTCCTCGACCGCCTCGGGCGCGGTGCGGAGGCGGAGGCCGCCCGGATGCGCGCGGAGTCCCTCCTACGCGGACCCGAGGGCCTCCGGACGGCGGCGCCCCGCGCGACGCCTCGCATGGAGGGGCGCGTGAACGGTCTCGGCCGCACGAACGGCATGGGCCGCATCAACGGGACGGGCCGCATCAACGGCACGGGCCGGATCAACGGCACCGGTCGGATCAACGGAACCGGACGCATCAATGGCACGGGCCGTGTGAACGGGCGGGGTCGCACGAACGGCATGGTCGCCCCGACGGGCCGGACGAACGGCCTCGCGAGCGGGCTGACGAGCGGGATGGCGCCGGGAGAAGGGATGGTCAACGGGCTCGTGAACGGAAACGGGCTTACGAACGGGCGCCGGGGGCGGTGGACCCCGGCCCAGCCCGAGGGGCCCCGCTCCTGGATGCGGTCCGTGGCGGGCATCGCCGCCGTCGTCCTCCTGCTCCTCCTCACCCCAATCCTCGCGACGCTTCTCTCTACGACGCCGCCCCCGGGCGGCATCACGATCGACGGCGACTTCCAGGACTGGGGCGGCATCCCCTCGTACGCCGACGCGGCCGGTGATGAAGCCTCGAACCCCGACGTGGACCTCGTGGAATACAAGGTCGTTCCCGCGGACAACAGCCTGCTCCTGTACGCCCGCGTCAACGAAAGTGGGTTCCTCTTCGAAGGGCGGAGCGGCGGGAGCGACTCCGTGTTCGCGTTCGTCGACGAGGACGGGGACAACGGGACCGGCTTCCAGATCGGTCCGATCGGCGCGGAGCAAGCCGTCGAGGCGTACGGCTGGGACCGCGTCCTCGCCGGGACCGCCGTTTGGGAGTATCGGGGTGCGACCCCCGCCTCGGACGACTGGCGGGACATGGCCTCCACGCCGTCGGGCATGGCGGCGAAGGGCCTTCGGGAGCTCGAGGTCCGCCTCGATGTGGGCCCGAACTACGACCCGGACATGGCCCTGATCCGGTTCTACTCGAGCGACTACCTGGGGAACCGCGACGCGGCGGACGCGATCATCGGGACCGCGGTCGGCGCCCTCGGCGTCACGCAGACGACCATCGCCCCGGAGGTCCTGACGGTCCCCTCGTTCGCCTTCCTCGCGTTCGACATCCGCCCGTACGCGGGGAGCGTCGGCGTGAGGAGCGTCACGATCGAGAAGATGGGGAGTGTGCCGGACGCGGCCCTCTCCGGGCGGCTGTACAGGGACGCAAACGCGGATGGAGTGCCCGACCCGGGAGAGCTCCTCGCCACCGCGGCCTTTGCCCCAGAGGCGACGTTCGACGTCAACCGCACGCTCACGACGGTGGAGTCGTACATCTTGGCGGTGGATCTCCTGACGTCCGCACCGAACGCCTCCGTCGGGTTCCGCGTCACCTCGGTGCTGCCGAGCGCGGGGGTGCGGATTCCCGTGACCCTCGAGGCGGCGAACCTCACGATGGCGTACATCGCGTCCGCTCCGTCGAACGTGACCGTCGACGGCGCCTTCGCGGACTGGAACGCCGCCTTCCTCGACCGGGACGACGACGTCGTGGACCCCCGGTACGGCGGGGTGATCAACGACAACATCGACCTCCGGGAATACGACGTGGCGGTCGGTACGGACGTGTCCGTGTATCTCCGCGTGGACGGTCGCCTGTTCGGGGGGCAGGACATCCCGAATATCCGTGGACGGATCGTCCCCTCGACCCTCCCCGACGATTCCGATGGGGACACGGTCCCGGACGCGGAGGAGGCGCTCCTCGGCCCGGACCTCCCGTACGACTTCAACAACGACAACGTGACGGACGTCGCGCAATACGAGGACGTCGACCAGGACGGGATCCTGGACTATAACAAGTGCGGGTCCTCGGACTGTTCCGCCTACACGGACTACATCCTCGAGACGACAATCCCCGACTGGTACCCGGCGCTGTACCGGAACACGGTCGTCCGGCGGTACATCGGTCCCATCGTGCTCCCGCCGCAGCGGGGCGTGGACACGGCCGTCGTCTACGTGGACCGGGACAACCGCACGGACACAGGGCTCCTCGCGACCGTGGGCGGTGCGACGTACGGCCTCGACTATGCGTTCCAGGCGGTTGGCCGCGCGGGCATCGTCCTGTCCGCGGGGCTGTTCGCCCATAACGCGAGCCGCGCGATCCCCTGGGAGCGAATCGCCGATGCGCCGACCGCGATCGACGCCTGGCGGCTCGAGGCCTCCTTCCCCGCGGGCGTCGTGAACCTGACTGCGAACCGAACGTTCCTGTTTTTCGCCTCGGACTGGAAGAGCAACTTCGACGGCGCCGACACGGCCGTCGGGATCCGCCGCGCGCCGGGCATCGGGACCCGCTCGGTGAACGGGAACAACGTCGTAATCAACGAGATCTCGCCGTCCCCGAACCCGGAGTGGGTCGAGCTCGCGAACCCGACGGCGAGCGCGATCAACCTGAACGGCTGGACCCTCCAGCGGAAGCAGGGGAACAACTGGAACACGATCTACACGTACACGCAGACGATCGGCGCGTGGGGCTCCGGATCCGAGTACCTGGCGGTGGACTTCTCGCCGAACACCCTCCCGAACGGCCAGACGACGATCCGGCTCGTGGCGGCGAACGGCACCGAGATCGACCGGACGACGTACTCGGCCGTCGGCCAGGGCCGATCGTGGTCGCGGTTCAAACACCCGACGACCGGCAAGCCCGTCGACACGGACGTGGACGGGAACGACTCCTACGTGTCGTTGTTCCCTTCGAAGGGCGGCCCGAACGACCGCCACCGCCCAAGGATCACGGTCGCGAAGATCGCGAACAAGGCGACCGCCGCGCCGGGCGAGACGATCACGTACACAGTCTACTATAACAACACGGACACGGGCCGCGCGAACTACGTCTGGGTGAACGACACGCTCCCGAACGACGTCGCGTTCGTGTCGTCGAGCGTGGGATACCAGTCCACGGACGGGAAGACCTACCGATGGGTGTTCACGAACGTCGGCCCCCTCGCGCCGAACTCCTTCACGATCACCGTCCGCGTGAACGCGACCGCGGCGAACAACCAGGTTCTTCGGAATACGGCCGGGCTGAACTACACGGACCAGCTGAACCGGAAGCTCGAGTCGTCCGTCGCCACCGCCAACACGACGGTCGTCCGACCGACGATCGTCGTCGAGAAGGTCGTCGACAAGGCGACCGCGATGCCCGGGGACACGCTCACGTACACGGTCTACTACAACAACACGGGAGGGGCGGTCGCGAACCACGTGTGGATCAACGACACGCTCCCGATCGGCGTCACGTATCAGAGCGCGAATCCCGCGCCGAACCAGATCAACGGGCAGAACTTGTCGTGGCACTTCGTGAACGTCGCGGTCGGGAGCCACAGCCTCACGATCACCGTGACCGTGGATGCGGTCCCCCCGGCGGTCCTCGTGAACTGGGCGTTCTTGAACTACACCGCGCAGAACGACTATCTGCTCACGGGGAGTCAGGACAGCGCGATTACTGCGATCCCGGAGTTCGAGACCCTCGTCGTCCCGATCGCGATCCCGCTCCTGATCTACGGTTGGCGGCGGCTCCGGAAGAAAGAGGGGTAGCGGCCGACGGCGTCCCAGGGAACGGCGGCCGTTATAGCGGCACGTTTTGTCATGCACCACAAGGATGCACGACTAGCGTACCTGGGTCGCCGGACCCAGCCCGCCCGAAGGCAGGTAGGCTTCCCACGAGCTCGCGCATCGTAGTACCGCAGAGGACGTGGGTGGGCTTAACTTCCGGGTTCGGAATGGGACCGGGTGTATCCCCACCGCTTTGGCCGTCGTACCGCTGGTCCGTCGGAAGGGGCAGGGGGCTAAAAAGGTTTCTCCCGCCGCTCACTTGAAAAACCGGCGGCGGAGGGTTTCCCTTTTCAGGAGCTGGACGCCAAGGGACGGGTCGACGCCCTTCGGGCAGACGACGCTGCAGGAGCCCGCGAGCTCGCACCGCCAACACCCGCGCGGGGAGTCCACGACGTCCACGCGCTCCCGCCAGCCGCGATCCCGGCTGTCCGCCGTGAACCGGTAGGCCTGCGCGAGCGCCTGCGGACCGAGGAACTCTCGGTCGAGGAGGGCAATCGGGCACGCGGCGTTGCACAGCCCACACATGATGCACATCGAGAACTGATAGTACGCGAGCTTCTCCGCCTCGCTCTGCAGGAACTCCTTCTCGACGAGCGCATCGCCGCCGTTCTCGGGGCGGACGAGGTACGGCTTCACCTCCGCGTGGCGGCGGAAGAACTCCCGGAAGTCCGTGGCGGCGTCGCGGATCAGCGGGTACCCGGGCAGCGGGCCGATCTCGATCGCGTCCGTCCCCAGCGAATCGATCTGCAGCTCGCACGCGAGCCTCGGCTGCCCGTTGATCAGCATCCCACAGGACCCGCAGATTCCCATCCGGCACGAGTAGCGGAAGGCGAGCCCGGGCTCCTGCTGCTCCTTCACCTGGAGGAGGGCGTCGAGGACCGTGAGCCCCTTCGTGAGCGGGACGCGATACTCGACGACCCGCGGGACGTCGCCGGGGACGGCCGGGTTGTGCCGATGGACTCTGAGCAGCACGGAGCGCGTGGGCGGTTCCTCCGCCATCGCCGTGGCCCGGTCCTCCGCAAATGCCATCGTTCACGCCCCCTGGGTGACGACGAGCGTCCGCAGCCCCCACCCGATCATGATTCCGCCGATCACGAAGACTGCGACCGTGACGGCCCGCCGCCAGCGGGGCGTCGACCGGACCTCCATGAGCATGTTCCGGAGGCCGAGCAGTCCGTGGAATGTGGCGGCGACGAGGAGCAGTCCAAGCGCAGCCCGCCACGCGACGTCGTCGTAGCGCGCGAGGATTGAGGTGTACGTGAGCGCCTCTGCGTGGTTCCTCACGCCCACGAACGACTGGGTCGCAAAGTGCGCTGCCAAGGTGAGGAGGATCGCGAGGATCGCACCGTAGTTCAGGAGCCGCAGGGTGGACTCGCGCATCTCAGAGCCCCCACAGGATCACGACACCCGCGATCGTCGCGAGGGACGCCAGGAACATCGCGGCGTACAGGATCGACTTCTGCCCCTTGCCGAGGCTCTGGACCCGGTAGGGGTAGTCCGGCCGCGCCGGACGACCGACGAGCGGGGAGAGCTCGAGGAGCATCACGCGGATCCCGTTCACGGCGTGGAAGACCGCGCCCGCGATCACGAGGAGGGTCCCGACCTTCTCGAGCGGCGAGTCGATCGCGGCCTGCAGTCCCTCCCACGCCGCCTTCCCGTCCCCGATCGTGCCCGTTACGAAGATGTGAAGGAAGAGGTACGCGAGGAGGCCGAGCCCGGACACCCGCTGCGCGGCCAGGGCGATCTTCTCCAGGTTCCGGGGCCGCGACCACGGCCATCGGAGTCGCGTCCCGATCCGCAAGCCCCCCGTCGATTCGCGGTTCGCCATCAGTACTTCCTCTCCACGGGTTGGTGCTTCGTGATCACGACGGGGACGTACGCAAGGCGCGGGCCGGCCGCAGTGCGATACGCGAGGGTGTGCTTCAGCCACCGGGCGTCGTCCCGCTGCGGGAAGTCCCTGCGCGTGTGCGCCCCGCGGCTCTCCTCCCGGGCGAGGGCTCCCGCAAGGGCGATCTCGGCGGCGGTCAGGAGCGAGTCGAGCTCGAGGACGTGGAGGAGGTTCGTGTTGTACTCGCGCGCCGCGTCGCCGACGTTCCGGTATGCCTGGCGCTGGAGATCGCGGATCTCGCGGAGCGCCCGGCGGAGGCCGTCCCCCGTGCGGAACACGTACGCGTCGCGGTCCATGATCGCCTGGAGCCGGTCGCGGACCTCGTACGGGTTCATGTCCCCGGACCCGCGGAGGGTCTCATCGTACACGCGCGCCTCCTCCTTGGCCGCGGCCTCGCGGGAGATGTTCCCGCCCGCAGCCTTCTCCGCGTAGGCGGCTGCCGCGGCGCCCGCGATTCGGCCGTACACGAGGCACACGGACGTCGAGTTCGCCCCGAGGCGGTTCGCCCCGTGGACCGCGACACACCCCGCCTCCCCTGCGGCCCATAGGCCTCGGAGCTCCGTCGCGCCGTGTGCGTCCGTGTGGACGCCGCCCATCGTGTAGTGGGCCGCAGGCTTGATCGGGATCATTTCCTTGGAGGGGTCGATCCCGAGGAACTTCATCGTGACCTCCCGGATCTGCGGGAGCCGCTCGAGGAGGCGCTCCTCGCCGAGGTGGCGGAGGTCCAACCCGACGGACCGGATCCCCCCCGGGCCCTCGATGCCCCGGCCCTCCTCGATCTCCCGGATCTCGCTGCGGGAGACGACGTCGCGGGGCGCGAGCTCCATCTTCGCCGCCGCGTACCGCTTCATGAACCGCTCCCCGTCCGCGTTCACGAGGTACCCGCCCTCGCCCCGTGCGGCCTCCGTGATCAGGATTCCGTTCGGGACGAGCCCCGTCGGGTGGAACTGAATGAACTCGAGGTCCTTGATCGCCAATCCCGCACGGAAGGCCATGTACAAGCCGTCCGCCGTCGAGTGATGGCCGTTCGTCGTGAACGCGTAGATGCGGCCCGCGCCCCCCGTGGCGAGGATCCCCGCCTTCGCCTCGAGGACGGCGAAGTCCCCGGACCGAATGTCGATCGCGGTGAGCCCGCGGAACGCGCCGTCGTCGCGAAGGATCGAGGTCGCGAACCACTCGTGGTGGACCGTGACGCTCGGGAACGCCTGGAGGGCCCCGTACAGGGTGTGCATCTCGTGGAAGCCCACCTTGTCCGCCGCGAACGTCGCCCTCGGGTAGTCGTGACCGCCAAACGGCCGCTGCGCGATCCGCCCGTCGGGGCGGCGGGACCAGGGCATACCCCAGTGTTCGAGGAGGCGGAGCTCCTCCGGGGCGGCGTGGACGAAGATCTCGACGGCGTCCTGGTCCGCGAGGAAGTCGGAGCCCTTCACCGTGTCCCAAATGTGGGCGTCCAGCGAGTCCCCCTCGTCCGGGTACAGGACCCCGGCGGTCCCGCCCTCCGCCGCGATGCTGTGGGACCGCATCGCGTGGACCTTCGTGACGATCCCGATGCGGAGGCGACCGCGGCTCACACGCGCCGCCTCGAGCGCCGCCCGGAGGCCCGCCAGCCCCGACCCCACGATGACCAGGTCGTAGGCGATCCGTTCCATGGGTCTGTTGAGGACGGATGGCGGGCCCACACTAAGCCCCACGGTAAGGGCTGTGTCGGCTGCGGGGTTGCGATATATATCGATACTTACGCCCGGACGAGTCGTGGGGTTCGCCGGGGCGGCGCACGAAGTTCCTATACGCGGGGTCCGGCGCCGTCACGGGCCGAGCCCGCCAATGACCGCGAGGAGGAGGTTTCCCGCGACCACGGCCAACAGGTAGCCGACGAGCATCGCGACGAGGAACGGGAGCTGCGGGGTGACCCATACCTTCGTGAACCCGTGCTCCCGCAGAAGACGGACCTGCTCGTCCCGGTCCTCCTTACGACGCGGGAAGTAGACATGAACCGGCTTCCCGTCCTCAATCCGATCCATGAACCACACGTACTTCGGCAGAGCGTCGAGGGACGCGCGGTACCCGAAGAACGCGCGCGGGAGCTTCAGGTCGCCCGCAGCCGCGTTCCGCCCGAGGAACAGGAGGGGCACCACGAGGAACAGGAGCGCCGAATCGACGAGGACGACGAACGCGAACGGGAACCAGAGGGCGAGGATGGGCTGAAGCAGCGGCGCGGGCTGCCACAGCGGGAGCGGGTCGATCGCCGGGTACACGCCGGGGAAGAGGAGGGCGAGGGCCATCACGGCCTTCGCGTCCGCGCCGCCGCGGAGCATCCCGAACTCGTACAGGCCGTGCGCGACGACGATCATCGCGGGCATCGTGAGCAGCCGCCAGAACGCGTCGGCGGCCGCGGCCCCACGGCCGAACCATGCCGCCACGAGCAGCATCGGTGCGAGGAGGTAGAGCGCAAGCCGACCGGGGCGCGCCCGGAACCCGTCCTCGTCCCACATCGGTTTCCCCAGGAAGACACCGAAGTACAGGATGGCGGTGGAGAGCGGGACGAGGTGGAGGGCGGGCGGGAGACCCGACGTGGCCAAGTCGACCTCGACAACCGCTAGGGCGGCCGCGCCCATCGCGATCCAGACCGCGTCCTTCACGACGCGCCGCCGCCAGTCCATCGCCGACGCGACGACGAGGAACCCGAGACCCAGGAGGACGCGGAGGAGGTCCAGGTCCACGAGCGCGGAAGCGTCTCCCCCTACAAATATCCGGGGGGCGTGGTTCTCACCGTTTCCCGTGGGGCCGCATCACACAATGCCCGCACAAGTGCGAGAGCCCTGTCGCGGGTAATCCCAAATCCTTAATACGCTCCCTCGTTTCGGCACGGATAACGGAGTCATCCGAGGCCGTTTCCATGATGCCCGCGGGGGAGCAGGCGAACATCATCGGCCTCCGGTCGAAAGAGTTCGTCCGGTGGATCGACGAGAACCTGCGCAAGCCCCTCAAGACGGGCCCGGGCAAGTTCATCATGGAGGGCGTCGTCGACAAGTTCCTGAACTGGGCGAAGCGGAACTCGACGTGGCCGCTCCACTTCGGGATCATGTGCTGCGCGATCGAGATGGCGGCTACGTCCGACCCGCGGTACGACGCGGAGCGGTTCGGGATCATCTACCGCTCGTCCCCGCGGCAGGTCGACGTCCTGCTCCTGAACGGACCGATCTCCCTCAAGCTCCGCCCCGCGGTGCGCCGCTTGTACGAGCAGATGGCGGAGCCGAAGTGGGTGATCGCGATGGGGGAGTGCACGATCTGTGGCGGTCCCTACTACGACTCGTACAGCGTCGTGAAGGGCTCGTATACGTTCGTGCCCACGGACATCTTCATCCCAGGCTGCCCCGTGCGCCCCGAGGCGCTCATCGACGGCTTCCTGAAGCTCAGCGCGAAGATCAAGGCGGAGAAGCGCGGGTGGATCAAGACGAAGAAGGGCCGTCTCGTGGACGCGACGAAGGGTCAGCTCGCGGAATTTGGCGGGGAGTACACATATGAAGTCAAAGCCGTCCGACCCCATTGAGATCGAGGTCCTCGGGAAGGACGAGCGCCCGCGGGGCACGTTCCTGCGCCCGCTCTTGGCGACGATGAAGCAGACGCTCCAGACGACGCCGCTCCTGAACAAGCTCGTCCCGGGCGGCCGCCCGCCGGTCACGCGCCTGTATCCGTACGAGAAGATCGAGCTCCCGCCCTCGTACCGCGGCCAGCACGTAATCGACTGGTACAAGTGCATCGGGTGCGAGCTGTGCGCGAAGGTGTGCCCGAACGAGTGCATCTACTTCGAGTTCGTCGAGGTCGAGGAGAAGTCCCCGTACCTCCACCCGTCCCGCGCAATCATGGACCAGAACAAGGAGGTGATTCGCCGCCCCGCAGTGGACGTCGGCCACTGCCTGTTCTGCGGGAACTGCTCGGAGTACTGCCCGACGGACGCGTGGATGTTCTCCCAGGAGTTCGAGCACGCGGACTACTCTCGCGAGGACCTGTTCTACCACGCGGAGGAGCTGAAGAAGCCGGACGACGAGTCGGACAAGAAGATCGTGCTGATCAACCGGATCGGGGAGCATCCGACGCTCGAGGTCGACGTCTGCATCGGGTGCAAGAAATGCGAGCGCGAGTGTCCGACGCGGTGCATCGACATGGTCGATGGGCCGAACCTTCGGAAGGGGAAGCCGATCGTGATCCCGGAGTTCGACTACAACAAGTGCATCGGCTGCCAGCAGTGCGTGGACGTGTGCCCCGTGGACTGCCTCCACATGGAGGAGGTCGGCTGGCCCTCGGGCATGGAAGGGTTCTACAACATCAACTTCCGCGGCGAGGTCCACCTCCTCGAGGAAGACGCGCCGCGCAAGATCCCGAAGTAGGCCCGCCGTCTAGCGGACGAGGAGGACGAGGATCGCCATGAACGCCAGGAGCGCAAGGATTCCCAAGATGATCCCCCAGTCCGTCCGGAGGTCGAACCGCCGGACGTGCCTTCGCTCCCGTTGCATAACGTCCTGTTTCGCCTCTGCGATGAGATACTCCTGCTGGGCGTGGGCGGCCTGCGTGCTCGCGTGGACGTACCGCGAATCAGGCGCAGTAATCATGCAACGCCAAGAGGGGACCCCGAAGAGTTAATCCTTTTGGCGGCACGCCCCGATGTTCAGCCCCGTTCCTCGACCGTGTAGCCCTTGTTCCGCAACCAGCCGACGACCTTCTGGCGGTGATCCCCTTGGAGCTCGACGCGACCGTCCTTCGACGTCCCGCCGGCGGCGACGAACCGCTTCAGTTCCTTCGCGAGCGCTTCGACGTTCGCGTCGTCCGTGAAGCCCTCGACCACGGTGACCGCCTTCCCGTACCGGCGCGTGTCCATCCGGACCTTCAGGGGCGCCTGCTCGCGGGACAGCTCCTCGCAGACACAAATCTCTTTGGGGAGGCCACACACCTCGCAAACGACGGCCGCCGTCACGCAGCCTCCGCGGGGCTGTCCGCCAGGGAGGCCCGGAGGGCCTTGTAGTACTTCCTCAGGGTGACTTCGCTTACCCCCGCCACCCGAGAGACGTCCGACTGTTTAAGCTTCTCGCCCTCGATCTCGCCCGCGAGGTAGAGGGCCCCCGCGGCGGCGCCCAGGGGCGGCGCCATCGCGAGCCCCTCCCGGTTGTTCGAGAGGAGCTGGAACGCCTTCTCCGTGACCTCGGGCGACACGTGGAGCTCCGAGGCGAACCGGGAGACGAAGTCGTGGGGCTTCGGCGGCATCGTCGTGACCCGGGTCTCCCGGGACACGAGCTTCGCGGTCGCCGCCAGCCGGTGGACGGTGATCTCCGCGGCCTGGGCGACCTCCTGGAGGCTCCGCGGGGCCCCGAGCGCTCGCGTCGCCAGGTACACGCACGCCGCGACGATCGCGTCCATCGAGCGTCCCCGGGCGAGGTCCGCCTTGAGCGCTTTCCGGAGGATCACCGCCGCGCGCTCCCGGAAGTCCTGGGGGAGGTCGAGGCGGGAGGCAATCTGGTTCACCTTCGCGAGAGCCCCGGTCAGGCTCCGCTCCGTGCCCCGGAGGCGGGTCCACTGGCTCACGCGGCGCAGCCGGCCGAAGCGCGAGGCCTCGTTCGAGTTCAGGCTCCGCCCTGCTGCGTCCCGGCCGCCGGCCCCGATCGTGTTCCCGAGCCCCCCGTCCGGGAGCAGGACGCTCTGCGGCGGTCCCGCCCGGGCGGCGCCCTCCGTGAACGGGGACCAGTCCGGCCCCGGGTCCACGGCGTACGTGTCCAGGACGAGCCCGCACTGGTTGCAGACGAGCTCGCTCCGGACCGGGTCGAAGAACAGCGACGTGCTCCCGCAGTTCGGGCAGCCCCTCGGCCGCTCCTCGACGCGGGCTTCTTCCTTTCCGATCAGCATGGGATTCGCACTCATCGTCTCATCCTGGGGATTCACGCGACCTCCCTCACGGCCCGCGCCTCGAGTGCGTGCCACCACCGGTGGGTCCACTCCTCGAACGCCTCGATCGCGTGGGTCAG
>Ga0209751_10000825_pt1 | contig 32695 bp, 27 predicted proteins | sample RifCSP13_1_FD_184019 | JGI IMG/M metagenome (GOLD analysis project Ga0209751, IMG submission 184019) | Soil microbial communities from Rifle, Colorado - Rifle CSP2_sed 13_1 (SPAdes) (version 2) | ecosystem: Environmental > Terrestrial > Deep subsurface > Rock core/Sediment | place: Rifle...
CGGGGACTCCTTCATCCACGTGGACGACATCGACTTCCTCGTCCCCGTGGACTACCCGATCCTGGAGACGACCCATCCCCAGCCCGACGAGGTCGCGCGGAACATCGGCCGGCACATCGCGAACCTGATCGAGGACGGCTCGACCCTCCAGATGGGCATCGGGACGATCCCGGACAGCGTGCTCCTCTTCCTGCGGGAGAAGAAGGACCTGGGGATCCACACGGAGATGTTCTCCGACGGGATGATGCACCTCGTCGAGCTCGGCGTGATCACGAACATGAAGAAGACGCTCCACAAGGGGAAGGTGGTCGCCTCCTTCTGCATGGGCTCGAAGAAGCTCTACGAGTTCGTGGACAACAACCCCTTCATCGAGTTCCACCCGAACAGCTACACGAACGATCCCTTCGTGATCGCGCAGAACGAGAAGATGGTCTCGATCAACTCGGCCCTGCAGATCGACCTCACGGGCCAGGTCTGCGCGGACAGCCTCGGGACGTACTTCTACTCCGGGGTGGGGGGACAGGTGGACTTCGTGCGGGGCGCCGCACGTTCGAAAGGCGGCAAGGCGATCATCGCCCTCCCCTCGACCGCGCAGGAGGGGACGGTCTCGCGGATCAGCGCGACCCTGAGCCCCGGGGCCGGTGTCGTCACGAGCCGCGGGGACGTGCACTACATCGTGACGGAGTGGGGCGTCGCGTACCTCCACGGCCGCACGGTGCAGGAGCGGGCGCTCGCCCTGATCTCGATCGCCCATCCGAAGTTCCGGCCCGACCTCATCCGCGAGGCGAAGCGCCTCAGGTACATCGCGGACGACGTGCCGGAGATCTCCGAGGTGGGGATGATCTACCCGGAGCGGTGGGAGTCGGCCCACACCTTCGAGGACGGCACGCGGATGTTCTTCCGCCCGATCAAGATGACGGACGAGGAGATGATGAAGGACCTCTTCTACCGCTGCTCGGAGCACACGATCTACCACCGCTTCTTCCGCTCCCTGAAGTCGATGCCCCACCGGGACTTGGTCCACTTCGTCCACATCGACTACTCGAACGAGATGGGCATCGTCGGGATCGTCCAGGACCCGGAGCGGCCGGAGCGGGAGGAGGTCGTCGCCGTGGCGCGGTATTACCTGAACCGCAACACGAACTTCGCGGAGGTCTCATACCTTGTGCGGGACGACTACCAGAAGCGCGGGATTGGATCCTTCGTCGTCAAGTACATCGCGCGGATCGCGCGGGAGAACGGAATCGCCGGCTTCGACGCGGAGATTCTCTCCGACAACCCGCCCGCGATGCGCGTCCTGCACAAGCTCGGCTTCCCCGTCGAGACGACCGTGGCGAGCGGGAACTACCACCTCCGGGTGCGCTTCGAGCGCGTCGCCCAAGAGGCGAAGGGCTGAGCCCGGGACCCATTGGGGTGCGTGGCCGCGAAGGAGTCAGTCGACGGGAGTCCGCTCGGCTGCGGCCGCTGGGCGGCCCTCGAGGTACTCCCAGAGGTCCTCGGCGAGTCCTCGTCGGCCGCTTTCGCCTAGTACACGGTCATCCCGATGAACGGGATCACCTGCGCGTACCAGACGGTCCTCGTGCTCGGGTCCACGTCGTTCACGTGGGTGAAGGGGTTGTACGTAGGTCCCCACCGATTGAGGATCTGCTGGTACGTCATGTTCACGGGCCCCATCATCCCGGAGACGAGGACATTGACGAACAGGTTGTTCGTGATGAAGTTCAGGGGCCAGTCGTTCCTGAACGGCGTCTTCGCGGCGAAGAGGGCCACGGTGGGCGCCCCGCCCTTCTCCTGGTTGAACGGATCGATGTCGAAGACCTGGGCGTACTGGAAGTTGTTCGGGTCTGTGGCGATGCCCGGGTAGGCGGCGACGCCGCCCGCGTTCGCGGGCCGGGTCACATCCACGGGCTTCACGATGAACATCCCGAAGACGCTCGCGCTCGTCTGCTTGGAGAAGGACATGAGCGTCCAGCCGTCGACGAAGACCGTCCGGTTCCCGTGGTTCGCCATGCTCAGATGGAACAGGGCCCCGCCGTTCTGGTTGAGCGTGTCCCGGGTGATCCGGTACGGCTGGAACCGGTTGGCCGTGTTCACGGGGTCGCCCATGTTCGTGATCCACACGTCCTCGGCCCGGACCTGCACGAAGCCGATGTACTGCCAGAGCTGAGACGGGATGGATGTCAGGTTGGCGCTAAACCCGGAGGTCTGCGGAACGACGTTCAGGACGAGCCGGGTGGTGGTCATGTGGCCCTTCATGTCCGTCGCGTTGAACAGGAGGAGCGATCCGGCCCAGCTCAGCGGCGGGTACGGAGAGTTCGTGCAAACGCTCCCGCCGAGCGAGTAGATTCCATCTCCGGCCACGCGGTCGGGCGGGACGCCGTCATCTCGCATCTGGATAGGCGTCGCACAGATCGTGCCGGACCCGTACCACGGCGTGATCGTGCCGTACACCGAGGCCGGGTTGACGTCACCGTCGGGGTCCGTGACCTGCGCGTAGGCGGTGAAACCCAGGGTCGCCTGGACCGGGTCGGGCGCCAGCGTCGACGGGACCCCATCCGTCCACAGGTTGACGAAGATCGGGGGACGCGTGCCCGGGCGGGGGTTCATGGGCCCCGACCATACGACCAGGCCTTTCCCAGTGTCCACGATCGTGACCGTGATCGCGTCCGAGGACCGGAACTGGTAGTTCTGGTAGGCCCATCGCTCGCCGATGTTCCAGATGCTGTCCGAGCCGTCGAGGAGTCCGCTCGGGTTCGCGAGGCGCGAATTGAAGAGGTGAAGGGTGGCCCGATCCGTGGTCGGAGGGGTCGAACCCCGTACCGACGTCACGTAGATCATCGTCGCGACGGGCTGGAAGAGCTCGCCGCCTTCATGGGTGATGTTGATGTTCACGCCGATTTCGGTTCCTCGAATGTCGTAGATGGGCTGCATCGTGGCCGAGAGGTCGACCCGGGTCTGGGCCTCGGGCGTGGGGATGCTGGACACCCAGGCGATGACCACGGAGAACAGCACCACGGTCATGGCGAGGATGAGGATGGTGCCTACGACTTCGGCGACACCCGATTTCTCTTCGCGGAGGATGATCTTCATAGCATGGCCTCCCGGTGGGCTCGAGAGAACGGCCCTGCACCCCAACTGACGATATATAAGCTGTTCGCGGTAGTTACCACTCGGCGATAGCGAGTGCCCACAAAGCGGCCCTGCGCGCCGCCGGATCGAGGACGCGGCTTCCCCCCGGACCGGCGTCTGCATTCGTCGGTCTGCGTCCCGTCCGGGTGGGACGGGCATCCTCCCGTGGCCCTTCGCGGGTAGCATGTAGATTAGGGGCGACGAATAGAAACGTTCCTCCCCGGAGAGCCGCGTGTTCCTCCCCCTGAGAACAACCCCGTATCGAGAAAGATAATCGCGGGGGAAGCTATTTATCAACAAGGCCGGGATGGGCCGCGGATGCCCCATCGGTCGCTATCCTCCGGACGCGATGCGCCGGTCGGGGCCCGGAGGCCTCGGAATGTCTAACCGAAATGGTTGGCGTGGCAAGGCGCTGAGCCTACTGATCGCATGGACCGTCGTCTTCGGCGGCGCGCTTGCGCTTACCGCGGCGCTCAGTAATCCCGCCCGTGCGGCCCCCTGCGACCAAGGCGGGGGCCTCATCACGGGTGACTGGACGATCACGACGACCCAGGTCTGCACCGGGATAACGTACACGGTCGACGGGTCGATCGTCATCAACGCGGGCGGGAGCCTCACCCTGGTCAACGGAGGCCTGAACTTCTCGAAGGACGCCGCGCACCAGGGCTACGCGCTCACCGTGAACGCGGGCGGGGTGCTCATCCTCGACCACTCGATCGTCACGACGCAGAGGCAGGCCATCGCCCCCTACCTGTACCTCGCCCTGACCGTGTCGGGTGCGGGCAGCCAGTTCGTCATGCGCAACGGCGCCATGCTCAAGTTCCCCGGCTGGTTCAACGCGTCGAGCGCAACGATTAGCATCACGGACTCCACGATCACCGGCTTCACCTCTTCGGAGCTCTTCGGGGTCGGGGCGTACCAGGACGCCAACGACGACGCCCCGGTCATCGCATGGTCCGCCACGACCGCGAGCCTGTACCGAACCCAGCTGTCGCGCATCTACGAGAACTCCAGCGCGAGCGGCGGAGGCAACGTGACGGGGATCGTGGAAGGGAACGTCAGCCTGTCGTCGGGGAGCATCCTGTACGCATACGACTCGTACATCGGAGCCGACTACTCGAACATCCTCGGCCTGCACAACGAGCTCCAGGTGGACGCCACGTCGAACGCATACCTCTACAACGTCACGATTGACCGCACGCAGGACCCCGTCCTGGAGTCGGACTGGCAGCCGGCCTATGTGCCTCTCGCCGCGGGAGGGACGATCTACCTCTTGCGATGGCTCCGAGCGACGGTCGTCGACATGACCGGATTCCCCGTGAGCGGCGCGACGATCTGGTCGGCTCTGAGTCCCGGCGCGACGACGGCCCAGTACCCGGACAACGCCCTCTCGACGACACCGAGCGCGGCGACCCTCACGTACCTGGGCCGCACCGTACTTGGCGGCGCGAACCCCTGGAACACCACGGATGCCAACGGCCTCGCGGTGATCCCCCTCTACACGGATCGGATTACGACCGCCAGCCTGCCGAATGCGGTCTCGTTCGGCAACTACCAGCTGGCCGTGCGGTTCTCCACCTTGAGCACGTCGGGTGGCGTGTCGTTCAGCCCGTATCCCGCCATTGACTCGGAGGACAACAACCAGAGAGTCACGGTGCCTTTCAGTAGCCTCCAGGTCCGCACAGGACCCGACCTGGCCCTCGACCAGGCGGACTATCCCGCAGGCAGGACCGTCATCCAGAATCAGCCCTTCGACATCTATGTCTTGATCTACAACCGAGGGCAGACGGATGCGACGGACGTGTCCGTCGCCGTGTTCCTGGATGGGAGCCGTTTGGCCGAGGTCGCCCGGGTGAACGGTCTCAGGGTCGATATCACCCAAACCCTGAACCAAACCGTGCGCGTGACCGGGGTGTCCGCGATCGGCGCGCACACCTTGGAGCTCGTGGTCGATCCGGACAACACGATCAACGAGGGCGGCGCCCCGCAGGAAAGCAGCAACTTCGCGAACATCACCCTGAACGTCCAGCCGCCCCCGGCCGGCTTCGTGGCGATCCTCGCACCCTCGGCGGGGGACGTCGTGGCGCCCGGAAGCGCTCTGGGCGTGACGGGCTACACCCGGGACGTGGGGGCGACGGGCATCTCCGGCGTCTCCCTGACGATCGAACTGCGCTCCGGGACCACCGTCTACGCGTCGAACGAGACGATGTCCGGGACGGACGGCTTCTTCATCGGGACGATCGTCGTTCCTGCGACCGCTCCGGACGGGCGTTACACCGTGACCGTGACCCCCTCCCCCACCGTGATCCAGCCGGACACCCGGGAGATCGTGATCCAGCGGGCCGTGCCCTTCCTGAACCAGCCCGTTCCCTTCCTCGGGATCCCGTGGTGGCTCATGCTCATCATCCTGGCGATCGCGGCCGCCGCGATCATCGGTGTGACGGTGTACTTCAAGGTCTACGGGCTCGGCAAGATGGTCGAGTGCGGCGAGTGCGGCGCCTTCATCCCCGAGGACGCGACGACGTGCCCGAAGTGCGGCGTCGAGTTCGAGAAGGACATGGCGAAGTGCTCGAACTGCCAGGCGTGGATCCCCGTCGACGTGAAGCAATGCCCGGAGTGTGGCATCCAGTTCGCCACGGGCCAGCTCGAGATGGCGGACTATCAGGAGAAGATGCGCCTCCAGTACGACGAGGTCGTCCAGAAGTTCAAAGAGGAGGCGTCGCGCCAGCTCGGCCGCTCCCTCAACGACCGCGAGTTCCAGGACTGGTGGCGCAAGCAGCCGACCTTCCTGACGTTCGAGGACTGGCTCCGCGAGGAAGAGGAAGTCCGCAAGATGGGCTCGAAGGCATGCCCCGTCTGCGGCACCCTCAACTCCGTCACGGCCACGGTCTGCCACAAGTGCGGTTCCCTGATGAAGCGGGGCGAGGCCCGCCCACCCCCGGGTGGCGGCAGCGTCGCCGGAGCCCCGCGGGCCCGCACGCCCACGGGGACGGCGCTCGCCCCGGGCGTCTCCCCGCCATCCGAAGGCGGGGCCGAGACGCCCCCTCCGGAGGGGATGGAATCCGCAGAGGGGATGGCCCCCGCGCCGCGGCGGGTGATCCCCCGGTCCGCGCCGACCGCTCCTCCCGTCGTGCAGAAGCGCGTCGTCCGGCGACAGGTGGGCGAAGGGCAGCAGACGGAGTCCACGGAAGGCGGCGAAGGCCAGTCGACGGATCAGAAGAAGGAAGACGAGCTCTGAGCCCGCCTTCCCCTTTCTCCCTTTTCCGGTTCCCGCGAGGATGGCGTACCGCCTGGCGACGCCCCTTGGGCAACGCGGGGCGTCCGAGACCCGCCACGCAGGCATCGGACGTCTTCACGGATCGACCCAGTGGGCCCGACGCACGACGACGAGGCCCATCACGAAGGTGAAGGCGAGCAGGTACAGCCATCCGAAGGCGACCTCCCAGTCGGGGATCGACGCGAGGCCGAAGTAGTGCTTCGCGAGCTCGGCCGCGTCCGTCGTGGGGATGAGGAGGGCGAAGGGCCTCAGGAACTCGGGGAGGCGATCGAGCGGATAGTACACCGGGGGCAGGAAGCCCAGGACGATGCCCATGACCTGGGGGAGGGAGTTCGCCCGCCGCGTGTTCTTCGTCGAGGCGCCGATCGCGAAGCCGATCATGAGGGTCGCGATCCAGAGGAGTGTCGACACTCCCAGGACGGCCAGGATGTCCAGCAAGGGGCGCGGCACCTCGAGGAGCAACAGGACCATCGCCAGGATCACGGCGGGCAGGGAGACGATGAGCGTGCTCACGGACAGGCCGATCGCGTAGGAGGTCGGCGAGACGGGGGAGGCCACGAAGATGTCCTGGAAGCGGAACCAGTGCTTGTTGAAATAGACGGACTGGGCGGAGAAGAGCCCGACGAAGGCGAGGCTGAGGACGATCGCCCCGACGAGGGACCCGCGGAACGTCTCCGCAGAGGCCGCGAACAGATAGATGAACATGACCGGCAGGAAGGAGAACATGCTCAGGACGATGAGGAGCATGGGGTCCCGGAGGAGCGGGAGGGAGTCGAACAGGCCGATGTAGAGGGCCTCACGCAGGCGTTTCATCTTCATCGATGCTCCCCCCCACCATCTGAATGAACGCGTCCTCGAGGGTCGGCGGCTGGAAGGTCACGCGCCGCCCCTGGTCGAGTCCGCGCTGGACGATCGCGACGATGTCCTCGTTCGACTTCGGGGACAGCACCTCCCGGGTCCCGCCGTTCGCGGCGAGCGGCTCGATGATCACGCGCATCCCGTTCCCACCCACGGCCTTCGCCTCGTCCACGCCGCCGAGGAAGACGATTCGGCCCTTGTCCACGATGGCCAGGCGGTCCGCGAGCTTCTCCGCCTCGTCCATGTAGTGCGTCGTCAGGAGGACGGTCACGCCCTTCTTCGTCATCCGCCGGACCATGGCCCATACCTGGCGCCGTCCGACCGGGTCCAGCCCGATCGTGGGCTCGTCGAGGAACAGGAGCTCGGGCTCGACCATGAGGGCGATGCTGATCATGACCCGTTGCCGCAAGCCCCCGGACAGGTCCGCGGTCAGCTTGTCCTTGTGCTCCCACAGCTCGAACTCCTCCATGATCTGCCTCGTCCGCGCCTTCGCGTCGGGCCGGGACATCCCGCGGATCAGGCCCATGAGCAGGACGTGGTCGTACGCGGAGAGCATCATCTGCGGTCGGGCCTCTTGAGGTACGACGGAGATCCGTTCCCGGATCGCCCTCGCCTCGCGGACCACGTCGTGGCCGAAGACGAGGGCTTTCCCCTTGGTGGGCCGGAGCTGGGTTGCGAGGATGCGGAGCAGGGTCGTCTTGCCCGCGCCGTTGCGGCCGAGGAGGCAGAACACCTCGCCCTTCGGGATCCGGAAGGATGCGTCCCGGAGGGCCTCCGTGCCGCCCGGATACGTCTTCCCGAGTCCTGCGACGTCCACCACGTCCATTGGCCTTCGGAACTCCCGCGCGCTACTTGTATCTTCGCCGCGAGGCCGCGAGAGAAATCCAACTCCCAACGAGACAACTCCGCCCGGGGGAGAGAGAAAGTGCAGGTGCGGGATGACGTGGGTCGGCCCCGACCGGCCGGTACACGATAACGATCGATGGGCCCGCGGCGGAGAAGCTCACCCTTGCGACGTACTTGGACGCCTGCTTCGGCTGCCTGTACCCGCACGGGCTCGCGTGGCTCGTCGGCTTTCGCATTTCGGTCGGGCGAAATCGACGAATACGTGCCAAAGGCTTATGTCGCGGCCGTGAATCGGGGCGGACCGTGGACCGGCTCACCTATGACCTCGTGGTGGTCGGTGGAGGGGCAGCAGGGCTGCGGGCGGCCATCGCCGCCGCGGAGACCCACCCCCACCTGAGCATCGGGCTGGTCTCCAAGGTCTACCCCATGCGGAGCCACACGGTCTCCGCGGAGGGCGGCACGGCCGCGGTCATGCGGGACTACGACAGCCTCGACCTCCACGCCTTCGACACGATCCGGGGGTCCGACTTCCTCGCGGACCAGGATGCGGTCGAGTTCTTCGTCGCCCACTGCGCGGACGAGATCGTCCAGCTGGACCACTGGGGCTGTCCCTGGTCCCGCGACGAGGACGGGCGCGTGCTCCAGCGGGCGTTCGGCGGCATGACCGTCAAGCGCACGGTCTTCGCGGCGGACAAAGTGGGCTTCCACATCCTCCACACCCTCTTCCAGACGTCGATGAAGTTTCCCGAGATCCACCGCCTCGACGAGTGGTTCGTCACGGACATCATCCTGGACGGCGGCGCGGCCGCCGGGGTGATCGCGCTGGACATCCGCCGCGGGGAGCTCGCGCGGATCGCATCCAAGGCCGTCGTCCTGGCCACGGGCGGCTGCGGACGATTGTACGAGTTCACCACGAACGGGTTCATCAAGACGGGCGACGGCATGGCCCTCGCCTACCGCGCGGGCGTGCCCCTGAAGGACATGGAGATGGTCCAGTTCCACCCCACCTGCCTCCCGGGAACGGGGATCCTGATCACGGAGGCCGCCCGCGGCGAGGGGGGGTACCTGATCAACAAGGACGGGGAGCGGTTCATGAAGAAGTACCTCCCGGCGAAGATGGAGCTCGGCCCGCGGGACATCCTCTCCCGCTCGGAGCTCATCGAGATCCGGGAGGGCCGCGGCTTTTCCGGGCCCCACGGCGAATACGTCGGGCTGGACCTCCGCCACCTCGGCGAGGAGGCGATCAACGAGCGCCTCCCGATGGTCCGCGAGCTCGCGGAGAAGTACGTCGGGCTGGATCCGATCCACGAGCCCATCCCCGTGCGCCCGGGGCAGCACTACATGATGGGCGGCGTGTCGACGAACCTCAACGGGGAGACGAACGTACCCGGGCTATACGCGGTCGGCGAGGCGGCGTGCGTCTCGATTAATGGCGCGAACCGCCTCGGATCGAACAGCCTGAGCGAGTGCCTCGTCTTCGGCAAGAGCACGGGCCTCGCGGCCGCGGCCTACGCGAAGAAGCAGGGCTGGGCGAAGGGCGGCGCGGACAAGCAGGCCCTCCTCAAGGAGGAGGCGCGGATCTTCGACGGGCTCCTGAAGAAGGAAGGCGGCTCCGAGAGCCTCTCCGGCGTGCGCCGGGACATGCAGCACCTCATGGAGCAGGATGTGGGCATCTTCCGCGAGGAGAAGGGCCTCTCCGACGCCTGCGCGAAGCTCGCGACCCTCCGCGAGCGTTTCGCGGGAGTGACCGTGGCAGACAAGGACCGCGTCTTCAATACGGACCTGACCGCGGTCCTCGAGCTGGACTTCATGCTCGACGTGGCGCAGGCGATCGCCTGGAGCGCCCTGAACCGCCGAGAGTCGCGCGGGGCCCACAGCCGCACGGACCACACGGCCCGCGACGACACGAACTACCTGACGCACAGCCTCGCCTACCGCACGGGCGCGGCGCCACGGATCGACTACCTTCCGGTGACGATCACGAAGTGGCAACCCGCGGAGAGGAAGTACTGACATGGCCGCCGAGAAGGAAGTCGTGTTCCGCGTCCGGCGCTACCAGCCGCAGGGCACGAAGGGCCCGTACTACCAGGATTACCGCATCCCGTACCGCGACGACATGGTCGTCCTGGACGGGCTGACCTACATCAAGGACGAGCTGGACCCCACGCTCACCTTCCGCTGGTCGTGCCGCATGGGAATCTGCGGCTCCTGCGGCATGGACGTGAACGGGAAGCCGCGGCTCACCTGCGGCACGTTCATCAACGACGTCCGGCAGGGCGGGGCCATCCAGGTGGACCCGCTCACAGGCTTCAACTCGATCAAGGATCTCGTCGTGGACTTCGACCCGTTCATGGAGCATTTCCTCTCCGTGAAGCCGTGGATCCTCCGGGAGAAGCAGGCGCCGTTGGCGGAGGGCGAGTACCGCCAGTATCCGGAGGAGCTGGAGGCGTACCGCCAGCAGACTCTGTGCATCAACTGCACCCTCTGCTACGCCGCGTGCCCGGTCTTCCAGGGGGACAGCCACTTCGTCGGACCCGCGTCGCTCGCGCTCGCCCTGCGGTACATCCGAGACTCGCGGGACGAGGGCGCTGAGGAGCGCCTTGCCCGCCTCTCCACCCGCCACGGGATCTGGGCCTGCACCTTCGTGGGCGAGTGCTCCGTGGTGTGCCCGAAGGACGTGGACCCGGCGGGGGCGATCCAGAGCCTGAAGGTCCTCGCCACGATTCGCCACATGCGGCGGCTCCTCATGCCCCGGTCCGCCTCGAGGTGACCCTGTGGTCGAGGTTCGCGAAGCGGTCTGGAAGCGCCCGAGGGGCTGGTGGGCGCACAACAAGGACTACATCCTCTTCATGCTGCGCGAGGTAGGCGGGGTTCTCTGCGCCGTCTACGCGCTCCTCCTCCTGGGCCTGCTCGTGAACCACGACGCGGGCCCGGCCGCGTATGACGCCTACGTCGCCTTCCTCGAGACGCCGGCGATGCTCGTGGTCCAAGGGCTAATCCTCGCCTTCGTGCTCGTCCACGCCTTCACCTGGTTCCTACTGATCGGCAAGTCCCAGGCCGTCATGTCGGCGTACCGTGCGCCCGACTGGACGCGAGTCTTCGGCCTCATGATTGTCGTGTTCCTCGGCGCGTCCGCGGCGGTCCTGTACCTCGTGTTCGGGGGGCTCTGAGATGGCCGAGGAGCCCGTCAGCGAGTTCGATCCGCGATACAACCCCGGCCACGATGCAATCCGCGTGAGAGCCGCGCGGGAGGAACACGAGGTCGTCCTCGAGCCGCTGTTCTGGGGCCTCTTCTCCCTCGGCGGCTTCCTGACCGCGTTCCTCCTGCCGGTCACGATTCTCGCCCTTTCCTTCTTCGTGCCGCTCGGGCTCTGGCCCGCGGACCGCATCGGCTACGCCTGGCTCACGGCCTCTATGAACCCCACGGCCGCGAACCTCCAAGGCCTCCTTGTTCGCTTATTCTTCCTCGTCGTAATCGCGGGGGGCCTGTTCCACGGCGCGCACCGTTTCAAGTACATGCTCATCGAGGCGGGAGCGGCCAAGTACGAGACCGGGCTGGGCGTCCTCCTCTATGGAGCCGCGATCCTCGGGAGCCTCGGTGCCCTGTACTACGCGGTCAAGGGCTGGATCTTGTAAGCCTCGTCGTCAGGGTTGGACGACCTTGTAGACGAGGTCCTTCTCCCGTGCGCGGTCCTTCACCTTGACGCCGACCTCCTGCCCCTTCTCCGCGCGCGCCACCGTGGCGTGTTCCATCTGCAACGACTCGACGACCTCCGTGAGGTTCGTCGAGGCCCCCTGGATCTGGATCGTGTCTCCGACCGCGAGGGCTCCATCCGTCAGGCGGATCGCCGCGACGCCGATCTTCCCGAAGTAGTGGAAGACCTCGCCGACCTTGCTGCGTTCCATGCGAACCGCATATGGATGGACAGACCGATAAATCCGATGGACGCGCGGCAAAGACCAACGCGCGGGGACGCGGCATCGTCCAGAAGCCGAACCGGTTCATCGTTCGAGCCCATCGCGCACGGAGGAAACGCTTCGATGGCTCCGAAAGAAAGCTTTAAGACCGTCAAGCGGCTTCCGCCGACAAGGAAGGGGGAACGGGCTCTTTGGTGATGCCTCTTAACGTGCTAGAAAAATCCATCAACAAGCGCGTCCAGCTCCTACTCAAGGACAATCGGCTCCTCGAGGGCAAGCTGGTCGGCTATGACGATTACATGAATATGGTCCTTGAAGACACGGAAGAGACGAAGGAAGACAACGTCCGCCGCGTCGGGACCGTGGTCCTTCGCGGGAACAACGTCGTCACGATCATCCCCAAGTGACGCGGGGAGAAAATAGATAACGAGGGGCTCGCATCCGAGCGCGGATGCAGCTGGTCATCATCGCAGGCGGGTTCGGGACGCGGCTCCGTCCCCTGACCCTCCACCGGCCGAAGGCCCTCGTGCCATTGCTGAACCGCCCGCAGATTCTCCATGTGCTCGAACGGCTGCCTCCCTTGATTGACCAGGTCATCCTCGCGGTGAACTACATGTACGACCATGTGAGGGACTTCTTCGCAGCGCAGGAGATCGGACCCGAGGTCGTCGTGGTGAATGAGCCCGAGCCCCTGGGCACTGGCGGAGCGGTCAAGAACGTGCAGGACCGCCTGAGCGGGACGTTCGCCGTGGCGAATGGGGACGTTGTGGACTCATTCGATTACGCAGCCTTCTCGACCTTCCACCGCAAGTCTGGCGGGATCGGGTCCATCGCGGTGTGGCCCGTGGACGATCCCTCCGCCTTCGGCGTGGTCGCCCTCGAGGGCGACCGAATCGCCCACTTCGTCGAGAAGCCGCCCAAGGGGGAGGCCCCGAGCAACCTCGTCAACGCGGGCCACTATCTCTTCGAGCCCGAGGTGTTCGACTTCATCGAGGCGGGCCGCGCGGTCTCCCTGGAGCGCGAGGTCTTCCCGAAGCTCGTCCCCCGCGCGCTGTTCGCGTACCGGTGGAAGGGGTTCTGGTCCGACGCCGGCACGCTTCCCATGTACCTGCACGCCCAGCGCCTCCTCCTCGAGGCAGGGCAGGCGTCCGTGTCGAGGGACGCGGAGACCTCGCGGGGCGATCTGCGCCCGCCCGTGCTCGTGGCGCCGGGCTGTTTCGTCGAGGGCCTCGTCGGCCCTTCGGTCGTCCTGGGGCGCGGATGCAAGATCGGGCGCGCCTCGATTCGCAACGCGACCCTCCTCGACGGGGTGAGCGTGGACGACAAGGTCGAGATCGACTCGTCGATCGTGGGAGAGGGCGCCGCGGTCGGCGAGGGATCGCACATCCGGGAGAGCATCATCGGCGACGGGATCCAGGTTGCACCCCACTCTAGGCTCGTCGGCGCGAGGGTGGGATCATGACCCGGCTGTTCGGCACGAACGGGATTCGCGGCGTCGTCGGGAAGGACATGACCGCGGAGCTCGCGGTCCGCGTCGGGAAGGCGATCGGGACGCACTTCGGGGGCGGGCCGGTGGCCCTCGCGCGCGACACCCGGCTCAGCGGACCAATGCTCTCCCTGGCGGTCGCCTCCGGCCTCATGGCCGCGGGGTGCGAGGTCGTCGATCTGGGCGTCGTGCCCACCCCCTGCGCGCAGTACTACGTGCACACGCTCGGCACGCTCAAGGGCGGCGTCGTGATCACCGCGTCCCACAACCCGCGCGAGTTCAACGGGATCAAAGCGATCGACGTCCGGGGGATGGAGATGGACCGCGCGGAGGAGGAGGCGATCGAAGCGATCTACTCCGAGGAGCGGTACCACACCGCGGACTGGGAGCGCGTGGGCTCCCTGCGTGCGGACGGGAGCGCGATCGACCGCTACCTCGCGGGGATCCTCTCCAAGGTCGACGTCGAGGCGATCCGTAAGCGCGCATTCACCGTCGTCGTGGACCCGGGGAACGGCGCGGGGTGCGTGACGACCCCGTACCTCTTGCGATCCCTGGGCTGCCGCGTGGTATCGCTGAACGGCCAGCCCGACGGCGCGTTCCCCGGCCGCCTGCCCGAGCCGACCCAGGAGCATCTCCGCGACCTGCTGCGCCTCGTCGTGCAGGCCGACGCCGACCTGGGCGTGGCCCACGACGGCGACGCGGACCGCGCGATCTTCGTGGACGAGAAGGGCTCGTTCCTCTACGGCGACAAGAGCCTCGCCCTCCTCGCCCGCGCGGAGCTCCGGACCCGCGGCGGGCTCGTCGTCACGCCCGTAAGCACCTCGAGCGTGATTGAGGACGTCGTCCAGGAGGCCGGCGGCACGGTCAAGCGCACCCGGGTCGGCTCGCCGATCGTCGCCCGGGTGATGCTCCGGGAGGGCGCGTCCTTCGGCGGCGAGGAGAACGGGGGCGTGATCTTCCCCGCGCACCAGTTCTGCCGCGACGGCGCGATGGCCCTCGCGAAGCTGCTCGACTACCTCGCGCTGGAGGGGAAGGCCCTGTCCGCCCTCGTGGCCGCGCTGCCGCAGTACAGCCTGTACAAGAACGGTCTCGAGGTGCCCGTGGAGCGACGGCAGGCCGTGCTCGATGCGATTGTCCGGCTCGCGACGGGCCGGCGAGTGGAGACCCTCGACGGGGTGAAGGTCCACGAGCCCGACGGTTGGGTCCTCGTGCGTCCCTCGGGGACGGAGCCCCTCTTCCGCGTGTACGCGGAGGCGAAGTCCCCGGAGCGGGCGAAGGCCCTCGCGGAGGAAGGCCTCGACCTGATCCGGCGGGCCTTGAAGGAAGGCTGACCTACCACAGGATCACGAGCATCGCGAACGCCAGGACCGCGCCGAGGCTCGTCGCGATGAAGTTCGTCGTCTTCTTGTTCACGTAGCCCTTCCGTTCGAGGGTCGCGCCAATCACGCTGTCAATCTGGCAGCCGACGAAGCCGATCACCGCAGGGATGATCAGGTAGGAGGCTGGATCGGGCATCGTAGGCGAGAGCCCGTACGCCCGGGCGACGTACGACAGCACGAAGTATCCCACGACCGCCGTGTAGAGCGCGGCCCCGAGCGCGCAGAGCTGGCCGAGCCAGGAGACGCCGCCGTCCGTCCCGGGCGTCACGCGCCGGAAGTTCGTGATCAGGTATGCGTTCCTCGAGAGGACGCCGATCTCGCTCGCGAGGGTGTCCGCGCCCGCCACGGCGAGGGCGGACAGGAAGATGACGCCGCTCACCTCCTTGGGGAGCCAGCCTGGGTTGACCACGGACACGAGCGCGACGGCCATCGGGGCCACGCCGTTCGCGAGCACGTTCGACGCCCGACGTTCGCCCTTCACGCCCTCCTGGACGCCCATGGCCTCCTTCAGCGCGAACCGGTAGCGGGTCGCGAGGAAGCTCGAGAGGAGGAAGAAGAGGAGCAGGAACAGCCAGGTGACGTCCCCGAAGATCCCGATGACCATGCCCACCGCGAAGGCGGCGAGGGTGCCGTCCAGGGTGAGGACCCGCTTGTAGTACGCCAGGCTGCTCAAGGCCCCGCAGAGGCCGGTGCTGAGGAGGACGGTCTCGAGGGGGTCCAGGGCCACACCTGCTGGCAAGGGTCGATGCGGATAAAGGCTTTCCTTCGAGAATCATGAGATCAGCTTCTCGACATCTTTCGTGGGAAGTTGGGCGAAAGCCTTAAATTCGACAAGATACATCAGGAATACGCCATGAATACGCTATAGTGGAGGAATGACGTATGACAGAAGTTCGTGTCGCATTGTCCGAAGAGGTTGATCGGTATTTGGGCTCCCTTGTCCGCACGGGTCCCTTCGCGAACAAGGCGGAACTCGTTCGCGCCGCGCTCGTTAGCTTTGCGAGCCAGGCGGGACCGATGGCACAGGGGTTCGATCTCGAAACGTGCTTCGCGCCAGACGGACGGGTTTACCAGCTTGAGTACGCGCGAGAATCCTCGCTCCGCGGGACCCCCGGGGTCGGGCTCGTCTACGATGGAGGGGTTCTCCTGGCCGCTCCCGTGGTCCAGGCGAAGCTCACCCGCGGAATCTCGAAGATGAGCAAGTTGGGGGATCGATTCGCCTTCCTCGCTTCGGGGTTGGTCGCCGACGCCCACATGGCCTTGCTGCGGCTGCGGGAAGCCAAGCCGAAGTCGACCGAGGAGGCCACGGACGCACTCGTTCGGTTCTACTGGGAGCACTGCATTGACCGAACGAAGCGTCCTCTGGGCTCCGCGCTCCTGATCGCGAGCGCCCTCGATGATGAGGGCCGCCTGTTCTACCTCGATCCCAGCGCCGCCTTGGTGGAGCACGACGCGGTGGCCGTTGGAGAGTCAAGCGAGTCCATGATGGAGCTGCTCGAGAAACGCTACCGGCGCGGCACGTCAAAAGAGGCGGAGCGTCTCGCGCTCGAGATTCTCGGCCGGCCGGAAAAGGTCGAGATTGTGCGCGTTCCTCGCTAGCCCGACGGGTTATCCGAACCAGGTGTCCAGGGACCTCTGCTTCTGCGTCGACCGCCCGTCCACGAACTTCGCGAGTGCCTGATCGATCCGGTCCCGCGAGAAGGCGAACTCGTCGCAGAGCATCTGTCGCACGCCGTCCGCATCGGGGTCGCGGAACTCCACTTGCACATCGGGCAGGACGTCCGGCTCGAGGAAGATCCTCCGCACCTCGTCCTTGGACTCGATGTCCACGCCCAGCTCCGCGAGGGCGGGCTCCAGGGAGCCGTGCTTCTTGATTAGGTTCAGGGCCTTCTTCGGGCCGATCCGCTCCACGCCCTCGTTGAAATCCGTCCCGATCAGGAGGGCCATGTCCACGAGCTGCTCCCGTGTGATCCCGAGGAGCCGGAGGCTCGTCTCGAGTGCGATCTCCTCCGGCTGGACGTCCACGTACACCTCCTTGTGCGGTAGCTTCCGCCGCCCGGAGATCGCGAGGTTCTTCACGAGGCGCGGCGACCCGAACAGGAGGGCGTCGTAGTCCTGGGACGCGGCGGCATACGCGGTCCCGGCGCGGGCCATCGCGCTCGCCTGGGCCTCCCCTTCGCCTGGCGCCTGGACGCACGGGATGCCCAGGAGGGCCAGAAGTCGTTTGGACTGGTCCACCATCTCCCCCGTGAGCCGCGAGGTCTGCATCGCCTTCGTCCGCGCCGTCGCGAGGTCGCCGATCTCCACGGCTTCCTTCCACTCCCGCTCCGCGCGGCGCTTCACCTCGACGCGCGCTTCGATCGTCCGGGCCTTGAGTCGCGGGGGGCGGCCATCGAAGACGAAGACGGGTTTGATCCCCGCCGCGACGAAGTTGCTCATCCGGTAGATCAGCCCAGACAGGTGGGAGGTGACCCGGCCTTGCTTGTCCATGAGTGGCGTGCCGTCGGGCTGGCGGATGATTGCGAGGAACTGGTATAGGGTGTTGAAGGCGTCGATCGCCAGGACCTTCCCGGAGAAGTCCGTGAGGGCGCGTGCCTCCGGGTGGACGATGTCCGAAAGGTTGATCCCCATCCGCGGTGCGAAGGTCCGGGCTCGGTTTAGCCTTTTTGCTCACATCTGGGCGGGCTTGATCCCGAGGTACAGGCGGTCCTGGCCCAGGAGGGTCTCGACGACGTATCCGTCCTCGGGAGCCTCTTGCGTGAAGCGCACCTCCAGGGCGTTCGCCTCCCGCAGGATGAGGTCCCGCCAGGGCTTGAGCATGCCGCGGAGGTTCGAGTTCGCGACGATGTCGATCTCGACGACGCTCTCCTCGGAGAGCCTCATGTCGCGGCGCGACTCGCGGACGATGTCCACGATCTCCCGCGCGTAGCCTTCCGCGAGGAGGTCCTTCGTCATCCGTGTGTCCAGGTAGACGACGCCACCCTCGAAGGGCTCCTCGACCACGTGCTCGGGCACGCTCTCGACGAAGGACACCATCGTGGGGTCGATGCGGACCTTCTGCCCTTCGATCCCGACGGAGTACTCGCCTTTGTCAAGGCCCGCCTTAATCCTCCATGCGTCCTGGGACCTCAGGAGGATCTCGATCTTCTTGGCCCAGAGCTTGTAGGCCGCGCTCACGGAGTCCATGTGGACGTCGATGTCGATCCGCATGCCCCGCCACGTCTCTCCGGGCGTGACGATGTCGAGCTCCTTGGCCCCGCTCTGGCTCACGATGATCTTGCGGAAGGCGCTGATCGCGTCGAAGCCCAGGCCGTCCGCCGCCTTGATCGCGACGCGGGACACGGGCCAGTACCGCTCGATGCTCGCCCGTTGCTTCGCCTGGAAGATCGCCTCGAGGACACGGCGCAGCACATCCACGTAGGCCTGGACCTGTTCGTCCGTGAGCTGGAGGGTGCCCGACTCCTTGACCGCCAGCACGGCCTTCTGGATTTGCTTCGAGATCTCCTCCGTCGGACCGGCCGCGGCGTCCTTCACCTGCTGGAGCAACCTGCGTCCCTCCTCATAGCCGTTCGCCTCGATCGCCTCGTAGGCGCTCTCGAGGAACCCCCCGCCCTTGCCTCCGAGGAGCCCGCGCTCCAGGAGCATGGGGATCTTGCTGACCGCGGTGTCCTCGAGCGGACCGAGGCTCACCCCGGGCACGTCCGTCGCGAAGAGGAGCCTGCGGACGAGTTCTCGGACCCCGGGGAGCCGGGAGGGGTCGCCGGACCAGTCGTCCAGGGCGGGCCCGTACTGCTCGTGGACCTCCCGCAGCACGTCGACCGCGTAGAGGGGCAGGACCGTCGGCTCGCGCCCGCGCACCCCGATGGCCAAGTACGCGCTCGGACCGCGGAAGGCGATCACGGAACGGTCGCCCATCTGGGCCCGCTGGATGCCTTTCGCGTCCGACTCCGCGAACCCCTTCGCCATGAGCGTGCGGACGTCGGCCTCGAGCTTCGCCGCCTTGCTCGTCTCCTCCGGAAGGAGGTATGCCCGGGACTCGTGGCAGATCAGGGTGCCGTCCGCATGCACGAGGATCGCGTCGTCCACGGAGTAGCCGCCCTCCGGCTCGACGCGGACGACGGTCGAGTCCGTGACCTGGTGCTTCGCATCGTCCAGGGGTCTCGTGTAGTGGATCTCGAAGTCCAGATCCATCGTGCCCGCTTCCTTCGGGCGCAGCCCGAACTCCAGGGAGACCTTCTCGTTCGGAGCGAGTTTCTCGACGGAACGCAGCCCCTCGACGTCCGCGGGTCCGTTGACGATGGGGATGACGGCCTTCGCGGGCCAGTCGCCCTTGTTCGTGATCTGCAGCTCGAACCGATTCCAGCGGTTCGCCTGCAGCCCGGCGTGGGACGTCTCCAGGAAGAGCCTCGGATAGCGGTCTTTGAGGATCTGCTCCACGCGGGCCTTCAACGTGGCCTGTGCGCGCTCGATGAGGGGCTCGATGTCCTTCAGGTCCTCCGCCTTCAACGCGGACTCGGCCTTGCCGAGAAGGAGCTCCACGTCGCCCAGGTCCGCGTGGACGTCTTTCGCCTCGGCGATCGTCGCCTGGAGCTTCCCGAGCTCCTCCTTGGCCCGCGTGAGGACGGTGTGGCGCCGCTGGCGAGCGAGGCTCTCCTTGGCGCGGCGGAGGAAGTCCTCCATCTGGCGGTAATTCTTCTTCTGGATCGCGTTCTCGATCTTCGTCAGGTAGGACTCCGCCTCGCGCGCGTCGAGGTTCTGGCTCTTCGCGATCTGGATGTCGTTGATGAGGGATGCGAGCTCAATCTCCACGCGCTTCGCCGCGAGCTCGCCCTTCTGCCGCTCGAGGGACTCGTGCAATCCCGCGTGGATCTCCCGCACGCGGTCGTACTTGCCCTCGGTCAGGGCTTCCTCGGCCTCCTTGAGGAGCAACTCCGCCTGGCTCACGTCGACCCCGATGATCTTCATCTCCTGGACCGTGTCCCGCGCGGCGGCGAGCATCTCGCCCATCCGCTGCTGCAGCTGCCCCTGCGTGTTCTCGGCCTGGAGCTTCGCCTGCTCGATCATCTGCCACGCGAGCTGGATGTCCGTCTCGAGGGTCGACTGGGCCTGGGCCAGGAGGCGGTTCGCCTCCTCCGTCTGGGCCGCGCCCAGGGCATCGATGACTTTCGCCGTCACCGTGATCGGGCTGTCGGACATCGCTCCCATGTCGGCGTTCGGGTCCCGCGCGACGTCGAGGAGCTTCCTGATGATGTCGTCGACCCCCTCGAGCTGGTGCAGGAGCCCCGTCCACTTCTCGAGGACGGTGCCGTAGCGGTCCTCGATCTCCTTGAGCACTTGGAGGATGTACAGCGGGAGGAGCTGGGGCTCGTGCCCGAGGATGACCGCGGCCACGAACGTGTGCGGCGAGCGCTCGATGAGGATCTTGGAGTCCCCGAAGTCTAGGCGCTTGATCCCCAGGTGGCTGCGGGAGCGGAAGGAGTCCTTGATGAAGTCCTGGACGACGGTAAGCATGCCGGAGAAGATGTCCTCGTCGATCTCTTCCCGGAACTTGCGGGAGTGGTGGCTGATGAGCCGTCCGTCCGAGTGGATCAGGAAGACGTCCTCCACGAGGTACGTGCCCTCGGGCTGGACCCTCAGGGTCTCCTTCTCCTTGAGCTCGTACCGGTTCTCGTCGAACATCCGCTGGTAGGTCACGTCGATCGCGAACGGGACCTCCCCGGAGGCCGTCGGCTTGAGCCCGACCTCGATGAGCTTGCGCTCCCCCACGCCGAGCTCAGGGATCGGCTGCGTGCCCTTCGTCTCCAGGGCGCCGTCGAAGGCGAACTCGACGTTCCGCGCGGGCAGCTTGCCACGGTTCTCCACCTCGAAGACGTAGCGGTTCCAGACGTTCGCCTGGAGGCCCGTCGCGGGGAGCTGCATGACGAGGTTCGGGTAGCGGTTCTTGATGAAGTTGGAGATCTGGATCCCCACGGAGACCTCGGCCTGCTTGATCAGGATGTCCACCATGGATAGGTCGTTCTTGCGCAGGGCCTCCTCCGCCTGCACGAGGGATCCTTCCGCCTCGCCGATCTCCGCGCCGAGGCGCTTCGCGTTCGCGATCATCGCAGAGACGCTGTGCATTCGGGACTCGTAGCGGTCAACGAAGTGCGAGGTCCGGGACTCGTCCAAAGCCGCCTTCGCCTGCGCGAGCCCGCTCTGGAAGCCATCGACGTCGCCCGTCTCGATGGACCGCCGCGCCTGGTCGAGGTGGGACCTCGCCTGGACGATCGGGATGCCCAGTCGGTCCGACTGGACGAGCACGTCCTCGAGCCCCTGGATCTCCTGGACGGATCGCTTGAGGAGGGAGCGCCGCTTCGCCTCGAGGACCGACTCCTGCAGGTCGCCTTTGATTCTGTAGACGGCTTCGAGGTCGCCCGCGACGGCCGCCTCCGCGGCGTGCTGGCGCCGCTCGTCAAGTTCCTCGCGCGGGAGCCCGAGTCCGGCACCTTCCTCGATGAGCGGGGTCAGGGTGCCCACGAGGCCGTCCAGGTGGGCCTTCGCCGCGTTCCCGATTGCGTGGTCCACCTCGATCGCGAAGTCCTCGAGTCCGTCGACTTCGCCCCGGGAGAGCCGCTCCTCGGACTTGGCGAGGAGACCCTCGGGCACGCGCATGTCGGCCCCGAGCTTCACATGGGCGTCGATGCGGGCCCGGTACTCCGAGAGCTGGTCCCGGATCGAACGCGCCTCTCTAGCCCGCTGGGCGTCGATGAGGATGTCCTCGATGACCTTCTTGTACTCGATTGCCTCGACGTAGCGGCCGTCCTGGATCGCCTCGCGGGCGTTGAGGAGGACCATGTCCGCCCGGCCGGGGTCCACACCCGCGGTGCGAACCTCCTCGACCCGCTTCTCCGCGACGGTCACGAGGTCCCGTGCCGCGGCCGCGAGTCCGAAGGACAACCCCATGGCCATTTCCTTCGTCTCCGCGAGCTCCAGGGACACGTTCTCGTATCGGCCCGCCTCGAACGCGGACTCGGCGCGGCTCAGCGCGCCGTCCGCGTTCATGATCGCGATGTCCGCGCGCGCCAGGTCCCCGATCGTCTTCTTCACGGCGGCGATGTCCGCCCGCGCGGTGTCCTGGGCCCGCCGCCGCTCCGCAGCACGGGCCTCGTCGACGATCCTAATGGCGTCCTGGACCTTCTTCTCCGCGGCCCGCGCGTACTCCACGGCGTCCGCATACTCCGCATGCTCGAAGTGGCCCTCGGCCTTGGTCAGGAGCTCCACGGCCTCGTCCACCGTGATCCCCCGTTCCCGGCCGTCCTGGATCCGCCGCTCCGCGCGGCCGATGAGGGACCTCGACGCCGCAACGAGCTCGCCCATGAGGTCCTTTGCCGTGGCATCCAGGTCCGCAAGGATCTTGTCGACATCGTCGAAGGCCCGGTTCTCGAGGGCCTGCTCCGCCGCCTTCAACCCGTCCTCCGCGCCGGTGATGTCGATGTCCGCCTTGCGGAGGTCCTCGATGATCTTCTTGACCGTGATGAACTTCGACGCCGCCGATCGCGCCTTGTCCAAGGCCGCCCGCTGTGCATCGTAGAGCTTGTCCCGCCGCCCGCCCTCGATCGTCCGGTCGAGCTCGGCCGCGAGCTTGAGGGCCTTCGTCGGACGGTCCTCCTTCAGGGCGGAGTCGATCAGGCCGAGGTGCGCCTCCATCTCGGGGGATCCGATGCCCTCCGCCTTCGCCTGCTCGTATTTCTGCTTCACGAGCGCGAACGCCTGCTCCGCTTGCTGCCGGAGGGCGGACTTCACGCCTTTCACGATTCCTTCCGCGGCGGCGACGTTCTTCTCCGCGACTTCGAGGTCTCCGTCCCGGAGGGCCTTTGCCGTCGCGTCGAGGGCCTCCCCGGCCTCGGAGAGGTCCACGCTGTCCGCGGTGAGGGCCTCGATCTCCCGGCTGACGCCGCTCATCCGGCGCTGGATCTCCTGGATGCGCTCGGCCCGAGCCTTCGCCTCCTCGGCCTCCACGACCTGCTTCTCCTGGAGGGTGGACTGGGTGATCCGCTGGACCTCGTCGATGCAGGACTTCCCAATGTAGACCGTGTCTCCGTAGCGGCTCTCCGAGTATGCCGCCTCGGCCTCCCGGAACATCGCGACGACCGCCGCGTCCACGGGGATGCCCGCGGCCTCCGCGTGGTCGATCTCGCCTCGGGCCCGTCCGAGGAGCTCCGCCGCCGTCCCGCGCAGGTTCTCCCGCATCGTGTGGAAGTCGTGCTCCACCGCGTCGAGGAGCCCGTCCGCGTTCGGGTACCGCTTCTCCTGGATCGCGATCGCCGAGTCAGCGAGTTTGCCCTCCATGGCCACAGTGTCCTGTCCTGCTTGGCGCAGGCGCACGATCTCGTCGCGGGCCAGCATCACGCGCTCGTTCAGCGAGGCCGCGGTCTCCGTGTCCGCGGTCGCGAGTCGCGCGTCGATGAGGCTCTGGAGGTCGACGCTCTTCCCGACGGAGACCGCGTCGTCCGCCTGCCGCAGGAGCTGGCGGGCCACCTCGGGATCGAGGCCCCGGGAGGCGTTCGCCAGGACGATCCGGAGGGAGCGGTCGAGTTCCGCGCGGTAGTGGGCGTCGCGGGTGGTCTCGGCCGCATGGCGGGCATGGGCCACGAGACGCCGTGCGCTCGCCAGGTCCTTCGCGTCGACCGCGCGCAGGAGTTCGGCGAGGACCGCTTCGAACTCGGTCGCGTCGATCCCCATGCCCCGCAGGTCCTGGCCGTCGAGCTGGAGGGCCGCGATCGAGTCCTGGACATGTTTCAGCTGGCTCGCCTCCCGGGAGGCGTCGTGGATCTCCTTCGCGAGGACCCGGACCTTCGCGTACTCCTTCGCGGCGAGCGCACGCTCCGCCTGCTCGAGGAGGGCGTCCGCGCGTCCGAGGTCCGCGCCTTTCCTCTTTTCGCGGGCGGCCTCACGCTCGGACTCCCGGAGGGCCTGCTCCGCGAGCGCGTACCGTCGCGCCTCGCGCAGTCCCGCTCGGGCGCGGTTCGCCTGGCTCTGGACCTCCACATACACGCCGCGGCGCAGGGCGTCCCGCGCCGAGGTGAGGGATTTCCGTGCGTCGGTGATGTTCACGCCCGTCTTGCGGGCGTGGTCCACGTCGGTGACGACGCGGTCCAGGGTACCCAGTGCACGGGCGTATTTCCGGGCCGCCTCCGCCTTCTCCACCGCCTTCGTGCACAGCCCGTGTATCTTCGAATATTCCCGGAGGGCGAGGGATTCGCGGGCGTCGGCCAGGAGGGCTTCCGCGTCCGCGACGCTGCCGCCCCGCTCCCGCGCGTAGTCCAGCCGGGCTTGGGCCCTGTCGAGGACCGCCTGCAGGAGGCGCTCCCGCCGCTGGTCGAGGGCGCGCACGCTGAGCTTCCGGAGAAGCTGCTCCGCCCTGACGGGATCGCCCTGGGCCGCGAGGGCCCGGGCCCGCTCAATCGTGCGCTGGAACGTGATCGTCTCGATACCCGCCTGCGTCGCATCCTGGAGGACGCCGTCCGCACGTGCGAGGGCCTCGGCCACCCGCGTGCGCCGTTTTGCCAGATCGATCGCCCGGCGGGCCGCCCGGGCGAGCTCGAGGGCACGACCCAGGTCGCCCGCGGACTCCGTTTGCTCCGCGCGCTCGATGAGATGGCGCCCGAAGGAGGTGTCCGCCCGATCCTTCGCGGAGGAGGCCAGGTCCTTGCGCGCCGCGTCGAGGGCCCGGCGCAGTGCCTCGGGGCTGCCGCGAGCGGCGAGGGGCCGGCCGAGGGGCTGGCCGCACGCGTCGCAGGAGGCCCGGCCGTCCGGGACCTCACTCTCGCAGAGGGGGCATCGTACCATGCTTACGACCGCGGTGGACTCCCCGGCCTGAGGATGCACGGGAACGTTCCGCGCGATGGCCGACTTTCGGGTATAAAGGCCACGACCTCGTAATCGGGTCTGATAACCATATGGCCCGGAGGCGCACCGCCGTGGTCCCGAAAACCTTCAAGTAGGCCCGTCCGCATCGACGGGCCGCCCGGGACCGCGCGCGGCGCGGACCGGGGAGGTTGCATCGTGGCGGGTCGGAGGGGGCGCACGCTCGTGGGTCTCCCGGTCGTGGACGCGGAGGGCATCGAGCTCGGCTATGTCTCCGCGGAGCAGGACAACGTCCTCGTGCTCGGGGAGGGTTCGTCGGGGATCCTCCGCCTCGGCCGGCGCTACGTGGACCGCATCGAGGACAAGGTGTTCCTCAAGGGCCCCGTCGTCGAGATCTTCGCGAACCTGAACGTCGTGGACAACGAGGGCGAGTTCGTCGGCGTGGTGAAGGACACGGTCGAGGCGGACGACATCCTGGACTCCCTCATCATCGAGGACGAGTCGGGCGAGATGCTGAGCGTCCTGCTCGAGGACGTGCGGTCGATCGACGAATGGGTCGAGCTCAGCGTGGGTGGGGACTCCCTGGGCGAGGGCTAGGCGGTCTCCTCGGGCAGGACGAGGACGACCGCCATCCCGATCCAGATGAACAGCAGGATGAGCACGAGGATCCCGCCGTAGCCCAGGACGAGGTTCACGGCGAGGAGGAGGATGGGCACGACGAAGCCCACGAAGGCGGACCAGGACCAGCGGACCATGGGGACGGCCGCCTCGATGGCCTCGGACGCTTAAAGGTTTCCGGCCGCCGCTCGGTATGTACCGTGCGGGTCAGCCCTTGCGGCGGATACATGGACCCGGTCCCCATCGGGAAGAGACGCGGCCTGGGTGGGCTGCGCGGGTGCGGCGTGCCATGAAGAAGATCGACTTCAAGAAGGAATATGGGGAGCTCTACTTCCCTTCGGCGAAGGAAGTCGTGATCGTCGACGTGCCTCCGATGAACTTCGTCACGGTGTCCGGGACCGGGAACCCGAACGACAACCCCGCGTTCCAGCAATCGTTCGAGGCGCTGTACGGGGTGTCGTACACGCTCCGGTTCGGCCTCAAGAAGCAGAGCGTCGCCGAGTACCGCGTCGGGCCCCTCGAAGCCCTGTGGTGGACGGACGAGGCGGGCGGGTTCTCGATCGAGTCGAAGGAGGACTGGAAGTGGACCGTGATGGTCATGCAGCCCGATGTCGTGACCCGCCCCCACTTCGACAACGCCGTCGCCCAGGTGCGGGAGAAACGGAATCCCGTGGCGTTGCCGAAGGTCCGCTTCGAGCGGTTCGACGAGGGCCTCTCCGCCCAGGTGATGCACCTCGGGCCGTACGCGACGGAGAAGCCCACGATTGAGCGGCTCCATCATTATATCAAGGAACACGAATATAAATTGCACGGGAAACACCATGAGATCTACCTCGGGGACCCGCGACGGAGCGCCCCCGAGAAGCTGAAGACCGTGCTGCGCCAACCCATGCGGCGGTAAGGCGATTCAGGCGCGCGGGGAGGCCGCCCGCTCGGCCGCTTCTCGGATCGCTCGCAGGTTCTCCGCGACGTGGTCGGGGAAGATCCCGCTCCCCGACACGAGGATGTCTGCGCCCGCCTCGGCAACGAGGGGCGCGGTGTCGATCTTGATCCCTCCGTCCACTTGGAGGGCGCAGGCGAGCCCTCCCTTGTCGATGTACGCGCGCGCCTCGCGTATCTTCGGGAGGACATCGTGGCGGAAGCCCTGCCCCGCGAAGCCCGGATGGACGGTCATGACCAGGAGCAGGTCGACATCGGCCAGGAAGGGGGCCGCCTTCTCGAACGGCGTCGCCGGGTTCAGCACGAGGCCCGGGCTTACGCCGACGTCGCGGATCGCCCTCACCGTCGAGCGGATGTCGTGCTCGCTCTCCACGTGGACCGTGAGATCGTCCACGCCCGCGTCAGCGAAGGCCCGGACGAAGTCTTGCGGGCGGGTGACCATGAGGTGGGCGTCGAAAGGGACCTTCGTGACCGGGCGGATCGACCGTACGATCGCGGGACCCATCGTCAGGTTCGGGACGAAGTGGCCGTCCATCACGTCGATGTGGAGCAGGTCCGCACCCGCGTCCGCGGCCTCCCTCACCTGGTCCCCGAGACGGTCGAAGCGGGCCGAGAGGATCGAGGGGGCGATCTTGATCGCCATGACGGCCGCCGAATCACCGCGGGCGCAATAAGGATTCCCTCCCCCGCGAACACGTCCCGCGGAGGAGGTTGGTTAGGTGGACGGTTCAGCCGTAGTTGTACGCGACCAGCTCCGCCTCCAGCTTCCCGTCGCTGTAGGGCCCGAGCCAGGCCATGGCCTTGACCACGTTGCCAACTTGCCCGCTGTACCATAGCCGGGCGATCGGATGGCCGGGCAGTTCGTCGAAGTCCCGCGTGACGTTCAGCACCTGGTTCGCGAGGCGGTCCGAGAGTTCCATCCTCCGCGGGGTCGAGACCTCGACAGGGATGGACCCCAAGGTGCCCGCGGGGACCGTGACGTTCGCCGGCGTGCCGGAGTGCATTACGAGGCTCACGAGGGCGCTGAAGTCCACGGAGCGGTTGTCCACGTACGTGTGGTTCCTGGAGGAGAACCGGACCTGGGACCACGTGTGCACGGAGACGTTGCTCGTCGCGTTCCATGTCTCGTTCCCGGCGAGCGGGAAGCTCCAGACGACGAGGGGCGGGCTGAACGAGGTCCAGACCTTCGCGGTGTACGACACGTGCGTCGTGCGGTTGTCGTACGTGTAGGTCGCGTTCATCGTGAGCGCGTAGAAGGAGCCCACGAGCGCGAGGTCCGACGTACGCGAGAGCACGTAGCCCGTGACGTTGGCGTACCGGAACGGCGTGCGTTCCGACTCCCGGTCGCAGAAGGCGCCTGCCAGGGCGTACGAGGCGGTCACGGTCACGTTGTACACGGTCCCCGCCGCGTTCGACTCCGTGCCCTTCACGGTCTTCAGGAGCCAGCCCTGGAGCAGGATCGAGTCCCTGTCGCCCCAGATGTTCGCCACGCTCACGTCATACCTCCACCAGTCTCCCGCCTGCCATCCCGGCGCGGACGCGGTCGTGCCTGTGCCCGGGGGCGGATTCTGCGTGGTCCCGTTCCCGTTCGTGTTGTTCCCGCCGTTGCCCGGCGGATTGGACGGTGGGTTCGGGTTCGCGATATTCGGCGGCGTCTGGGTCGTGAGCCGGGGCATCATCAGGATTCCTGCGATGAGGATGACGGCCACGGCCACGACCAACGCGGTCGTGATGTACTTCCGGTTCGTGTTCATCCCATTCCTCCGGCGGCCGGCACGACCGGCTTGGATATAAGCGGCTTATTGGACGCCTGTGGAATAAACCTGATTCATTGCGACCTCGCGCACGCGGGATTCCGCTCGAGTCCTCTCCTCGATATTCCGAGTGAAGCGAAGGCTCCATCTCGCTGCGATTCGCGCGCGGCGTCGCACGCGACCAAAGCCCTTAAGAACCGCGCGCCTTCTCCCCGCCCGTCTCCGGGCGACGAGCGGGTGGGAGGCGGCGATGTCCGAGGTTACCGAAGAGCAGATCGCGAACCTGAGGAAGCAGGCGACGATCCTCCGCCGCCACATCATCCGCATGACCCACAACGTGCAGAGCGGCCATCCGGGCGGATCCATGTCCGCCTGCGACATCGTGACCGCGCTCTACTTCCACGTGCTCCGCGTGGATCCCGCGAACCCGACGTGGCCCGAGCGGGACCGGTTCGTCCTGAGCAAGGGCCACGCCTGCCCGGTATGGTACGCAGCCCTCGCGGAGCGCGGCTTCTTCCCCGTGGAGGAGCTCATGACCTTCCGCAAGCTCGACAGTCGCCTCCAGGGTCACCCCGAGATCGGCACGACTCCGGGCGTCGAGAACGCGGCGGGCGCGGAGGGCCAAGGGCTCTCCTTCTCCGTGGGCCTCGCCCTCGCCTCGCGGATCGACCACAAGGCCTGGCGGGTGTACACGATCATGGGCGACGGCGAGCAAGACGTCGGGCAGACGTGGGAGGCTGCGATGGCGGGGGCCAAGTTCGGCCTGGACAACCTCACCGCCTTCGTGGATCGGAACGGCATCCAGCAGGAGGGCCGGACGGAGGACATCATGCCCCTGGAGCCGCTCGCGGAGAAGTGGCGGGCCTTCAACTGGCACGTGCTGTCGATCGACGGGCACGACTTCCGCCAGATTCTCTCCGCGATCGAAGAGGCTCAGCGGACGAAGGGCCGGCCCACGGTGATCATCGCACGTACGGTGAAGGGCAAAGGCGTCTCCTTCATGGAGAACAAGATCAAGTACCACGGCGCGGCGACGAGCGACGAGGAGCTGAGGCTTGCCCTCGCGGAGCTGGAGGTGCCGCCGTGACGCTCGGCCCTCCGTGGAAGATGGAGAGCCCGCGGAGCGCCTTCGGGAAGGCGCTCGTCGAGCTCGGCAAGCGAAACCCCGACGTGGTCGTCGTGGGCGCGGACACCACTGAGTCCATCAAGACCGTGGACTTCGGGAAGGCCTTCCCCGAGCGGTTGTTCCAGGTGGGCATCGCGGAGCCCAACATGATGTCCATCGCCGCCGGCCTCGCGGCGGCGGGTAAGATTGCCTTCGCGGCCACATACAGCGTTTTCGGCTCCGCGCACACGTACAACGTCATCCGGCAGAACGTGGCGTACACGAAGCTCAACGTGAAGATCTTCTGCTCCCACGCCGGCCTGACGGTCGGCCCGGACGGGGCGACGCACCAGGTGAACGAGGACATCGGGCTCATGCGCGGTTTGCCGGGCATGACGGTCCTCGTGCCGGCCGACGCGCCCGAGGCCGGGAAGTGCGTCGACGCCGCGGCGCAGCTCCAGGGCCCGGTGTACTGCCGGTTCTCCCGGACCAACGTGCCCACGGTCACGCTCCCCGACGACCCCTTCGTCGTGGGGAAGGCCCGCGTGATGCGGGACGGCTCGGACCTCGCCCTCGTCGGCTGCGGGATCATGGTCGCGAAGTGCCTCGAGGCCGCGGACATCCTCGCGAAGGAAGGTGTCCAGGCGCGCGTGATTGACCTGTCGACGGTCAAGCCGCTCGACGTGGCCACCCTGGACAAGGCCGCGCGGGAGACCGGCGGGATCGTCACCGCCGAAGAGCACACGGTCGTCCACGGCATCGGCGCCGCGGTGGCCTCCGCGGTGGCCGAGAACCATCCGGTCCCCATGGCCTTCGTCGGCGTGCAGGACGTCTTCGGCGAGAGTGGCGAGGCGGAGGAGCTCCTGAGGAAGTACGGGCTCACCTCGGACCGCATCGTGGAGGCCTCGCACCGCGTGCTGACGATGCGCGGCCGCTGACGCGGGCACTCCTTCCGCCAACTTGGGACCCATTGCCGGCTTCGGTCCCCCCGTGTGTTTCTGCGGATGCTAATGGCGTCGCAGGCTCGACGAGGCTATGATGCAGTCGAAGCAGGGTTCGCGCCGCGACCACGGCCACTCGACCGAGTTCTCGGGGGAATCCGGCTTCTACTCCCGCTTCGCGTCCGGACCCTGACGGCTCAGGCGGTAGTCTCAGGCGACGCAGCCCTCGTTCGTGTAGGTCACGGTCGAGACGGCGCCGTACACGTTCTCGTGGGAGGCGAGTAGCTCCTCGTCGCGGATCCACCACCGCTTCGTGTTCGTCGCAAGGGCCTCCTTGAACTCGATTCCGTGAGGCAGCACGAACTTGGGCAGGATCGTGCTCCCGTCCGGGTACGACAGGGCCTCCGACTGGGACTCGGAGAGGTCCCCGATCCTCAGATACACCTTCGGCCCTTCGATCCGGAAGTCGATGTCGACGATCCGCGTGGGATAGCTCTTCGAGACGAGCTTCTGAAAGATCTCGAAGATGCCGCCGCCGTACTCCCCGCCGCCGATGGCCTCGATGGCCTTCCGCTGGGCCGTCGTCGTCTTTCGATCGATGTAGAGCCTCCGGATCGCATTCCCCCGCTCGATCGGTCCGGGAAAGAAGTACGCGGTCGCGAAGATGGCGCCATCGAGTCTCGTATCCCCGAACCGGCCTTTCCGGATGCGGTACGTCCCGACCCCGTGGCAGGTTCCCTGGGTCGGCCTCGCGTTGAAGTTGCACGGGCAACCCCAATCGCAGTTGCAGTTCGTGTAGTAGTCCGCCTCGAACTTCCACGTTGTCGCCATTGAACCTAAGCTCCCCGCGACTCGGGCCCTGCCCAGGCGCGCGTCTTCGGACGGGCACCGTTCATGCGGCCCGTTTCACCGGCCCGTTCTCATTATACTTCTGGACCGCGACGAAGCCCGCGACGTTCTGGTAGGCCATGTTCCAGCCTGGAAGGTCGTCCTTCAGCTGCCACCGCTTGACTGACGTCACGTCGGCTTTCTTGAAGTTGATGCCGCCGGGCAGCAGGATCCGTCCTTCGAACGGCGCGCCCGTGGCGGGGTTTCGGATGTGTTCGCTCACGACCTCGCCGACGCCGTGGACCCGGAACGAGCTTTCATGTCCCTTGAACTTGAAGTCGATTTTCGCAGCCTTCGTTGGGTAAGCCTTCGCGATCGTCGTCGGGAAGATCGCGAAGACGCCACCGCCCGCCTTCCCGCTGGTGATTGTCTCGATCGCCTCCTTTTGCGCGGGGCTCGCTCTTGAGTCGAGGTAGAGCCTCGACGCCCCGTTCCCGTGGTGGATCGCGCCCGGCCACCGGAGCCCCCACGCAAACGTCACGCCGTCGAGCTTCGTCGTGCCCATGTGTCCATTCCGGATGTGCCACGCGACGAGGGCCTCGCAATTCCCGTTCGTCGGAAGCGCGTTGAAGGCGCACGGGCACCCGTACGCGCAGTTGCAGCTCTGGATGTACTCGGCCTCGAAACTCCACCTCACCATGGGATGCACCCTCGTAGGCGTGAAAGGTCACGGCCCGCGCATCTTGAACGGCGCCCAGTTGCCGTCCTTGTCCGAGTTGTCGAACGACATCCCGTAGTCGTTGAAGACGGCGCGTAGCCCGATGCCCATGTTCATCGGGTCGATGTCGGGCGCCATGGGATTGTTCAGGACTTGGATGGGTTTGCCCTTGTTCCCGCCTTCCGTGGGCTTGAGCTGGTACTCGAGCACGCCCGGAATCGAGACCTTGTGGGCTTTCCCGTCGAACGCGATGGGGACATACCTCGAGCCTTTGAGGTTGCCGATCATCCCCGCGATCATGGCGAGCGGCCCTCCGGCTTTGCCCATGAAGAGGGTCTCGAGGGCCGCCTTCTGTTTCGCGTTCGCCTTCTCGTCGAAGTACACGGCCGCGGTCCAGTTGCCCTTCCAGAAGTTCCCCGGGGACTTCGACGCCACCACGACGTTCAGGCCGTCCAGGGCCACGTCGCCGTACTTCCCCTTCCGGATGTGGAACGCGTCCATGGCCTCACAGGATCCTTTCGTCGGATCCGCGTAGAAGAGGCACGGACATCCGGAATCGCAGTTGCACGAGTTGACCCAATCGCCCTCGAGACTCCACCTTGCCGATGCCATGAGCAGAACCCTGCGCCGGATATCCCGATGCATCTCTTAACGCGTTTCGGCGGTGCCGTGGGATTTTGTTTCGGTCGACCGAAATCTCTTGGCCGTTTCGCACGGCGCCGCCGTGCACCTTCATATCCCTCGGGCTCGATGCCGCCCGGGATGGAAGGCGCGGGACGTGCGGAGCCGCGAGACGTCCTGCGCGCGCTGACCGTGCCGGTCGCGCTCATCGTTGCCGCAACCGTTGCGGCCGCGTGGTATGTGACGTGGAGCACAGCCGACGCGTCCATGGCCCTGTTCGCGTCGCCGGGCATGGACGTGACGGGCATCGGCTTCGCCTTCGCCCTCCTCGTGGTGATGATGGTCGCGATGATGCTCCCGTCCGCCTTGCCGATGATCCTCGCCTACCACGGCATCACGCGCCTCGAGGCGGGCCGGCCCGTGCGAGGATCA
>Ga0209751_10000826_pt1 | contig 32638 bp, 34 predicted proteins | sample RifCSP13_1_FD_184019 | JGI IMG/M metagenome (GOLD analysis project Ga0209751, IMG submission 184019) | Soil microbial communities from Rifle, Colorado - Rifle CSP2_sed 13_1 (SPAdes) (version 2) | ecosystem: Environmental > Terrestrial > Deep subsurface > Rock core/Sediment | place: Rifle...
TCTACGCTCACCTGGTCCATGCTCAATCAAATCCTACACACGGCAGTGAGAAAGGGATCCTACACACGGCAGTGTGTAGTGCTGTTCAGATCCTACCTACTAGAACGGACGCCGCCCCCTCTTTATCTCAACGTTACCGACTCAGAAGCTTCATCGAAATTGCGGAGCTTCTGAGTGTCACCCGTCTTCTGAGTTGGTATTGAAAAAATGAGAGTGGGAGTGGCGTCCGTCTAGTAGGCTGGATCTAAAAAGCACTACACACTTGCCGTGTGTAGGATCTATTTTTTTGACACAGTCGCTGCCGAAGCTGTGAAAATTTCGAAAATCACCCACAGATTTCGTAGATTTCACAGACAAAAGGAATGTAAGCAGGACCAGCAGGACAATAAAAGGCGCAAATTCGAGACCAAGCCATCGTCTGCTCCTTAAATCTGCGAAATCGGAGTAATCTGTGGATGATTTCTTCACAGCTTCTGCCGTGTGTAGGATCTTTTTGACAAAGTCTCATGAAGTCGGTGGTTTTATCGCATTGGCTATTATTTCTTGTTTAAGTTGAATTTTCTGACTTATACTCCATAACGGTCAGCAGGCGCCTTGGCGGACGAATCCTGAGATCAGCTACCCGCCCTTAAAAACTCACGCAGTCAATCCGCAAATCACATGGTGCAGCTTCACATTCCAAATCTCGGTTCAGCAACGGAGCAATACTTTTGAGCGCATCGCAAGAATCGTCCGGCCGGTCGAGTGTTCCTCTGGCGCCAGAAGCGGTTCTGCAGCAACGGTACCGCATCGTCAGACAATTGGGACGAGGCGGAATGGGCGCAGTCTATGAAGCCGTGGATCAACGGCTTGGGATGACAGTAGCCCTCAAAGAGACAGTCTCCAGCGACGCTGCTGTTCGGAAGCAGTTCGAACATGAAGCCCGTCTCCTCGCCGCAATGAACCACCCAGCGCTGCCTCGCGTTAGCGATTATTTTGCGGAGGGGGATCGGGCGTTTCTCGTAATGGAGTTTATTGCCGGAGCAGATCTGGCCCGGATCATTGCTCAACAGCCAGGCCCGTTTCCGCGTGACCAGGTAATCTCCTGGGCCGACCAGCTACTCGATGCACTCATCTACCTTCACACCCGAGACAGACAGGTCATCCATCGAGACATCAAACCGCACAACATTAAATTGACTGCCTCGGGCCAGATCGCGTTACTTGACTTTGGCTTGGCGAAAACGCAATCGTCTGATACTTCGAACACCAGTTCCTCAAGCTTCTTTGGTTACACCAGACAGTACGCACCGTTAGAACAGATACAGGACCGCCGCACTGATACACGCAGCGATATCTATGCCTTGGGCGCCACGCTTTACCACCTACTGACCGGGGTGAAACCGCCCGACGCGTTACTGCGAGCGGCGGCAGTGGTAAACGGAGAAGTCGACCCGTTGCGTCCGGCAGACGAGGTTAACGCAGCTGTTGGGTATGAAATCGCACCGATTCTGGCAAAAGCGATGGCCCAAAAAGCAGAGGATCGCTTTATCAGCGCAAGCGAGTTTCGCGAGGCTCTCCGCCGCGTGGGTCGACGAGCAGATGCAACTGATGCCCCCTCCGAACACCATGACCTGAAGCTCGAAACTATCTCCGATCCCTCGTTTGGACCAGGCACAGTTACTCTATTGGTAGCGACAGTATTGTTGTTAGGTGCGGGCCTGATCTTTGGTTTCAATCGGTGGACAGCCGCTCCTCGGGCTATTGGCAAATTGGATTCAGCTTCAAGTAGATCTCAGGCAGCGGGTTTATCGGCGACGCAAGAGCGGACTCGTGTTGAAAAGCTTAAGCCGAAGGATCTCAACTCAGAAGGTCTCAGTAACTCCACCCCGCAAGTAGGACGGCGCACATCCTCGAACTCGCGTCGAGAGACTGCGCGACCATTAAATCGAGCGCAAGCTCCTGTTGTTTCAGTGCCCAGGGTGCGTTTGCCGGCGCTGGACCTCACGAACGAGTCAAACTTTTAGGGAGTGTTTCTGTTCAATCCACGATCGCAAACGCCCGTACTGGAAAGGAGCCAAAGCCTCTCACCTTTACCGGCACCGCAAAGAACCTGAAACCAGTGTCCGGTAACTCCGATAGCCCGCAAAGGTGTTCGACGATCGGAATATTGTGTGAAAGTAGTATCGTGTGTGCGGGTCGAGTACCATCGTTTACGTCATCGATGTTGAAAGAGTCAATTCCCACCAACCTTACGCCTGAGCTCGCAAGTAACTCTGCAGCGCCAGCTGTCAAAAAAGGGTGCTTTCCACTCGAGTATTCCTCAGTCCGCCAATGTTGATCCCATCCAGAGTGGATGAGAACAGCTTTCTCGTGCAATCGATTGCCAGCAAAAGTTTTGCTATCGACAGCAGGTGAACCAGTTCGGTTGCATCGGACAACAACGCCCTCAAGATTGGCCACAGAGCTTAAGTCCAGTTGCGAGACGTCGGCACGTTCAGCGAAGCGGTGATAAGGCGCGTCGATGTACGTGCCGGTGTTCGCGACCATTTCGACCTTGCCGATCTGGAACTCCGTGTCCGGAGCGTATCGAGATCGCGATTCCGCGCGGCTAAGATAGTCGGAAATGACAGGGGGCGGCAGTCCTTTGTAGGTGACCATGCCGTGATGGATGGTGTGAGAGACGTCTATTGTTCTGGTCATTTTGGCTAGCTAAGTCGAAAATCTGTTTTTCATTCACGCGCGTCCAGTCGATACGCCAAGAGCCGATTACCATCAGAGGTATAGAGAAGACGTGCTTGCTCATCGCGTACAAATCGTTCATCGGGGTTTGCTAAGCGAACGAAGCGATCTGAGTTGCCATTATTTACATTCACTCCGACTAGTCCTCTCCGCCCGTTGAATTCAGTGGGTTGATAGAAATTGATGCGACCGTCCAATTTGGTGGACCAGCGCTCATTACCTTCCACGCTCAACGTGACGGTAAACAGCAGCGCAATTGACAATGCGATCCAACGGCTGAAGGAACTTCTAAGTGCCATGACTTTCACTTCGCTACGAATTGTTGGGGAGAGATGGAACTATATTAACGCTGGCTGCCGTTAAGTCTTAACGATCTGTCACTCAGCGCAGCCCATTTACTTCCTTAAGTGCCTTCACCAGTTTTGAGGCGGCGTCTTCCGCAAGCATCTGTTTCTCTGTTCGCCAAAGGACTCGTGCGAGTCCCGGTGCGTTGTGACTAACAACATACATCTCACCCTCGGGATAGATGGAATTGAGAATGCGCCGATAACGCAGGAGATTGAAGACGATCACAAAGTCAGCCTGCGTTGGATCACCTACCCCACTAATGAGCCGGTAGTCACGAATGTACTTATTGAGTTTCTTGCCGATAACTGAAAACGCATGACGAAAACGGCGCTCGGTCCGCATTCCAGAGCGAACCGCATCCACTGCCACCTGCGCCGGGTCGCCACCGACATTTACGGTGTTGGAGCGCATAACCAATAGGTGCGCACGTCGCTTACCCCTGATCTCCGAGAGAGACCCCAAGACTAGAGGTGAGTTTGGAACCGGGTCCTCTTGTGGTTGCTGCGACCGCGCTTGAGTGCTCAGGAGAAAAACAGCTCCAACCAAAACTGCGGTTGGCCAAAAAAACTTAACCATGACGTCTAGATTGCCTTTAGCGTAGCGAGAATTCCCTGGTTATTAACACTCAAGCGCAAAAATACATCCTACATTAGAAGCGCCTCCACGCGATGGGCATGAACCATGTTCTCACAGGGTGACCAGGCAAACACCGTGAAGCGGCCATCCTGGGATGCAACCAGGGCTACGGCGTTACGCTGATCGTGTACGAATTGCGCCGCCGATAGGTGTCGCGTGTTGCCGAGTTGCAATGGTGCAACCACCGCAAGAGTACTTCCAATGACAGGTTCAGTGATTGCGACTCGCTCAATTCTGTGAGCTCCGCGGCGACGCGTAATTTTTCCACCAAACGCCAGTAGTTCGTACTTGTCATTAATAAATGCGGCACCGTCAACGGCTGTTAAGCCTGCGATGGCATCAACGGAGTCGATAAATGCCTCTTGCCACGCGGGCTGTGTCTTGTCTTTAGCGGGCCGGCGCATCAGTTGAGCGAGTTCAGCGTAGGGAGGCGCAACAGCGTATGAGACCGGTTGCATTATCGACTCGCGCCATTCATCTGAATCTTCGGGGACGACCAGCAGCGAGCCACCGCGGCCGTGAGCGCGCATGGATACTGCCAGTTGCACCAGAACGTTCACCGCGTCGGGTTCAGATGGTGCGCCAAATCCAAGTAGCGGTGAAAGGAGAGCCGGACAGTCGACCAGACTTGTGCCGTGTTCGTCGACGACCTTTATTTGGTCGCCTTTGAGGACTACGACATTCACGAATTTTCCGGTTTCAGCGCCGCGTCGATACTTCACTACCAGCAAGCCAGGTTCGATAACTTCCAGAACGAAGCAGAGCCTTGGGATGTCTCGCGTCGTTCCCCAGATGCACAGCTCATCTCCATCCTGATTGGTCCGCCAAACCCCAAGGTGTATTCCTGGGCGCTCAACCGCGGGGGCGAGTTTGGTGAGAACGTCGGATGTAAAGGGTAGATGATGCGCAAACGTCAACGGCTGATGGGACATACTCGGCGGAAGGAAAGCCAATGAGATCTTCGGTGAATAACCTTCTTCGCGACGAAGGCTGGCCCAGAACGCCGCTTCAATTATGTCTTCGACGGCTGCGCGATCTGGTGCGGGCGCCAAATCAGCACCGTCTTGCACCTGAGTACGTGCAACATGATTCGCAAAGTGTGCCTCTATAGTGTCGGCAACGAGATGTGCAGCAGGATATGCGGGAGATGTCATGAAAATCCAGGACTATCGTTCACTAGGTTGCGGCAGCTCATCAACGACACCCTCTGGAATCTTCAACACTTCTTCCCAGCCGGAATTGTCTGCGCGCATTTGCGCGGTCAAATCCTCCCGGAGTTTATGAAGCCTGTCACTCAGTGTTGACGGATAGTTGCGAATGTCGCCGAAGCGCTTTCGCTGCTCTTCAACGAAGGCTTTTTGTTTTTCTATCGAGGGGATTGCAGAGTGTTGACCATTCTCCCAGAAGGGCTGCAGCAGTCGCTCGACAAGGATCGCTCCGGGAATATTTATCTCCTCGTCATCTAATCCGACCACGTCACCTACGTAGTTTCCCTTTGCGGTAACACCACGAAAGAGCTGCAGCCGCCCGGGAAGCGTCGTCTTATCTAATGAGTTCGAGGCTTTCAAAGTCGGTTTTCCATCGATCGAGCACTGTTTGAAGATCACGCCGGCAACAGCCGGAACCTCACTAGATAACTTTGTGCCGATACCAAAACCGCCGACTTCTGGAAAATCCTTCACGATTGCCTGCACGCGTTCCACATTCAAATCGCCCGTGAGATTGGGCCTCAGTCCGGACAGTCCATTGGCTTCAAAGAAATTGAGGCACCAACGGCCCAACTCTGCCAGATCACCTGAGTCAACGCGAAAGCCCTTAAATGCGCGACGTCTGGCCGTCGTTGAAGTGGCAGCCATTGCCGCATGCACGGCGCCCATGTAGACGTCTATCGTATCGAGGAGCAACGTCGTGCCGTTAGGATTGGCGTCGAGCCAACGTTCAAAGGCCACCTGCTCAAAGTGTTTTGGTTTGCCGGTTCGCGGCTCGATTTCTGGCTCGGTCATGTACTCAATGTAAGCCTGCTGCCAGTAGTGCGCCTCCGTTCCAACTGCGGGGATATCGAGCCGATGCGCTGCCTCCATGTTCGAAGTGTCGTTAAAGCCACCAATAAAAGCGTAGGTAGCGATATCGACAGCCCGCTCAATATCTCCATTTCTGCGCAGCGAAAAGTCCGAGAGCCAGCGATGATCGCCCGCTGCCATTCGGAATTGCATTGCCGTGCTGGCAGTGGTCATCGGGAGGTCAAACGCGTGCTCGAACTTGATCTCTTGTGCCTGGGTCAGCCCAAACTTACCGGTGATGTCTGCGAAGGGCTGCTGCTTGAAGACAATGGTGCCGGGTCGCACCGCTCGGATGGCTCCAACGAAGTGCATGTCTTCAATTGCTTTGGCAAACAACTTTAGTCCCGCGCGATCCTGCTCCAGGAACCTCAAGCGCGGCCGATCAATTTGACTATCGATCAGTAATCGGACGAGTCGTTCGTGACCAAGACAAGGGGCAAACGGCAACTTGCGTTGCGTCACGTAAAAAGTCGCCTCAACATCGCTTAGGTAACGGTCGTGCAAACGCGTCGCATTCTTATATGACGCATCCCCCATTACGGCGTGATAACGATCAAAATTTAGTGTGCCCATCTGTCTTTGGATCAAGCTGCCGTTTGCTCGGGCAATTGAGCTTGTTTGTTCTGCCCCGCTCGCACGAATTCCGCTCCTGCAGCTTGCATCTCTGCGATCGCGCGCTCCCCGTCACCTGGGTTTAGATCTACGGCACGCATAGCATCTTCGATTGCCTTTACTCTGAAACCCTCTTTGATAGCATCAAGCACAGTGTGTTTGACGCAATAGTCCGTCGCAAGTCCGCCGACCCAAACTTCCTTTACGCCAAGACGGTGCAGTTGCAGGCTCAGATCGGTTCCGTCGAAAGCAGAGTATCCCTCGTCATTGCCCAAACCCGTTGAGATGACACGAATGTGGATGTCATCGATAAGATCGGGATGGAACTCTGCGCCCTTGGTCTTCTGCACACAATGGATCGGCCATGTACCGCCGAAAGCGGCAAAGTGTGTAGTAATGGGCGGGTGCCAGTCTCGAGTTTTGAACACCGGTTCACCACGTTCGAGAAACTCTCTGGCGAGTCTGTTCAGTGGTGCTATCACCTCGTCACCATGAGCGACCGCAAGAGCGCCCCCCGAGCAAAAATCATTCTGAACATCAACTACGATGAGTGCCCGGTTCTTTGATTCTGACATTACCTTGTCCTTCTTCCTTTCTCCTTTTTACGAGGTTTGTCAGAAATGTAGTACAGACAAGCTAAAACTCAAAACCTCTGGAGTGCGGCAGAACTTTGGTTCTGTGTTGCCAGAAGTGCCAACCCAAAGCGGGGGCGCGGGCTAGACGCCCTTGCCGCGGCACTCCAAGCCGGTGATGCAGTAGTGCTCGTCGACTTTTAGCGTGAGATTCGCCTGTGACTTGAGCGGAATGACCCAATTTGTTGCTGTTGGAAGGATCGCATCTTGCCAGAAGCATTCAGTCTCCTCGGCAGACATTCCCATGATGTTGTTCGACTGTAACCGGATCTTCTCTTCGCGCAGTAGGCGAGAACGATGTGCCGCCTCCAACTCCATTTCCATGTAGACCAAAAAATCCAGAACGTCCGCGAGCATTTCGTACCCCGGTACCCTCGCGCCTACAAACCAGCCCTCAATGAGGATCAAGTGCGGCATTGGGACGATCTTGTTTGGGGGTCTTTGTTCAATGCGAGTGTCATATCGGGGAACCGAGAGGAGATCGCTGGACGCTCGAGCATCGTTCAGAAACTTTGACAGTAACGTTAGATCGTGAGTACCGGGCATCGCGCGCCACCTGAAGCCAAGGGACTCCCTCTGTTCAGGTGTGAAGTAAAAATCGTCCAGCGAAACCACTGCAACTGGCTTTTCAAGAGTGCGCGTTAAAGCAGCATGCACTATTTTCGTCAGGGTTGATTTACCTGCGCCTGGGAGGCCGACAATCCCTCCAATACAACGCCGCGGGATGCTGGCCCATGAGGCGATCAAGCTTGCGAGAGGCAGGTAGTGGCTCCATAAGGCGCTCAGTTCGACTGTCACTCCCCTTGCTTCCAGGTCTTCCCCTATGGGTTTCAGGAGGGCCAAGCGCGATGAGATTGACTGTTCGATCTGTTCTCCGGCGCAATGAATCAGTCCCTGTTCAACTACGTCAACAGTGTCGCGCAGGTGAGAGATCTGATGAGCCGTAGTTTTGAGGCCAGCTCGCACTCGCTCCAGTATTACTCTTCGTTGTTCTGTCACTTTCAACCTGCTCCGCAAACCCCTTTAACCGGAAATCGCGACCAATGTTAATATGCTAACCCATTACCCAAACTAAAGAGATGGATCAAAACGGAGAACAGATAAGGTACGACCCCGCAAACGTGTACCTAAGCGAGCACGGATTGAGCCGTGACGCCCTGAGTCAGTTTGTACCTCAGCTTTATAACGCGCGAGCGGCAATGCTCGAAGATCTTGCCTTACTGCGTTCCGGCAAGGAGATTCCAGGAAGCAAACAACCGCTCGATGCGGGTTTCATAGACCTTCCAGAGCGGTTACTGAACGAGTACCACGCCAAAAGCGAGCAGAGCGAAGTTGGCCGTATTCTGCAAACTGCCGCTGATCTTGCCGCCAACGTAGACCGCTTAGTTGTGGTTGGGATTGGTGGCTCGTACATGGGTACGCGTTCACTGTTCGAAGCTTGCTGTCATCCATTTCACAACGAACTTGGTCGCCTTAAGCGCGGACACCGACCACGGCTCTACTTTGCCGGTTACAACATTGGGAACGACCTCACACAGGCGTTGTTAGACATGCTTGCCGGCGCTGACTTTAGTCGAATAGAGGACCGTTGGGCCATTATCGTCGTCAGCAAGAGTGGCGGAACGCTTGAGCCAGCAATAGCATTTCGGCAGTTGTTCCGCCGCTTGCGCGAAAGCACTGTTGGTACTACATGGCAACGCAAGCTTGTTTTTCCCGTTACCAGCGAGGACAGCAAACTTCATCAACTAGCCAGAGAAGCGCTGGATAGCAAAACGTTCTTTGTTCCGGGTGATGTGGGAGGAAGATTTTCGATCTTTACAGCCTGTGCGTTGCTGCCGGCCGCAGTCCTTGGGATCGATGTAGTGCGGCTATTGGAGGGCGCGGCAGCCATGACGAAGCGATTTCGCGAGGCCGATGTGGAAGTTAATACGGTTCTCGACTACACCGGTGTTTCTCACCTGCTCGAAAAGCAGGAAGGGGCTTTTATTCGCGTGCTGTCGTTGTGGGATCAAGGTCTGGAAGCTCTTGGACTTTGGTACGATCAACTGCTGGCTGAAAGTCTAGGCAAGAAAGAATTGGGTGCAACTCCAATCACTGCAGTAAACACGCGTGATTTACACTCCCGCGGACAACAGCACCAGGATGGTCGACGGGACAAGCTCATCACAAACGTAATACTTGAGCGTCCGCGTCGTGAACCCGTCGCGGTCGGCACCTCTGACTATGATCAGGATGGATTAAACGAAATCGCCTCGCGCACATTGCCGGAGGTGCTTGTCGCGGCGATCCGCGGAACCAATCAAGCGTACAAAGAGGACAATCGTCCAACCGCAGATATCTCTTTACCTTCGGCCGGTGAATTCTGTCTGGGTCAGCTCTATCAGATGTTAATGCTTGCGACTGGTCTGGAAGGGTATCTGCTGGGCATTAACCCCTACGGTCAGCCCGGCGTTGAAGCATACAAGCGACACATGAATTCCGCCCTAAACTCATCTTGATTCCCACAAAGTTGAACATTGGACTCGCCTATCTAAAACTCTTTCTCCGCACGAAGTGCTCATCAGGCTCAAATTGGTTCACGCGGGAGGGGAACAGAGGAAGCTACCGGCGACTGAAACCAGTTACTTTCCAAAGGAAACCCTCAGTTACGAGCTGAACTTCTAACGAACGCTTGTCACTAACTGTCTCGATGACGGCGATGGTGCGTGCTGAGCTCTGTCCGAGTTCCACCATCTGGCTCTTCACATTGACCCTGGAACTTCGGCCCACAGCGCATCGTCAATCAAATCGCCCAGTACCAGTGCCACAACAAAATCCAATGTCGTGCCCTGAGCGATCGTTCTCTTACCTGACGCACGCAGGATCGCCAGTAGAAAGACGTAAGCGAAGAGCACACGCGGAGGACTATACGTGTCACCTCCACGGTCAAGCCCCCTGGTTAGCCAGATCTCGTACAGGGTCGGGTCCGGATGATTTGCTGCGCTCTTTCTCCCTCTTGGCCTGTCCACTCAGATCCGCCTTCTGCAAAGGCTCAGCCCACAATTAGCAGTTCACCTAACCCACCACCGAACTTCCAGGCTGCGGCTCCGGCGAGTATTCCCCGTAACGGTCCTTCCATTTCTTCTTCCTCCTGATGCCTGGATCAACGAGCAGAAGCTGCTTTGCCCTGCCGCTTCGCTTCCCGTAGGCGGTTGCCAAGTTCAGTTGCTTCATCCTGACTCAACACCTTTCGCGCCTTCTTGAATAACTCGCCTTCCTCTTCCTCGACGTGGTGTTCGACGTTCTCTTTCAGCACGGTGAATTTTGCAGTCCACTGCTCATCATCCTTCGGTTCTGATTCCAACTCACTGAGCAGTTGCTTGACCAGATTGTGCTCTTCATAGGCTTCAAGAGTGATCTCACGAGTTTCATCGGCGTTCTCGAGCGCGGGATAAAAGATCTGCTCCTCGATCTGCGCGTGCAGATCCAGTTCCGCTTTCAGTTGGGTGAACAGTTCTACCCGGGTTTTCACCCCACGTTCGGTTGTACCATCAATTTTTTCCATGATTCCTGCGACCTTTTCGTGGTCGGCCTTAAGTAGTTCAAATGCGTTCATCTCGTCCTCCTTCTGGTTTGTTTACTGCTTAGCTTGTGTTCTTCATAGGCCCTCCAGGGTCAGCTCTCTTGCCTGTTGCAGTTGAAAGCGGCCATGTTTACTCCCAATTAGAACCAATGTGAATCAAGCTGGACACAACGGTTCACGAATCTCGGACCCCTGCACTTTAATCGAACAGCAATCGCTTGACTGGTCTGGTTAGGGCAAGCCGGATGCCGTGGTTCCTGGGTGCGCCCAAAGCACTTACGTCATGCTCGGTTGCATTACGTCGCCCTTTAAGAAACCGCCAAGAGAGATTCTTCGGCAGGATGTAGTTTGCGTCCGTTGAACGCGATGAAGTCTTCTAACTCATCAAAGTAGTTTTCGATGATCTTGCCAGATTGGAAAAAACCAATGTACCGGCGCAGGTGCGAAAGTCTTTCGCCGTGAACTTGGTACCCATTACTTCCTTGATGTATTCATTGATGTGCCGTCGCTTTACATCAACGAACTCACCATTACCGTTCCGGAACTTAAAGACTTCCTTACCGGGCTGTTTTAGCAACGCGCGCATAACTTTGGCCACGTCTGGGTCGACAAGTTGTTGTTGTTGTCGCACGCCGGACTTTCCCGGGAAGTCGAACTCAATAGTGTTACCGCGCACCTTTATCTGGTTGTGACACCAATCGCCCATCGGCGTGCCGGTAGCGAAACCCACCCTTTGCCGTACCTCGGCGAATAATTCCTTTTGTCTGCAGACGTTCTAGTCGTGTCATGTCGGATAAATTTATTTGCCGGAACGCAATTTGTTTTAGTCAGCTAGATGTCAGCTCAATCGTCCTCTTTTCAAACCAGAAACGGTGGCTGGCGAGTTCTGCCTCGGGGAGCAATCGTGTATCAAACCAATAAACAAAACGAACAGTTTGAAATCAAGTGTTCATGGTGTGGAAACTTCATTCGCTCAGCTACCATTAAGCACGCGGAGCAGATGTGCCTGATCTGTCATGCTCGTATGCTGAATCAGTATTTTCAAAAAATGCGAAGCCGGAGACAGCGACGAACTGAATCCGGCGTTCGCGACACTCTTTGATTGCGCCCAGGCTATTTCCTTTTTTGATCCCCGCGATCTCCTTGACCAGAAGGGACAGTCTTCTTTGCCTTGCGCCTGCGATCCCGCGCTATCGACCTGCCGACGTCATCCACTTCATCAAATTGACCTTTGTCGTCTCTTCTCACGAATCGCTTGTCGTTTCCGGTGTCCACTAACTCTCTACTCTTTGCACTCTTTTTATTCATTGCCCCTCCTTGTTCAGCTGTAGGATTCCTGTACAGATTCAAAGCACTTTGTTTACTTACAGATCACCTTCCGAGTCCGAACTGTGCTTGCAGGCACGCTGCGCAACATCGATGCCAGCCCTAAAACCCGCCTATCTTTTGTGGGAGATTTCCATGACTTTTCAGCCACATCCAAAGATGGGCGCACCAGTTGCAATACGGCGCTGGCGAAGAATCTTTAGAGAGGCAAGGCAGGCGCGAGATGGCTCAATCAGCAAAAAGATTAGGACGGCGTAAGACAGAAACGATACTTCAAATGAGCAAGAAACAGAAAGACCGGACTGGGAAACTGCGGGGTACAGCAAACACTGCCCGGAAGACGGCGCCACGCAAAAAAGATAGCCGAGACCTTGGAAAGATGCCTCAGCCAAAGTCGCCAATGCCTGCGCAGCATCAGGAGAAACCGGGAATCGAGTCAGAACTCACCCCGCGACCCAAATACCAAGCGCGGTTTTACCAGGGTTCGGGCAAGCTTAGTGACAAGGTTGCGCTGGTTATGGGAGGCGATTCGGGCATTGGGAGGGCTGTAGCCGTACTCTTCGCACGTGAAGGTGCAGACATCGCTTTCACATACCTGCCTGCAGAACAGTCAGACGCTGAAGAGACTCAGGCTGCTGTGGAGAAAGAGGGGCGTCGGGCTTTGCTGATTGAAGGTGATCTGCAGGACCCAACATTTTGTACTGAAGCTGTTGAGCAAACAGTAGCTGAGTTCGGGAAGCTTAACGTCCTGGTAAACAACGCCGCGTATCAACAACATCAGGAGGGTCTTGAGGAACTGTCGGATGAGCAGTGGGACAAGACATTTAAGACGAACATATACAGCTACTTTCGGATGACAAAGGCAGCATTGCCGCACCTCAAAGAAGGCGCCGCGATCGTGAACACCGGCTCGATAACCGGTCTTGAGGGCAGTGGCCATTTGCTCGACTATGCGGCAACCAAGGGAGCGATACACGCGTTCACCAAATCACTCGCCAAAAACCTGGTTGAGAAGGGAATCAGAGTGAACTGTGTTTCACCTGGACCGGTTTGGACTCCACTAAATCCTTCTGACAACCCGGCGGAGGAGGTCGCACAATTCGGTGCAGATACCCCTATGAAGCGTCCGGCCCAACCTGAAGAGATTGCTCCGGCCTTTGTCTACTTTGCGTCAGAAATTGACTCGAGCTACGTCACAGGAGAAGTACTAACGTTGTTGGGGGGCGAGACCACCGCAGCTTAGGTCCGCCCTAACATAGAAAAGGAGAAAAAATCATGGCAGAAGGTGAAGGTGGTGGTAGCGCAGGAGTAGTGGCGGTACTAGTGATCTTTGTAGTGATCGTGATAGCAGCCTTGCTGGTATTTGGTGGGCGCATTTTCAGTGGAAATAAGCAGGTGGATGTAAATATTAGTGCGCCTGCACCTGCTAAGTAACACAGCTCGCCACCGCGAAGGAAGGGAGACTGATGAACGAGTGGTTTAGAGGTTTCTCGATAGCGGCAGCAAATGCCCTCGGCTCGTCGTGGATGTTTATAGTCAATGTTCTACTAATTCTGACATGGGTAGTTGCGGGTCCCTTCTACAATTACTCTGATTCATGGCAACTGATTGTAAACACTGGGACCACGGTCCTCACTTACCTCGCGGTTTTTCTCATTCAGAACACGCAGAACCGCGATGCAAAGGCGATACATCTCAAGCTCGACGAACTGATTAAGGGAGTGGAAGGTGCGCGAACTCATCTCGTCAACCTCGAGAGCTTCACCGACGATGAACTGGACAATCTGCAGCATGAGTTCGAGCGGTTGCGCAAGACGAATCGACGAGTAGCCAAAAAACTGGGGAGCGAGCATGAGGAGATTCGGGAAGACATAAAGGACGAGCTTCAGAGGACGTTAGAAGCGGTGGAGTAGATGGTGGCACTCATGGAGCGCCATTCAGTCATTCAGTTCTCAGGTAGTTAGTGTTGGTAGTTAGTGGTTCTAAGTGTCTAAGTCTTGGCGAGATGGAGCAGATCCTTGCACGCAGTCGTGATCCTGAAGAGATGCGACGGATCTGGATTGGATGGCACCGTGTCTCCCCACCGTATGGCAAAAACTACCAACGTCTGGTAGAGCTTGGAAATAAGGGTGCTCGAGAGATGGGCTTCAAAGACATGGGTGCGATGTGGCGCGAGAAGTACGACATGGAACCGGACGCTTTCGCTGGAGAGATGGAGAGGCTTTGGCAGCAGGTTAAACCGCTCTACGATTCACTCTACACCTACACACGAAAGAAGTTGGCGGAGAAGTATGGCAACCAACTAGTCCCTGAGAACGGCCCAATCCCAGCTCATCTACTGGGAAACATGTGGGCACAATCATGGGCCAATATCTATCCACTCTTGGCGCCTTCCACAGGTGTTGTTGGTCCCTGTAACAGGTTTTGACACAGTCACTGCCGTGTGTAGGATTCTTTTCTTTCACTTGGACCACTCTCGACTGGAAGACACTCAACAGATCCTACACACGGCAGTGTGTAGTGTTCTTCAGATCCAGCCTACGAGAGGAACGCCACCCCCTCTTTATCTCAACGTTACACCGACTCAGAAGCTCCGTAGAAATTGCGGAGGGTGAAGTTGAGGGTTCTGAGTGTCACACGCTTCTGAGTTGGCATTGTTGAAGAAAAGAAGGGGGGTGGCGCGTCTTTGTAGGTTGGATCTAAAAAGCACTACACACTGCCGTGTGTAGGATCCTCTTTTATAGGCTGGATCCAAAACTTCCCCACCCTGTTTTTCAATGTCACCAACTCAGCACACGCGGCATTCAGCACCCACGAGTCTCGCAGGGATAGATCTACCACCAACAACGAACCACCAACAACGAACCACCAACAACGAACCACCAACAACAAACCACATAACCTCATCTCCCGATCATCAAAGCCGAAATGATTTTGACACGACTTTGCATAATGAAGGGGTTTCAATACACTCTTTCGAAAGATCGAACTTGGCGTGTTACTGCAGAGAGGCCCCGAAACCATTTACATCGGTGGTCGGTGGGACACCAGCCGCACAAAAAGGGAGAAAAATGAGCGAACACTTAAACATATTGGGCATTGCCGGAAGTCTGCGCCGGAATTCGTACAATCGGGCGACATTGCGTGCGGCGCAGGAACTTGTGCCCGAGGGGGCTAGAATTACGACTTTTGAAATTGATGGCCTGCCCGGTTTCAACGAGGACAATGAAGGCACACCGCCCGATCAAGTCACGCAGCTGAAGAGTGGAATTCGAGCTGCAGACGCAATACTGTTTGTCACACCCGAATACAACTATTCCGTCCCGGGAGTCCTGAAGAACGCAATCGACTGGGCCTCGCGTCCTTACGGCGACAGCGCCTGGACCGGTAAACCGGTTGCTGTTATGGGAGCGTCAATTGGCACGTTGGGAACGGCGCGGGCGCAGTATCACCTGAGGCAAATGTTTGTGTTCCTGAACATGCACGCAGTGAACCAGCCGGAAGTAATGATCAGCAACGCGGCGAAACGTTTTGACGAGAGTGGAAGGTTAACCGATGAAACGTCCCGGAAGTTGATTCAACAGCTTCTTCAGGACCTCATCAACTGGACTCACCTGCTTCGCCAGGGTTAATCTCGACCTTTATGGATCTGAAATCAACCATCACCTGCCCAGAGTGCGGTTTTCGCAGCACCGAAACCATGCCCACTGATGCCTGTATCTTTTTTTATGAATGTTTGGGCTGCAACGTCCTGCTTAAACCGCACCCAGGAGACTGCTGCGTATTCTGCTCATACGGTGATGAAAAGTGTCCTCCAAAGCGGCTCACGGACTGTTGCGAGAATTCACTGTTGACCGACTGATGAAACCAGACTCAAGCCTTCTTCTGACGAGGCAAGACTCCCGAGTCCACCGTCTGCCCGGTACGAGAAAGAACCTGAAAGTAAAGCTGATCGTCGACAATCTCTACCAGCATGAAGGACATGTCGCGGTCAAAATGCTTGTCCGTTAAGGGTGAATTGTCCCTTACATCGCCGGACCGCAGCTTCCCACCTGCGCCTGTAACAAAGTAGTAGATACCTTTTTGGGGTTTAATTCGCTCATAGAAGTGGTCGTGCCCGGCTATGACAACGTTAACTCCGTACCTCAAGAAGATAGGTTCTACGATCTCGCGCAGCTTTTTATCTGAACCGTGTTTTCCGCCTGAAGAATAAGGGGGGTGGTGAAGAAAACAGATCTTCCATTCCGAAGTGTCTTTGGCTAACTCACTCTGCAACCACTCGACCTGCTTCTTATCCATATAATTGCTGTTCAGAGCATAGAAGGCGGCGTTGCCTCTCTTGAACCGATAGTACTCTTTCCCGTCCATATTGAAATGTTGATAAAAGCGTTGGGCGGGCTCGTCGTGATTACCAAGGCTCGCGTAGAACTTTACCTTACTATTCAGCAGCGACTGGTATACATTCTCGAACTTCCGTTTGTAATCCCTTGGACCCTCACCACCGTACATGTTGTCACCAGTCATCAGCACAAACTCAAATGAGAACGCCTGGTGAGACTTAAGCATAACCCCTGCCAACTCGTGCTGCTTGCTGCTGCCGGTACCCGTGTCGCCGATTGCGGCAAAACGGACCGAGCCATCCTTGCGGGGTAGAGTTACGTTGACGCCGTTTGCGAACCCATTGCCGTTGGTGTTTCTGCTCTGGGCCTGCAGAAACAATGCTTGAGTAATTACTGTGGCAAGAAAAAGACCCGTTATGAATATCCAGTTAGCGCTGCGTCTCATTACGTAACTCCTTCATCAAAACTACGGAAGAGCGTTGAGCATGTAATCAACTATCAGACCATTGTCCGTGTCAACCAGGAGCATATGTCTTCCGACAAATCTGTACTTAACTTCTTTAGGAAGCTGCGGCAGTTGCAATAAGAGTGGCGGCGGAATCTGCGTTAGTTCCTTTGTTTCAGGGTAGGGATAGTTGACACGTAAGGGAACCCCGCTAGTATCAGCCTCCAGAATTGTCTTCCGCAACTCCGCTCGGTCGGTGCCTTTGAACCCTTCCTTAATCAAACCGCGAATGTAATCTGCTGTCGCACGGTCGAAGATCAATCCCTGCTTAGCGTTTGCCCGAACTACTCTGACCGCGTCAGCGAAACTCACTTGGTATACGTGAATCTGTTCTGGGGTGCTGTCTTTCGACAGCTCAGGCAGCTTCCCCTTTACTTCATTTCGCTGCTTCAGATAAGTCTTAACCTGTTCATTGAAAGCTTTTACCAAACGCTTTTGCTCCGGAGTTAATTGAACATTTGTCGCGACTTGCCCGACCACTTTTGTGGCGCTGTAGGTCATACAACAGGCCAGTGCGACTGTGGCGACGATGAACCCTTTTCTCTGGTATCTCATGCTGCTCAATTTCTGCAACCGTGGTGCCCCAACAGGCAGGCCGCAACGTGGACGGAAGCAGTGGCTTATGCTGTACTTTTTTCAGCACTTCTGTACGGTTTTGGATCGTCACAATCCTTTTGATGATACTCGTGAACTGAGTGGTCTTAAGATCTTGATGATCTGCTGAATAACTATGACGCGCGTAAACAGAACAACCGGATCATTCATGCCCCTATGGGTGGTCGTCGAGAAGCACGATATTACGTCACGGATTTGGGTGCGACGCTCGGACGATCTGGAGGCTTAGGTGGCAAGCGTTCAAAGAACAACTCGCAAGACTTTCTGTCAACAAGGTTCGTAATGGGAATTGAGGACGGCGCGGTTGAGTTTGACTATCAACCAGTTAGCTCAACTGTAGACAGTCTGACCTGTTCCTTACCTGAAGGTCACAAAGTTAGAAGGACCCGACCGGGTCGGCACCGAATCACGGCCGAGCAACCGATTCACCATTGCCAGTCGGGCCATGATGCGTGGCTCGCCGAACTGAAATCGGTTGGTAAGGTTCTGCGCCCGCTCCAAATCAAGTTGTGCCAAGTCTCCGAGTTGTTGAGCAAAGCGGTTTACAATCTGATTTAGCGTACTGCCGCCTTGTAGTGGCATCTCGCCATCCCGGAAAACACTCACTTCGAAGCCACTCAACACGGCCGCAGCTGAAAGCAGCTCGTTCAACTGCATGATGCCAGGTTCAAGAACATCAAAGCCGCGGCTCGAACCCAAACTAGTAAAGGCCGCTGCCACTCTCAGCTGGTGCTCAAAATTCTCGTAACTCGTCGCGCGCTTCATCGCGTACTCACGCGCCTGCTCTACGAGTTGCAACGCCAATTCCGGTGCCTTTTTCCCTATTGAGCTGGAGAGTTGCAGGAGCATAACTATTCGTTCGGCGTCGTTAGGTAATTGGGCGAGGGTCATCCGCACATCGTCGAGCCGGTTGGCTTCCGTTCTTGTGACAAGTTGTCGGAGGTCCAAGGCTTTCATTACCGATTCCCGAACGTTACCCTCAAGATGATCATTCGCAATTTGGCGCGCGCGATCAGTATTACCCTCATCAAGTGCCCTCATCGCGGCCTGTTTATACAAGCGGGACTTCATCTGTGGAGGCGCGTTTGCCGCCGCTGCCACTAATGCTTCTGAGGTCGGGGATGATTGTAACGAAGTCAGGGATTGCCCAAACGCACGGCGCCCGTCGTTCATCCCCGTTTCTGCCAGTTTCTGTCGGACGGCCGCTGCGCGATCAGGTACATATTGTTCAACTTGTGGCAGCAACCCAGCCAACGAGGCCAGCAGACGCCGGTTATTCATCTGCTCCATCTGAGCATCTGCATTCCCCTGCGTCGATGTTTGTGACCCCACGCCGCTCACTCGCCCTCGTGATCGATTAGCTCCGCGTCGATAGGGAATGTTTGCGACGTTTACTTTCAGAGCGCTTTCCACAAATGTGCCGAGTAGGTCCTGAAAGGAGGATGGGCCCAGCAAGGCCCTTCCGACAGATTCAGGGGCATTAAGGTCGGCCGGACCGCTTCTCAAGAGGGATAGAGCGAGCATTACGGCGTCTGCATTAGCACTCAGGTTCGCTGATTGCAGCTTGTTCACCAGCTTATCTTCGAGCCTTGAAGCCGCCTCTTTGTCCTTGCCGCGCAACTGTCGGAGAACTTCGACAGCCGAACGAGGAAACTCGCCCTTGTCGAGCATCTGCTCAGTATTCTGGGCGGCCAGCTTAGGATCTAAAGCAGCGACCTGTGCCAGCAGGCTTTGTTCCAGATTGGCTTCGGCATCAAATCCTCGGACATTGCGACCATCGGTGCTAGCTGTTGGGGCGGTTGGGCGAGTTGCGGCCATCAGGTGATAGGCGAGCTGAACATCGTGACGCGCCGCCCGCAATACCAATTCCTGCCTTAACTGCAATGCTGGCCTTCCCGAGTTTTGACCACGACGCGGTTGGGGTCCCGTCATATCTGTTGTTCGGATAAGCTCAGCGACTCCGTCTCCGGCGAGTGAAAACAACGATCGTGCTCTCTCCTGATTGTTACTCCAGAGGAGGTCGGCGATAGTGATCTGTACACGAATTCGATTGTCGGCAAGCTTCAAAAACTGCGCCTCGGATGCCACTTGCTCGAGCACTTGAAACGCACGTTTCTCGTTTTCTTGTTGCTCAGCCTTCTGTTCCTCGGTGGCTCCAGTCAGCGGTGCATTCTCCTGTGCGACGGAGTTCGCTCCGCACACTAAACTAAGCGTCAGCGTTAACAGAAAGGTTCGCATTATTCTCATTTTGGGTTTCTCCCAATCTACAATTGTGTTCACTACCTTGCTTTGATGGGAGAGCAGCCGAAAAACAGCGTCTCGTAGTTAGACGCACGGAAGTGGCTACTGGTTACAAATTAAGGTGTTACCAGCCCTTTTTTGATGTTTCGCTGCCACGCCTCATAATTTCGGACGCGCCTTTTAGCCTGCTTGCGAGTAAGGTTCATCACTTCGGCGACGTGGTCAATTCTCTTAGTCCGATCATTCTTCTTATCAAAACGGTCGCCGGGCGCACGAAGATAAATCTCATAGGCCTTACTCCATTCGGCCTTTACCTCGGGAGTTGCTTGCTTGCCACGTTGTTCAGGCATCGTCCGTTACCTCGGGGAAAAGTTGTCCGGGAAAGTCTAGCAGCAAAAACTACAAGTGACGAGTTGCTGGGCCGGAGGGTGGCCCGCAGACCGATACTCAAACTTCAGCTGTGAAAACAAAGGCATTTCGTTCGAAATTGGCACATCACGAGGCCGTTCTCACCGCTTTTCTAGCTTTGTGAGGTTGAGTCGTGCCCCGGGCGCCCCCGGGACAACCCTCTGTGCGCGGTGCGTTACTAACTCAGGCTCACCCGGTGTTAAGCTAAATCCTTGTCGGTGACGCGGTGACAACATAATGACTTTTGAGTCTTATTTTCGGGCTTCCTCTTACGCCATGGTTGCGGTGGCGATGCTCGCACTTGTGCTGGCGGGTGGATTGCACATCGGTCTCGCCGTGGCCTTTGCCGCGGTCGCCGTGATTGCCTGGAACCTTGAAGGAACAAAATGGCAATTTTCTGAGCGGGTTGGCTTGGCAGTCGTTCTGATTTCCATTCCGCTCTTCTTTCTAGATTGGCAGTATCAGAAGTTATTCACGGAGGAGCAGAGAAGGGTCGGAGTCAACGCACTTGCGCACCTTATCGTGTTCCTGTCGGCAATCAAGCTCCTGCAAGTAAAGTCCGATCGCGATTGGGTTTTCCTCTATTTGATCTCGTTCTTTGAGATGTTGCTGGCCGCGGGTTTAAGTTTCAGCCCAATATTCCTCGGGACGCTCGGCCTTTACGTCTTCGTCAGCCTTTCTACTGTCATTGCCTTTGAGATCAAGAAAGCGCGCAGTTCTGTCAGCCCGGCGGAAACCCGGTTGCTCGTGGCGCCGGATGACAAGGTGTTCAAACGTCTCGCGTCCGGACGTCGACGAGCTCGTGCCGAAGCGCTGAGGTTGCCGCTGGTGGCTGCGACCCTTCTGGTCCTTATCTTTGTGCTTGCGTTGCCGCTCTTTCTGATTGCACCTCGCGCTGGATCGGCGACGCTAACTCGTGGCAGTTCGAGCCTTACCAACATCATCGGGTTTTCAGAGAACGTCAAGCTCGGTGAGATCGGGACGTTAAAAGCCAGTGATGAGGTAGTAATGCGCGCTCGGCTTGATTCCCCGATTCCCAACAATCCGCAGAACCTCCGGTGGCGGGGAGTGGCCCTCGACGAGTTCACCGGGAAGGGCTGGCGTAAGTCTCGTGAAGCGCGTCAAAGCTCGCCAGTGGCGCCTGTAGGTCAGAGCGGTGGGTTCTTTCCAGTGGGCAAAACCTCGTCGCTACACCGGCTAACGAGCCAAACGGTTTTTCTTGAGCCTGTCGAGTCGGCGGTGATTTTCACACTGCCAAGAGCCGTAGCAATCCAAGCAGACTTTTCCTCAGTGCGGATAGATGGCGAAGGTTCGATTCAGGCGCGTCGTCCTCCGCTAGATCGAGTCATCTATAAAGTGCTATCGGATACTACGCAGCCCGACGTCGAAGAGCTGCGGACTGAAGCACAGCCTTACGGCCGGAGCGCCGTTCGCTACCTTGAAATACCGGGCTCTCTTGATTTACGCATCTTCGAGCTGGCCCAGGCGATGGTCGCTAAACACAGCGCGCGAACACGTTATGACATCGCAAAGGCAATTGAGAAAGAGCTGCAGAACAATTACGGTTACTCGCTTGAGATGAAAGCGCAGGGTCCCGATCCCCTCTCGGACTTTCTCTTCAACGTGCGGGCCGGCCATTGCGAGTATTTTTCCACAGCGATGGCTGTAATGCTCCGCACGCAGGGGATCGCCGCTCGTGTGGTGAACGGTTTCCTGCCGGGGGAATACAACGAGGCGGCGGACGCTTTCACAATCAGACAGAGCGATGCCCATTCCTGGGTGGAAGTCTATTTCCCGAAGTTCGACACTTGGGTGACATTTGATCCGACACCGGCAGCAGGACGTCAGGAACAACAAAGCACAGGGATCGCAGCACGGCTTGGCAAATATGCTGAGGCGTTGGAACTGCTCTGGTTTCAGTACGTGATTGGCTATGACAAACAGGAACAGCGCTCGCTCGCGACAGCACTGCAGACCCAGGCCTTCCGCTATCAGCAAACAGTCAACGATCTCTTCAGTTGGATTAAGAGTCTGTCGTGGGCCCGTATCCTGGTCTTTTGCTCGATTCCCATCTTAGTATTGTTTCTGGTTCTATTGGCCCAAAGGCTGCGGCGGTTTGGCTGGCGCGCTCTAACAGTGTTGCGAAACACCGAGAGTTCGCAACATTCTGCCATTCTCTTCTACGAGAGGCTGACAAAGCTGCTTGAAAAGAAAGGCATTCATCGAGAAGCAGGTCAAACACCCCTTGAGTTTGCTGCCAGCGTTGGCAATACGGAGGCTATGACCATAACAGGAGCTTATAACCGCGTGCGATTCGGCTCCTATAAGCTGTCACCGCGAGAAGAGAAGGAGATCGAGGAGATGTTGAAGCGCCTCGAATCCAGTTCAGAATGAGCAAGATCGGGTTTATTAGTCTTGGTTGTCCGAAAAACCTCGTAGACAGCGAGGTGATGATGGGCCACCTCCAGGCCAACGGTTACGAGATAACTGGCAATGCAAGCGAGGCTGACACAGTTGTAGTCAATACTTGCGGCTTCATCGAATCTGCCAAGCAGGAATCAATTGAAGCGATTCTCGATGCGACGAAACTGAAGGCCAATGGTAATGCAACCCGGATAATCGTCGCCGGCTGCCTGGTTGAACGGTATCGCGATGAACTGAGAGCTGAGTTGCCGGAGGTCGATGCTTTTATCGGCACCAATCAGATAAACGACATCCTCACCGCTGCTGACCCAAGCACAAACACCCGTTCTCTTCCAGTGGTTCCTATTGGCAATCAGAGTGCAACCTATCTTTACGATGAGTCTACGCCTCGCATTCTTGCTACACCCTCTCACTACGCCTTCATCAAGATCGCGGAAGGCTGTGATCGACCTTGTGCCTTCTGCTTCATCCCACAGATGCGCGGGCATTTCCGCAGTCGCCGTTTTGGATCCATAGTGGCTGAGGCCCATCAGCTTGCGGAAGAAGGTGTAAAAGAGTTGATACTCGTAGCGCAGGATTCTTCCCGTTATGGCGAGGACCTGGGTAAGAACGATGCGCTGGCTCATCTGCTTCGTGAGTTGTCACGAACAGAAGGAATCGAGTGGGTAAGGGTAATGTATACGTATCCGACTCACATCAGCGACGAGTTTTTGGACGTGTTGGCCTCGGAACCCAAGGCAGTCAAATACCTGGACATGCCTCTGCAGCATGCTTCGCAGAATGTCTTGAAATTGATGAAACGTGGGGGAAATCGAATGAGCCTGGAGAGGTTGATTGAACGGGTCCGCAATAGTGTTCCAGGAATCGCTGTGCGAACCACTTTCATAACAGGGTTTCCCGGTGAGACCGAAGAAGACTTTGAAGAGCTGTTGCTCTTAGTTCGAAACGCTGAATTCGATCGAGTGGGTGTGTTTACTTACTCCGACGAAGAGGGCACGCCCGCGTTCGATTTACCGGACAAGGTCCCGGCAAAGCTCGCCAAACAGCGTCGAGCGCGACTGATGAAGGAACAGGCAAAGATCTCGCTTCGGCGAAACCGCGCCAGGGTGGGCCAAACAGCCAGGGTGCTGTTTGAAGGTGAATCTAACGAGAGCGAGCTTCTTTGGCAAGGAAGGATGGAGACTCAGGCGCCCGATATTGATGGTTGCGTGCTTATCAATGATGCGCCTGAAGGTGTCGCACCAGCACCGGGCGAAATTGTAAACGTGCTAATCACGGATGCCCAGGAGTATGATCTCGTGGGGGAAATAGTCTGAACTAACAACTAACATCTGACATCGTACGTATCACAGTAAGGACCATCGGCCGCTGACCCCCAACAACGAACAACCATCTACTATCAAGGAATCCAGCGATGAGCTGAATCCCACCGTTGTTGTTTCTGCGTCCGTCCCGCCAAAGAGAGTTTCAAGATCGGCGAAGGACTACCTGGCACTCGCGGTTGCCACCTGCGGCGTGGGTTACCTTCCGATTGCTCCAGGGACGTGGGGTTCGCTGGTAGGGGTGGGTATTTATGCCGCCGTCCGGGGCTCCTTGTTGAAGTTTCTGTTTGATCGCGCCCTCGAATTTCGTCTCAACCTCTTTCATCTCTACTACACAATTCTAGCATGCGAATTTCTTGTCCTGCTGCTGATCTGTTGGGTAGGTGTTTGGGCAGCAAATCGCACTGAAGCATTGGTGGAAAGAAAGGATCCTCGTGTAGTTGTTATTGATGAGGTTGCCGGCCAATTCATTGCCCTTTTGCCGGTGCCTTTTTTGATCGAGACAGCCTGGTGGGCGGCGATTGTCGCCTTTTTTGTCTTTCGCCTCTTTGACATCATTAAGCCATATCCGGCACGTAGACTGGAGTCACTGCCGGGCGGGTTGGGCATCATGGCGGATGATCTAATTGCCGGTATTTATGCGGCTGCAGTCGTGGCGCTACTCGTTTCCGTGGCTTGGTTCATCTAAAAAAGCAGGAGGGAGAGACAGTTTTGGAATCGAGATTTCGAGATGAAGATGTTGAAACCAGAAGGGAAGAGGAAGCTACTAGCGAAGACACCCTTGCTGAAATTGAAGAAGAAGAGAAATCCGAGGATGCCTCTGACAACGAACGGATTCCCGCCCCCGATTCTTCCTCGGTGCCGCAACCTACGCGGGACGACAAAGGTTTGATGTGAGAGGTAACGAAGCTATTCAGGAAGCAATGTGATTTGCCACGTGATAAAGGCGATAAAGGTCAGCATAAACAGCAATATGACGACGACCACTCGATCGAGTCCAAGGATTGACCGCTGAGTTCCTGTTCCCAACTCCTGCGGCAAATGCAGGTCATTTTTGTCCACTACTATTGCGCCGATCTCGTGGTGAGCACCGTCGCCGGGTAAAGTAGCGCTTTGCTTTCTTGCAGCATGCCGGTCCTGCTCCTCGAGCGGTGCCAACTGAGCCGCCAGTTCCGCAGTATTGCCTTTCCGATGCTTTCGGTGACGGAATCGATGTCTCAGATCCATTTGATCCTCTTCAAATACGCGTACAACGCCAGCCCTACACCCACCATTGAGAGGAGCGCAAATACATATCCGAAGCGCCAGCGCACCTCCGGCATATAAATAAAGTTCATCCCATAGATTCCCGCGATCAGTGTTACCGACATAAGAATGGTGGAGATGGATGTCAAGCGTTTCATTACCTGATTCATTCGATTTCCTGCCACCGAGAGATAAGCATCCATCGTCGAACTCAGTATGTCGCGCAGAGTGTCGATTGTATCGCCAACACGGATTAGGTGATCAAAAACGTCCTGGAAGTACAGGTGAATTTCTCGCGGGAAGATCGGTTGTTCACGACGCATCATCGTATTGAAGACGTCCCTTAATGGCGTAATAGAGCGGCGTAAGTAAAGCAACTTTTTCTTAATGCTGAAGATCTCTTCAATGGTATTCGCTCGAAACTCGCCGAAGATCGCGTCCTCAAGATAGTCAACACGATCGCTTATGACATCCAGCAGTGGCAGGTAATCATCAACAACGGCGTCGATCAAGAGATAGGCAAGTAAGCCCGCGCCCTCGTCTGAGCGGTCCATCCATTCACGCCAGAGTCGTCGGGCCGTCTCAATCGCGCGAATGGGGCGACTGTGAACTGTCACCAAATAGTTTTTCCCGAGAAATATGTTTAGCTCTCGCAGTTCAAGTCGGTCAGCCGGCCCAGCTAACTCGGCCTCGTACAAAACCATGAAGTAGTACCCGGGATACTCTTCCACTTTCGGTCGTTGGTGTTGGTTGCGACAATCTTCGATGGATAAGTGATGGAACCCGAACTCTTCGGCAAGTTCTTCAAAATCACGGCTTGTGGGATCGCTCACATCTGCCCAGACGACATTGTGCTCGTCAGCTCGAAGCTCGCTAATGTCAGCCGCGACGCAGTTCTCAGTAAACTGCTTGGTCCGATTGTCCAAACAGATTGTATTAATCAATCAAAAGAGCCTCCTCGTCGCAGGCCAAGCGACCGCTAATAACCAAGGTATTGCGGGCCGATTGTGCGCAGTCTAACACTGATTGGGGCAGAGCAAGCGCAAAGAAAAACCTATATAATCGCGCGCACCCATGCCAATCAAAATCTTCGTTGCCGATGATGTGAGCGAAAGAGGTCTGACGCCTTTGACTGCAGTTGGCTTTGTAGTGGACAAGCGTCCGGGACTTGGCGAACAGCAATTAGCAGACGCGTTGAGAAATGTCGATGGCCTTGTAGTGCGCAGTGAGACGAAGGTCAGCGCTGAGTTGATAGATGCCGCGCCCACCTTGCGTGTGATCGGTCGCGCGGGCGTGGGAGTCGACAATATTGACGTCGCTGCTGCCACGGCGCGCGGCATTGTGGTGATGAACGCCCCGGATGGGAACACAATCACAACCGCCGAGCATACTTTCGCCCTACTGATTTCGCTGGCCCGCCGCATACCTCAGGCAAACAGTAGTCTCAAGTCGGGAAAGTGGGAGCGAAAGAAATTCGTTGGGGTCGAGCTTCAGGGCAAAACCCTCGGCATCGTGGGGCTTGGTAGAATCGGACGTGTCGTGGCCAGCCGGGCCCGCGCGTTTGGCATGATGATCGTGGCCTATGATCCTTTCATTGCCACAGAACACGCAGCGGAACTGGAGATCGACCTACTGCCATTGGAGGAGGTGTTTGAGCGTGCAGACTTTCTCACGGTGCATACGCCGCTTACGCCGGAAACGCGTGGCATTCTCGGACGCGAAGCGTTTGTCAGAATGAAGAAGGGGGTGCGAATCGTCAATTGTGCTCGCGGTGGACTGCTTGATGAAGTAGCGCTACGAGAAGCAGTCGAATCAGGAATCGTCGCTGGAGCCGCTCTGGACGTATTCGAGCACGAACCTCCCGATCCCAACGATCCACTGCTTGGCATGGAGGAGCTGATAGTCACTCCGCACCTCGGCGCCTCGACGACAGAGGCACAGGAAGGCGTGGCTTTCACGGTTGCGGAACAGATGCGCGATTACTTGCTGACGGGCGCTCTTCGTGGTGCTGTAAACGTGCCGGCACTTGGAGCGAAAGAGCTAACCATTTTGCAGCCGTTTATGAAACTGGCTGAGAGTCTGGGTCGATTTCAGGCCCAGCTGGTGGATAGTGCCGTACGCGAGGTTAGGTTGGAATATGCGGGCGACATTGTGGATCTGGATGCCGCTCCCGTGACTCGTAGTTTTCTTGCCGGCCTACTCAGAGACGTCAGTGCGAGGGTTAATGTAGTCAATGCATTTCTCATTGCAGAGGAGCGAGGCATAAACGTGACTACTAGTTACCTTCGCAGCGGTTCAGATACGACTTCAGAAATTCAGACCAGGGTGATTACGAGTACGGGCGAGCAAACGCTGGCAGGAACGTTATTTGGTTATGGCACACAAGCACGAGAGGGCCGGCTCACCCAAATCAATGGGTTTCACATCGAAGCAATTCCGCATGGACACATGCTGGTCCTACGAAACAGAGACGTGCCCGGTGTAATTGGGCAGATCGGGACGTTGCTGGGCGCTGCGGGTATCAACATAAGCCGGTTCCAGCTGGGGCGCCGGGAACGAGGAGGAGAAGCGATGGCGGTTATCCAAATAGATGTTCCATTGACGAACGAAGTGCTGGAGAAATTGCGTTCCTCTGAACAGATTATCTCTGCGCTGCAGATCGAGCTGTAGAGATTCCTTCCTTTCACTTGGACCACTCTCGACTGGAACACACTCAACAAAATCCTACACACTGCAGAGACTGTGTCAAAAAAATAGATCCTACACACGAAGTGTGTAGTGCTTTTTAGATCCAACCTACTGGAGGAACGCCGCCCCCCCCCTTTTTTATCTCAACGTTACCGACTCAAAAGCTCTTTCGAAATTGAGGAGCGGTAGTTTGAGTGTTCTAGTTGTCACCGTCTTCTGAGTTGGTATTGTTGAAAAAATGAGAGGGGGAGTGGCGTTCGTATAGTAGGCTGGATCTAAAAAGCACTACACACTGCCGTGCGTAGGATCCTCTTTTATAGGCTGGATCCAAAAAACGCTGGATCTAAAAAGCACTAGACACACTGTCGTGTGTAGGATCCTTTTCCACTTGATCTTACTCAGAGCACTTGCCATGTGGACCACCCCTCACCTGGTCCATGCTCAACAAAATCCTACACACGGCAGGTAGAAAGGAATCCTACACACGGCAGTGTGTAGTGCTTTTTAAATCCAACCTACAAAGACGCGCCCCCCCTTTTCTTTTTTTTTCAACAATACCAACTCAGAAGACGGGTGACCAATTCGCTGAGTCAGGTTGAAGGTGAAGGACCCATGACGCTAAAGCAGATACTTGAAATCAAAAAATGACCAATCAACAAACCGTACCAGCTCTTAAAGCATCTGATGATTTCAACGTATACTCAATCCCACAATAATACGGGCAAAATGAAACTATCCAGACTCATTCGAATACTACTGTCAGGCGCAGTCGCGGCGTCGCTTGGGCTCGCGCTCATTCAGAGTGGGACGCTACGTGGTCAGACTCAGAACGGCCGGACACCTGGCAACACCACTCGACCTACTTCGAAAACAATGACTGAACGTCGACCACTTGAAAGTCTCAAGTCATCTAACCCCCGAACAGTCGCAACGAGAAACCTGCAACTTCAATCTGAGCTTAAGTGGATGTTCGGCGGAAAACCGCAGCGCGGCTGGTACCTCTATGCGCCGCTTGTACAGAGTCTGATTGGTACGGATCAGGGCGCAGACACAACTGGCTTTGCAGCTGCACTGTCCCGATGGCAACTGAAGCAGGGCCTGCAGGCATCCGGAATTCTCGATGAAGAGTCGCTTTATGCGATGGTGGGCCACTGGCAAAGCCTGCGGATAAGAGACCGCAACTACCCGCAACCTGATCAACTCGTAACCGGGTCGCTCGAAGATTTTTATGACCAGTCCCGGCCAGAGGAACTCCGCCAGGTTCATCTAGAGGCATATACCGCATACAAGCAAATGATCCTGGCAGCTAAGGCTGATCCCCTGGTTGGACCTACTCTTGCGGATGATGCAAAGTACCTCAAGATAATCTCTTCATTCCGTTCCCGTGAATATCAGGAGAAACTGCGGCGCGAGTCGCCTAATGCAGGAAGAGCAGGACTTGCTGTCAACAGCCCGCACTTTACCGGGCGAGCTCTCGATATTTATGTTGGGGGTGAGCCGGTAGAGACAAAAGACTCTAATCGATCAATCCAGATTCAGACTCCGGTGTATCTCTGGCTGACTCGAAACGCACATCGATTTGGCTTTCGTCCCTATTTCTACGAGCCCTGGCACTGGGAGTACGTGAGATAGAACTGGGTTTGTATATTGCCCTAACCTAATCAGCTTCTGCCTGCTCTCCTGTTACGGGGGATCAGGCGCATGACGCGCCCCTCCTGCAATGCGCGGCCGCTCTCGATGCTGCCGATATGCACAACGAAACTTCTACGCGACCCCCAGTAACTGCATCCGAACGCTCTGACTGATGTAGGTCATAGACTGCTTGTGCGGCGACTGGGTGACTTAGCCCAATCACCTGGATTATTAGCAGAGGAATCCAAATAGCGTATTCCGCCGAACGTTTTCCCCATTTTTTCTTGATCATAATTCGACGAGTTATTTGCGAAAGCACGCTGATTTGGCCGTGCACGTAATTGCAAAGGGAGAAGTCGGCGACAATTGTGTAGGGGAATTCGAGGTTAGCTTAGCATTATTTGCATTTAGCTTGGAAAGTGAGGTTGATTGCAGGTTTCTCTTCCTTACATCACAGAGGAGAGTTCAATGCTGGCGATCAGGCTATATCTAACGGCGCTTGTACTGGTGTTTTTGTTCCTTGCGGCATTTCGGTTGGGCATAGATTTACTGGTAGGTACAGTCGTGGCGAGTTCCGCGCTCTATCTGATCCTGGACATGAACGAGGAACTTAAACAGCTCCGCCGACTCGAAACTCAAATCAGCGGATTCGAACAGAAATTGGGTAACTGAAACCACCGTGTCTCTTGTCCTTCTGAATCTGATCCTCAGTTTTATCTCCGCTCTCGTGCTCCACGAACTGGGCCACCTCTTAGCGGCGTGCGCTTGCAAAATCTCGGTCAAAGAAGTCGGTTTTGGATGGGGTCCGAAGGTGTTCCTCCGTCGCCTCGCCAAGCTTGAATTTACACTGCGAGCGCTTCCAATTGGTGCTTACATTCGGATGGATATGTCAGCCCTTCAGCAACGACCCCTGTTTCAGCAAGTGGTAGTGCTTCTCGCTGGAATCGTTACCAATTTGCTGTTGGGAATAATTTGTTGGGGTACTTTCTTTGGCAGCTTTAATCTGGCCTTAGCCTTTGCGAATCTCCTACCGATATACCAGCAAGATGGGTGGAAGTGTGGGTTGCTGGTCTTTCGACGCCTGTTCGGTCGTCCGGTTCCGTTAGTTGAATGGTCCTTCACCATTGCCGGGGCCTTGCTTGCAGTTCTTTTGGTCTTCCTCGCAGTCGCCTTCTAATCCTTACCAAACCTTTCGGGGATTATCGTGATAGTCTTATGATCGCTGAACCGCGGCTGTGAAGACGAAATACTCTCGTCATTTGTAATGACACTTCTGCCCGGAAGCTACTGTTCGCGCCAGCATCCCGAGGGACTCATTGCCGCGATAAGACTGGTAAACAAAGGTAAAGAGTTCACTTCCCATGTCCTTCATCAGTAAAACTGCAGCTTTCATCGGGTTGCCCGCACTCCGAAACCTGGTCCACGATTCGATCGCCATCGACATGGGCTCGGCGGCCACCATCATTCATGTACGTGGTCGCGGTGTGGTCGTGGATGAACCATCCGTTTTGGCAGTCAATAACATCACCGGAGAAGTCATTGCGATAGGGCACGAAGCGCAACAGATGCACGGACGAGAAGCGCGCGACGTGACTGTAATTGCACCGATGCTGAATGGCGTCGTCGCAGATTTCGAAAGAACTAAACAGATGCTTGCGCTTTTTGTACGGAAGGCGCGCGCTGGAGTATCTCACTTTAGCAGGCGCGCGCTCATGGGTGTATATCCAGGCGTGACGCCGGTTGAGCGTCGTGCGCTTTTGCATGCTGCCGAGCACGCTCACCTTGGCAAGGTCTTGATGATCGAAGAAGGTTTGGCCGCAGCCTTCGGTGCTGGTGTAAAGGCGAACGATCCGAGAGCCTCAGCAGTGGTTGACATCGGGGGAGGGACCACTAACGTGGCCGTAGTCGCAGGCGGCGCCATCGTGCACGGGCACTCGGCGAGAATCGGGAGCGCTGACATTAACGCAGCAATCATAGAACATGTTCGCCGGCACAGAGGACTGGCCATTGGCGCCCACACAGCAGAGCGACTGAAACTGGACCTGGCGTCTGCCACACTCCCCAGCGACCTGGCCCAGGAACGTACGATCAAGGGCCGTGACGTTGTTACGGGCACCCCGGGAGCTATTGAGATTACAGCCGGTGAGATCTATCCAGTAGCTCAATACGTAGTTAGCAAGATTGTGGAAGGAGTACGCACGACCCTCGAAAAACTGCCACCGGAGGTGGCCGGCGACATCTACGAACGAGGCATCGTTCTAACCGGCGGAGGAGCCTTGTTCGGGGGCATCGATGATTTCTTGCACGACCAAACTGGCTTGCCGGTGCGAATTGCGGACCAACCAAGATATGCGATCGTGCGCGGTCTCGAGCTAATGTTTGATCAGCCACTTTGGCTCAGGCAGGTTATTCGCAGGGCTGCGCCGCCGATGCTCGATGCAGAGAGCCAGCTGTAGGATGCCATTTGAGGAGACACCATGTTCACACTTGTCGCAATCATATTGGTCGGGTTGTGCGTTTTCCTCTTCTGGAAACTGAAGCAATCGATTGGGGTCGAAAGGGCTCCCTATCCTACAGTTGCAGATGTGCTAGATGGTCTTAAGAGCAGTCCTGCAAAGATTGTTTTCAACGGTCGCGAATATGATTCCGTCAAGGACATGCATCCGGATGATCGCAGAGAATACGAGATGACGATCTCCGGCGCCGGTACCGCTAACCCCAAACCTGGTACTTCCTCTCCAGACGTACTCATCCACAATCAAGACCAACCAAATCCTCAATCGCCGCGGGATCCTGTTGAGACGTTAGGGCAATTGAGGGAAATGAAATACGGCGGTCTGATTACAGACGAGGAATATGAATCACTATCCAATACCCATCATCCGTTTAATAGTGGAAGCCCGTAGCTCTGTTGAGCTAAAGTAATGGACCACCACCCGGCTTACGTTAGGAGTACTTGGGGCGCAGAGCCAACTCCCGAGATGAAAACCAGGAGATGAAAAGCCTCTCGCGATTACTGCTCGTAGCGGCAATTATCGGAGTCGCCTATTTTGCGACAATCGGCCGCGATGATTTCTACCGCCTCATTGATGCGGCTATGGAAATGATCCAACTTATCGCCGATAACTATCACAAGAAATGAGACAGGTCTTGGGGGTGCTGGGCGAATAAATCCTTGAGGTTACACACGTTCAGCCTAATACCGTGTCAAAATCCAACGAGATCCTACACACGGAAGTGTGTAGTGCTTTTTAGATCCTACCTACGAGAGGAACGCCCCCCCCTTTTTATCTCAACGTTACCCACTCAGAAGCTCTTTCG